>Ga0187779_10000876_pt1 | contig 19572 bp, 19 predicted proteins | sample 1015_Q2_SP10_10__FD_132435 | JGI IMG/M metagenome (GOLD analysis project Ga0187779, IMG submission 132435) | Tropical peat soil microbial communities from peatlands in Department of Meta, Colombia - 1015_Q2_SP10_10_MG | ecosystem: Environmental > Terrestrial > Soil > Wetlands > Peat | place... | reverse complement strand
GTGGCGCGCGACCAACGATTATTGCCTGAAGCGCGGCGGAACGGTCTGCCACGTGGCGCCGCAGGGTCAGCGCTGTCACGCCGCGTTCTGCGGCGACCTCGCGCCTGCACTACTGGTGTTGCGCGCCGAGGTGGAGCTGGTGTCGACCCGGGGCACGCTTTGCGTACCGCTCGCGGAGCTCTATCGCGACGACGGCGCGGCACACTTGACGATCGGGCGCGAGGTGGTTCTCGCGAGGATTCTGGTTCCCGCCGCGTCGGCCGCGCTGGTGTCCGGCTATCGGAAGGCGCGCGTGCGCGGCGCAATCGACTTTCCGCTGGCCGGCGTGGCGTGCGCGGTGGCCATGGCTCACGGGGCGCTCTCGGTGCTCCGCGTCGCGCTCACCGGCACGAACTCGCGACCACTCGTGCTCGAGGGGACCGAGGCGCTGCTCGGACGGCCCCTCGACGAACGGGCTCTCGCCGCGCTGGGCAAACTGGTTCAGAAGCAGGCGAGCCCGATGCGCACCACGGTCACCGCGTCCAACTATCGCCGTCAGGTCGCCGCTGTGCTGGCGCAGCGCCTGCTGCGCGAGCTCAGGGAGCGCGAGCCGCTGGGTGCGCGGACACCGCCCTTGCCCGCCTCTCGCGATGCGAGCGGCGCTGGCTCTCGGACGCGAGCCGACACGCACTCGCAGACGCTCAATGCCGCCGCGGTCCTGCTGGAAAAGGGCGACCCGCGGCACCCGGCGCTCGTGTGCGGCGCACAGAGCGTGACTTACGCCACGCTCCGCGAGGACGTCGCGCGCGCGGCAGCGGTCTGGCGCAATCGCGGTCTCGCTCGCGGCGACCGGGTCGCCGTCAAGCTCCCCGACGGAATGGCCTGGGTGCGCGCTTTTCTCGGGACGATCTGGGCGGGCGGCGTCGCCGTCGCGGTGAACCCGCGCATTCCCGCCGACGACTGGGAGCACATTCTGCGCGAAGCGGATTTCCGCTTCATCCTCGCCGTGTCGCGCGACGCAGCACCGCCTTCGTTGCGGGAGCGCGTCGTCCTCCTCGACGAATGGTTGCAGGACAGCGCCAACGCCTCCCCCATCACCGCCGAGGCGATGCAGGAGGCGGAACCCGCTTTCTGGGGGCACTCCTCGGGCACCAGCGGCAAGCCGAAGGCCGTCGTGCATGCCCACCGCTTCGCAGCGCGCATCGCCCAGGTCAGCGCGGAGGTGCTCGGCGTGCGCGCGGACGATCGCCTGTTCGCGAGCTCCAAGCTGTTCTTCGCTTATTCGCAGACCAACAGCCTGTTCGCGGGCTTGAGACTCGGAGCGACCATCATCCTCGACCCGCAGTGGCCGAACGCCGCGAACGTCGTGGCAGCGGTGGCTACGCACAGGGCGACGGTGCTCTTCAGCGTGCCCTCGCTGTACCGCAATCTGCTCAAGGAGGGCCTTGCGCCTCGGCTCGCCAAGTCCGGAGTGAGGCTCTACGTGTCGGCGGGAGAGGCGCTGCCCGCTGCCGTGCACGACGAATGGCGCCGGCAGACCGGGCTCGGCATCATCAACGGTTACGGCGCGTCAGAGACCCTGGTGCTCGTGCTGGTCGACCGCGGCGACGGCGAATGGCTGACGCCGTCGCCGGGTGTCGAGGTCCGGCCCATGGGAAGCCACGGCGACGCCGTTCCGACGCGGCTGCTGATCAAGGCGCCCACGCTCGCGCTGGGCTACTGGAATCAACCCGACGCGCAGGCGGCGCACTTCAGCGACGGCGCCTTCTGTCCCTCCGACCTGTTCGAGCACGGGGCAGAGGGAACCTGGCGTTTCGCAGGCCGCGAAGATTCGCTGGTCAAGATCCACGGACGATGGGTGAATCTGATCGAGCTCGAGAACCGGCTGGTCGAGTCCGCACCGGGCGTCGCGGAAGCCGCTGCGGTGTGCGTCCCCGACGCCGACGGGGTCGATTCGGTCGCCGTCTTCTACGTGGCGAATGCGGACGCTCCTCAAGACGTCGCACCGGCCGTGCACGCATGGGCCGAGGCGCTGCCGCGCTATCAGCGGCCGCGCTTCATGCACGGAGTGGCGACGCTTCCACGCACCGCGACAGGCAAGCTCATGCGTCGCCGGCTCAGGGAATTGCACGGGACCTTGGCGTGAGCGATGCGCGAGCTGGCGAATGCGGGAGCGATGGGATGTCGGGTCGCGGTGGCGTTCGCCGCACCGCAGGGGGTTCGGCGGGGAGCACGCGATGCCTGAGCTCCTGGTGGGCGAGGGAATCTTCGCGGGCTACGGCGAGTCGATCGTCCTCGAAGACGTCTCGTTCGCGCTCGAGCAGGGCGGTAGTCTTGCCTTGCTGGGCCGCAACGGCGTGGGAAAGACCACGGTGCTGCTGACGCTGATGGGGCTGACTCGACTCAAGCGCGGGCGCATCCTCATGCGCGGAGCCGACATATCGCACGCCCCGACCTACGTTCGGGCGCGGTACGGGCTGGGATGGGTCCCTCAGGAGCGCCTGTGCTTCCCTTCGCTCTCCGTCGAGGAGCACTTGAGGGTCGTGGCGAGGCGCGGTCCCTGGAACCTCGAGCGGATCTACGAAGCGTTTCCGAACCTGGCCGAGAGACGCCGCAATCTCGGCAACCAGCTGTCGGGAGGCGAGCAGCAGATGCTCGCGATCGCGCGTGCGCTCATGACCAACCCGAGCGTGCTGCTGCTCGACGAGCCGATGGAAGGCCTCGCACCGGTCATCGTCAGGGCCGTCGTCAAGGTCATCGCCGAGCTGGTGCGCACCGGTGAATTCGCGGTGATCATCGTCGAGCAGCACGCGCGGCTCGCGCTCACGCTGACCAGGCAGGCGATCGTGCTCGATCGCGGCAAGGTCGTTCACAGCGCCGCGAGCGATCAACTGCTCGCGGATCCCGCGGCGCTCGACAAGCTGGTGGCGCTGGCGTGAAGCGGCTCCTTGCGACGATCGGACCCGGTCGGCCGGCTTGGCGGAAGGCGCGCTTGCGGGAGCGGATCCGTGCTGGCCGGTGAACGCGTCGGCCGCGTGCACGTGGCCACGCTCTCTCGCCCTCCGGTCAACGCGCTCGACGGCGAGCTGGTCGCGCTGCTCGATCAACTGCTCACCGAAATCGGTGGCGATCCCGAGGTTAGCGTCCTGCACCTACGCAGCGACCAGAAGGTGTTCTGCGCCGGGGCCGATCTCGCGCTCATGCGCTCTCGCCTGGACACCCCCAGCGGGATCGAGGCGATGGTCGAGCAGGTGCGGCGCCTGCAGCTGCTGTTCGCGCGCCTGGAGGCGTCGCCCGTCGTCACGCTGGCCGAGCTCGGCGGCGCGGCACTGGGCGGCGGTCTCGAGCTCGCGCTCGCCTGCGATCTGCGCGTCGCCGCGGTGGACGCGAAGCTGGGACTGCCGGAGGTGAGCCTGGGCGTCGTTCCCGGAGCCGGCGGCACGCAGCGGCTCACCCGTCTCTGCGGAAGCGGCGTCGCCAAGCGCCTCATCCTCGGCGCAGAGCTGATCGACGGCGCACGAGCGGAACGGCTGGGCATCGTGCAATGGGCCCAGCCGCGCGAGCGGCTCGCCGAGTTCACGCGCGAGCTCGCGGCGCGCATCGCAGACATGCCCAGGGGCGCGCTCGACGCGAGCAAGCGCTGCATCCAGGCTGCAGGCGATGCCAAGCGCGACGGCTTCGCCGAAGAGCTCGCCGTGACGCGAGACCTTTACGGCCGGGCGCAGACGCGCGCCAAGGTCGCCGAGTTTCTCAACAGGAAAACCACCCGAGCACAGAGCAAGGAGATGCCATGAGCTTCAAGGACAAGATAGCCGTGGTGACCGGCGCAGCGTCGGGCATCGGCCAGGCAACGGCCGAGGCGCTCGCCGAAGGCGGAGCCACCGTCATCGCCGCCGACGTCAACCGCGAGAAGGGCGCTGCCGCTGCCGCGGCGATTCGCGCCAAGGGACACAAGGCGGAATTCTTCGAGGTCGATCTGACCGACGAGGCTTCGATCCAGGCGTTCGCCGACGCGGTGCAGGCCCGGTTCGGTGCCGTCGACATCCTGATCAACGCCGCCGGCTGGGGCCAGACCAAGCCGTTCTGGGAAGGAACGCCCGACTTCTGGGACAGGCTCGTCGCGCTCAACTTCGTCGGGCCGATGCAGCTCGCCAAGGCGCTGCTGCCCAAGATGATGGAGCGCGGCAGCGGCAAGGTGGTCAACATCTCGAGCGACGCCGGTCGCGTCGGCAGCCTTGGCGAGACCGTTTACTCGGGCGCCAAGGGCGGGCTCATCGCTTTCACCAAGTCGCTGGCGCGCGAGATGGCGCGCTATAACATCAACGTCAATTGCGTCTGTCCGGGACCCACCGAGACGCCTCTGCTGTTCGCCGTGCCGGAGAAGCATCTCGAGGCGTTCAAGAAAGCGATTCCGTTTCGCCGCTTCGGCAAGCCGTCGGAGGTCGCCGACGCCGTGGTATTTTTCGCGAGCGACCGCGCCAGCTACATCACCGGACAGGTCTTGAGCGTGAGCGGCGGCCTGACCATGGTCGGCTGATCCAAGGTCCCCTTTCCCTCGGTGAGAGGGCCAGGGGTGAAGGAGTTCGTTAACGGATATCACTGAATGACCATCGGGAGCCCAACAGCATGAAACGCATCCAGCTCGCAAGCTACAAGGCCGCGCACTTCGGCTACAAGGTGTCCGGCAAGGTCGCTACCATCACGCTCAACCGGCCCGAGCGCAAGAACCCGCTCACGCTCGAATCCTACGGCGAATTGCGCGATCTCTTCCGCGAAATGGTCTACGCTACCGACGTGAAGTCGGTCGTGTTCACCGGCGAGGGCGGCAACTTCTGCTCCGGCGGCGACGTGCACGACATCATCGGACCCCTCGTGCAGATGGAGATGCCCGAGCTGCTGCAGTTCACGCGCATGACCGGCGACGTGGTCAAGGCCATGCGCGCCTGCCCGCAGCCGATCATCGCCGCGATCGACGGCGTGTGCACCGGCGCCGGGGCGATGATCGCGTGCGCGTCCGACATGCGCTTCGCGACCGCCCGCAGCAAGCTCGCGTTCCTGTTTGTCCGCGTCGGTCTCGCCGGCGCCGACATGGGTGCGTGCACGCTGCTGCCGCGCCTGATCGGGCTGTCGCGCGCCGCGGACCTGCTCTACACCGGACGCGTCGTCGGCGGCGAGGAGGGCGAGCGCTTCGGCTTCTACAATCGCCTGGTCGAGCCCGAGAAGCTGCTCGAGGAAGCCACCGCGATGGCGACGAGCCTCGCCGACGGACCGACCTTCGGTCACGCGATGACCAAGACCATGCTCTGGCAGGAATGGAGCTCGGGCCTGGGCGAATGCATCGAAGCGGAGGCGCAGGCGCAGTCGATCTGCATGCAGACCAAGGATTTCGATCGCGCCTACCACGCGTTCGTGGCCAAGCAGAAGCCTGTGTTCGAAGGCAATTGATGGCGGATACGAGCTTCCTCGCCTGGCCGTTCTTCGACGAGGATCATCGCCGCCGAGCGCGCGACTTCGAGGCGTGGACGAAGCAGGCGCTGCCCGGCCTGCTCGAGCACGCCGAGTCCGACCTCGACGCGGTTTACGCTTGCGTCGGGCGGCTCACCAGGGAGCTTGGCGCAGCGGGATTGCTGCGTGCGTGCGTGCCCGCCGCGTACGGCGGCGCGCGCGAAGCGCTCGATGTGCGCAGCCTGTGCCTCGCGCGCGAGACGCTCTCGCGCGCGTCGGGCCTCGCCGACTTCGCGTTCGCCATGCAGGGACTGTCGAGCGCCCCAATCAGCCTGTTCGGGAGCGAGCAGCAGAAGCGCTCCGTCCTGCCGGGCATCGCCGCTGGGACCACAATCGGCGCATTCGCGCTCTCGGAGCCGGAGGCGGGCTCCGACGTCGGCGCCCTCGCGACGACCGCCACGCGCGACGCCAGCGGCTGGCGGCTGGACGGGGTCAAGACGTGGATCTCCAACGCGGGATTGGCCGACCGCTACGTGGTCTTTGCGCGCACCGGGGAGGCTCCCGGAACCAAGGGACTGTCCGCGTTCATCCTCGACGCCGACACTCCGGGCCTCGACGCATCGGAGCGCATCGACGTCATCGCTCCGCATCCGCTCGGCACGCTGCGCCTTACAGGTTGTCGCGTCGCGGCCGATCGCCTGCTCGGCGTGGCGGGCGAGGGGTTCAAGATCGCGATGGCCACCCTCGACGTCTTCCGCTCGACCGTCGGCGCCGCGGCGCTGGGATTCGCGCGCCGCGCGTTCGACGAGGCGGCGGCGCGCTCGCGCGAGCGGCGCGCCTTCGGCCGCGCGCTCTCCGAATTCCAGCTCACGCAGGCGAAGCTCGCCGACATGGCGGTGGCGATCGATGCTTCAGCGCTGCTCGTCTACCGCGCCGCGTGGACGCGCGACGTGCTCGGCACTCGCGTCACCCGCGAGGCGTCGATGGCCAAGCTCTACGCCACCGAATCCGCGCAGCAGGTGATCGACGCCGCGGTGCAGATCTTCGGGGGCCTAGGTGTAGTGCGCGGGATGACGGTCGAGCGGCTCTACCGCGAGATCCGCGCCTTGCGCATCTACGAAGGAACGAGCGAGGTGCTCAAGCTGGTCGTGGCATCTTCCGCACTCGACGCTGCCGCCAAGGACAATCCGAGATGAACGCGGCGACGGACCCGCGCGCTCCCGAGCGCGAAGGGCTGAGCCCGGCGAAGCGCTGGCGCGAAGCCGACGGCGTGCACATCGACGTGCGCGGCCTTTCTCCGCCGGCGCCGCTGGTGGCGATCCTCGAGCTCGTCGCCTCGATTCGCGACGCCACGCCGGTGATCGTTCATCACGAACGCGACCCGCAGATGCTATATCCGGAGCTCGCCGAGCTCGGATGGACCGCCGAGCGCATCGACGCGCCTGCCGGCGAAATACGACTCAAGCTGGAGCGCCTGGCGTGAAAGTCGCGGCAGGCGCCTTCCTCGCCGGCGCGGGCAGCCGGCTGCTGCCGGCATCGATACCGTTTCGGTTTTTCGGAGCGGCGGTGACGTATCACCTGCTTGCGTGGCTCGCCCTGCTCGCCGGCGCCGACGCGCTGCCGCGCTTTGCGGGCGGCCTGGGATGGGCGCTCGCGGCTCTGCATCTCATCACCCTGGGCGTGCTCGGCACGGCGGCCATCGGCGCGAGCCTGCAGTTGCTGCCCGTGGCGACTCGCCGTCCCCTGGGGTCGCGCCTCTGGCCGGCGCTGATCTGGTGGGTGTACAGCCCTGGCGTGGCGGCCGTGGCGCTGGGCATGGGCACGGCGTCGCCGTGGCTGCTTGCCGGCGGCGCGGTCGCGGTGTCCGCGGCGCTCGCCGCGTATGTCCTCCTGCTTGCACGCAACCTGCTGGGCGCTCGCGGCATGCCCTCCGTCGTCGCCCACGGTTGGGCCGCCGTCGTGTCGTTGCTGGTGCTGATCGCCACCGGCCTTTCGCTCGCGTGCGCCTACGCGGGTGCGCCGGGGTTGCAACGCGGCACCGCGCTCGCCCTGCACGTCGTGTTCGCCGTGTACGGATTCATGGGGATGCTCGCGCTGGGATTGTCGTACATCCTGGTGCCGATGTTCGCTCTGTCCGGGGCGCCTTCCGAGCGGGCCGCGCTCACGTCGTGCGCGCTGGCAGCGCTCGCGCTGGTGCTCGCCGGCGCAGCGGCGCTCGACATCGCTCCGCGCGCGCTGCGTGTGGCGGCGATCGCGACCGGTGCTGCGGCGGTGGCACTGCATCTGAACCTGATGGTCTCAGCGCTGCGCACGGGACTGCGGCGCGAGCTGGGGCGCTCGTTCAGGCTGGTGCGCATCGCCTGGGGTATGCTCGCCTTGAGCTTCGCGTTGGGGCTCGCGGTCGCGCTGGATGCCCCTTACGACGGCGTGGCTATGCTCTTCGGCATGACCGCGGTCGCAGGCTGGCTGCTCACCTTCCTGCTCGGCATCCTGCAGCGGATCGTCCCGTTTCTCGCCTCGATGCACGCCCCCCGCGGCAAGGGACTGCCTCCCACGCCCTCGGCGCTCACCGACGATCGGTCGCTGGCGATTCACTATTTCTGCCACTTGGGCGCGCTGGCGTTGCTGGCGCTATCGGTCATCGCCGACAATCCATGGGCGGGGCGCGCCGCGGCAGGAGTCGGCGCCGCGGGCGCGGCGTCCTTTTGCGTCTTCTTCGCGATCGCGATCCGCCGCATGGGGAGAGGCGCCGTGGCCGGCCGCGCACGCACGGCGGCCGCGTCTTGATGCGCATCAACGCCCGGCGCATAGGCCTTTGCTAGCCTGATGCGGAAACGGGGAACGCGATGAGCTATCAACGACTGGTGAGCCAAGCGCTCGACGACGAGCACCGCGCCAACCTCGACCTCCTCGGCCGGGTCGAGCAGGCATTCGCTCACGCACCCTTTCGGGACGGAGTCCTCGATCCCGCGCTGGTCGGGATGGTACGCGGGCTCGGTCAGCATCTGCGACACGACATCGGACGGCATTTCGACTTCGAGGAACGCGAGCTCTTTCCCCTGCTCGAAGCCGCCGGAGAAGGCGATATCGCCGCCTTGCTCAAGGAGGAGCACGATGCGATACGCGTGGTAGGAACCGAGGTGCTGCCGCTCCTGGATCGGGTCGATGCGGCGACGCTCGATCGAGCGGGGTTCGATGCGCTCAAACGCGGCGTGCTGGAGCTCGTCGAGCGGCAGCTCGCCCACATCCAGAAGGAAACCATGGCCCTGCTGCCCATGCTCGACGACGTGCTCGACGAGGCGATGGATCGCACGCTGGCGATGGCTTACGCGTCGAGTTGACGGGCTGAGAATCACGAGGATGTCGATGAATGCCAAGGACGATGTGACTCGAGCGCAAAGCATCCGCCCGCTTGCGCGTGAAGACCTCGACACCGTCGTCGCCATCGACGCGGAGATCGAGGGCTATTCGCGACGCGGCTATTTCGAGCGACGGCTCGGAGCGGCGCTGCGCGAGCCGAAGCTCCACGCGCAGTTCGCCGCTGTCGAGGGGAAGGGGCTCGCCGGCTACATCCTGTCGCGCGTGATGGAGGGCGAGTTCGGACGCAGCGATCCGGCGCTGCGCCTGGAGACCATCGGCGTGCGCAGCGACTTCAGGGGCAGCGGTGTCGGCAAGCGGCTGCTCGACGCGCTCTGCGAGTATGCCCGCCGCCACGGCATCGTGGAGCTGCGCACGCTGGCGCGCTGGAACGACCACGACATGCTGCGCTGGCTGGACCGCAACGGTTTCGCGCTCGCAGTCGAGCGCGTCGTCGATTGCCCCGTTCGTGGAGGCGAATACCTTCCGCAGCGTGACGATCCGAGGCCTCCCGCGGAAGGCCCGGTGCACGAAATAGACTACGGAGCCCAGTCACGCAACGACTTCGAACGGCTCGCGCGCGACAACGCCGAAGTAAGCGCGATGGCGCGCGGGGATCTCCCCGACATCGTGCGCATCGACCGGGGCATCACGGGCCGCGACCGAACGCAGTACATGCAGCAGAAGGTCGCCGAAGCCATGGTGGACTCGGCGATCCGCGTCTCGCTCACGGCGCGAATCGACGGCATTATCTGCGGGTTCCTGATGGCGCGCGTCGACCTCGGAGATTTCGGCCGTACCGAGCCCGTGGCCGTGCTGGACACGATCGACGTCGATCCCGACTACGCGCATCGCGGCGTCGGCCATGCGCTGATCTCGCAACTGTTCGTCAATCTCGGCGGGCTGCGCGTCGAGCGCGTGGAAACGAGCGTTGCGCCGCGCGACTTTGGGCTGCTCGGGTTCCTCTACGACATCGGCTTTTCCCCTTCGCAACGCCTCGCGTTCTCGCGGAGGCTGGGGTAGTGGCGATGGCGATGATGCCTAACGAGGACGCGGTTCGCGACGCGCTGCGCCAGGTCGACGACCCCGAGGCGGGCATGAACGTCATCGACCTCGGTCTCGTGTACGCGGTCGAGGTCACCGCGGACGCCGTGCATGTGGACATGACGATGACCAGCGCCGCGTGTCCGATGGCCGACCTCATCACCGAGCGGGTGCGCAGCGTCATTGTTGCCGTCGTTCCCGCCGGAACGGCCGTGGACGTTCGTCTGGTGTGGGATCCGCCCTGGACTCCCGACCGGATGACGGGGTTCGCCAGGGAGCGTTTCGGCTGGACGTCCTGAGACCCGCTGGTTGACGACGCGATGTCGGACGCGCGTCAGCGGAGCCGACTCGCTCCCTCTCCCTCAAGCGCGGGCCTGCCACCCCTGTGGCGCGCGCCGCTGCTCGTCCTCGGCTTCGCCGCGCTGGTGGTCGGGGTCGGCGCAGGCTTGGCGCGGCTCGGCTGGAATGCCTCCTTCGCGGCATCATCGGCGCCCTGGCACGGCGTGCTTATGATCTGCGGGTTTTTCGGCGTGGTGATCTCGCTCGAGCGCGCGGTCGCCATCGGTCGCGGCTGGGCGTACCTCGGACCGCTTTTCGCGGGCCTCGGCGGGGTCGCCGCGATCGCCGGTGTGATACCGCTCGCACCCTGGCTGTTCTTCGCCGCGAGCCTCGTGCTGCTCGGGGCGTCCATCGACGTGCTGCGCCGCCAGCGTGCGCTGTTCACGCTCACCCTTACCCTGGGCGCGATGTGCTGGGCTGTGGGCAACGCACGGTGGGCGGCAGGATCGAGCGTGCAGCAAGTGGTGGCGTGGTGGCTTGCCTTTCCGATTCTGACCATCGCCGGCGAGCGTCTCGAGCTGTCGCGCTTCCTTCCTCCTTCACCGGTGGCGAAGCGAGTCTTCGCGGCGATCATCGGCGTCATCGCCGTGGGCCTTCTCGGCGCGCCATCGGCCTGGGGCGCCGATGTCTTCGCGGCAGGGCTGCTGGCGCTGGCGGTGTGGCTGTCGAAGCAGGACATCGCCCGCCGTACGGTCCGCGACCTGGGTCTCACCCGCTTCATCGCGGTGTGCCTGCTGTCGGGTTACGCCTGGCTCGCGATCGGAGCCATCGTCATGCTCGCCACCGGCGGGTTCTCCCCGGGCTCGCCCGCGAACGATGCGTCGCTGCATGCGCTCGCGTTGGGCTTCGTGTTCTCGATGGTCTTCGGCCACGCGCCGCTCATCTTCCCCGCGGTGCTTCGCGTTGCGGTTCCCTACCGCCCCTACTTCTACGCGCCACTCGCATTGCTCCACGTCTCGCTCGTGGTGCGACTGGCGGGCGACGCGATGGATCGCTTCGAGTGGACCCGCGCTGGCGGGATGCTCAATGCGCTGGCGCTCGCCACGTTCATTCTGGGAACGGCGGGGGCCGTCGTGCGGGCAAGGCTCACCGGGCCGCGCAGCTAGCCGCGCTACGTCGGACCGCTCGGTTGTTGTGTACTACCCTCCTCGGATCGGCGGCGCGCACGCGGGCATGGTCCTTGCGTGAACGAGCGCATCGGAGAGTCCAGGGCCGGCTTGCCATGACCACTGATCGCGCGTTCAGTCTCGACGCACCGAGTGAGCTGTTCGGTGACGACACGACCGAGGAGAAGCTGCTGCCTCGCGGCACGACGTCACGAATGGACGTCGGGTTCGAGGAGTACAAGCACTTGCGCAGGGCGGAACCGGCGTGCAAGCCGCTTCCGCGCACGCTGAAGTGGGCCGCCAGCCTGCCCCCCAACGTCCAGCCGACCGCCCTGCTGCGGCAGTACGCTCGGGTGGCCAACGTCATCGCCGCAACGTGGCAGCATGCGACGTCGTTGCGCAGCTACATGGACTGCCTGTTCAGCGACAACCGCGGAGCCCGCCAGGGCTTTCCGCCCGAAGTGCTGCGCGAATTGATCGCGCTCAAGCGCTACCACGATTCCGTGAAGGACGGCGGCTCCGTCGACTGAGCAGGCGGCACGCCGCCCCGATTCCGGTTCCGGGCAGCGCTGTTCTCGTCCGCTGCAATCTCCAGTAGAGTGCGCTCGGGCCCGCGCGATGCGCGCGATTCGCGATCCAGGGCGATCGCGCCCGACTCCGCTGTGCCGTCTACGGGCGAACGACGATGACTGAACCCGATCCGCGCGATTCCGGCCTTCCTGCCGTTCGCGTCGTAAGCGCCGCGGCGCCCTTCCGATGGCTGGTCGCCGGAGCGCAGGACTTTCGCGCCCATCCGCTGCAGAGCCTCTTCTACGGAGCGTGCTTCGCGGTCATGGGATGGCTCATCGCATTCACCTTCCGGCACGCGTACGAATACGTCTCGGCGCTGGTCACGGGATTTTTCCTGGTCGGGCCTTTCCTGGCCATCGGGCTGTACGATCTTTCGCGCAGGCGCGAGCTCGGCGAGCAACCCTGGCTCGCGCCCACGCTCGATGCCTGGCGCGGCAACGTCGGCGCGATCGGTGTCTTCGCGCTGGTCCTGACCGTGGTCCTGCTGGTCTGGGCGCGCGCATCGCTAATCGTCTTCGCGCTGTTCTACTCGGGCGGAATGCCGACGGTCGCCGACTTCGTCGATCAGATCTTCTCGTTCGACAACGTCGAATTCCTGATCATGTACGCCTGCATCGGCGGCTTGTTCGCCGTGCTCACGTTCGCCATCAGCGTGGTGTCGGTCCCGATGATGCTCGATCGTCGGGTCGACGGCGTCGTCGCCGTGCTCACCAGCCTGAAGGCGTTCGGCAGCAACGTGCCGGCGATGCTCGTGTGGGGAGTTGCGATCGTGCTGCTGGTCGGGCTGGGCTTCGCGCTCGCCTTCGCCGGTCTGGTCGTCACCGTGCCGGTGATCGGCCACGCGACATGGCACGCCTATCGCGCGTTGGTCGAAAAAGCAGGCTGACGGCCGGCCGAGCGGTGCGCTTCCGTGACAGTCGACCGGCATTCGGCCTGGCGGGTGTGTTTGAGCCAGATCAATAGTGGGGCTCCACGTTTGAAGCTATTGTTCGCCTGATGCTGTGGGAAGGCTTGGTATTTGGCCACCCGGAGATTCTTGCGGACATCAAGTGATTGGGAGGAGCCATGCAATACTTGAATCTCGCGGCAATTGGGGGCGTTTCAGATGAAGCGTTCAAGAATCAGAAGCCCTACCCCTGGGTGCGCATGCAGAACACATTGACGCAAGAGGGCTGGGACAGGCTGCGCGCGACGCTTCCGGACATCGCAAGTTTCCAACGCATGGTCGGCGTAAAAAGGGCCTTTGGGCAGGCGCCGCACAATCGCGGCATTCTGCATTATCAAAACGGTATTGCGGTCGCCGAACCCTGGAAGGAGTTCATTGACGAGCTTCGCGGCGACGCATACGAGTCCTTTCTGCGCCGTATGCTTGGCGTCCGCGCCAGCACGCGACTTACATTGACCATGGAGTGGTACTACGCTTGGCAGGGCTGCTCGGTTTCGCCGCACTGCGATGCTCGTCGGAAGCTGGCAACGCACATCTTCTTCTTTGCCGATGACCAAGACTGGCCTAGGGAATGGGGCGGAGACATACTGATCTTGGACGACGACGGAAGTTACAGGGCCCATTCGGCGCCTGGCTTCGATGACCTGAAGGTCGCCGCATCTTTAGACCTGCGCAAGAACGCCAGCCTGCTCTTTCAGCGTACGGAGCATTCATGGCACGGTGTGCGACCTTTGCAGTCTCCGAGAGATGATATCTATCGCAAGCTTTTTATTGTGACTGTTAACATCCCGACTTTCCAAGTGTGGTGGCGTGGCGTTCGCGGCAAGGATCCAGACGGCTATCAGTTCAAGCTAGCCTCGGAGGTCACTTCGTAAGTGGTCCGCAGTGACCGATGCCGCCTCGATCACGGCGGTGCAGCACTTCGTAGGTCACAGGAACCAGCGGTGCGGTGCCCATGCGTGGGCTTCGGGTGCCGGATAGCCGCCCTCAGGACCCTTTCACCGGACGACGGTAGATGACGTAGTAGACGAGCGCGACAAGCACGCTGCCGCCGAGAACGTTGCCTGCGATCACCGGAACGAGGTTCGTCCACAGCCCCGCGAGGCGCAGCGATTCTCCGGTCGCCGCCTGCAGCATCAGGCCGAGGGAGAGGAAGTACATGTTTGCGATCGAGTGCTCGAAACCCGCCGCCACGAAGGCCGCGATGGGCATCAGGATCGCCACGAACTTGTCGACCACGCTGCGGCCGGCGAGCGTCATCCAGACGGCCATGCACACGAGCACGTTGCACATCACGCCCCGGAAGAACGCGGTCCAGAACGGCAGCGAGGATTTCACGGCCGCGATCTGCAGGTAGGTCCTACCGACCGCGCCGCCGTTCATGTCCGCGTGCCCGGACAGGAACACGATCGATGCGAGGCCTATGGCGCCGATGAAGTTGGCAGCGCATACGACGACCCAGTTGTGGAGCACCTCGCGAGTCGTCATGCAGCCGTGCGCCCACGCCATCGCAAGCAGATTGTTGCCGGTGAACAGTTCCGCCCCCGCCACCACCACCAGCAGCAGTCCGAGAGAGAATGCTGCGCCGCCGAGCACGCGCGAAGCGGCGAACCCCAGCGTCGAATCGCTGACGACGACGACGTAGAACAGCGACCCCAGCCCGATGAAGGCGCCTGCCAGGATGCCGAGCATGACCAAGGAGAGCAGCGGCGTGGTCGCCTTCGCGAGGCAAACGCTTTCGACTCGCTCGGCGATTTCCCTTGGCGAGTAGGCGTCGAACGCGTTGTTCGGCCCCATGCCGCAAGTATGGCCGCGGCCGGCCGGCTCGTGTTGACTTGCGTCAATCGGGCACCAAAAGCAACCCAAGCGCCGCCTCGCGGGCAGCAGCTATTCCCTTCGGCCTCACTCGGGTGCCTGCTATTGCGGCAGGGCGACGATGGCGTCGACCACCTCGGCCTGGACCTTGGCGTCCTTGTCGATGTTGATGTGCAGGATTCCCGCCTCGCCCTCGACATTGATGTTGACGAGCTCGCCGCTGAAGGCCGGATCGGCGATGAGCGGCGAGCCCCACCCGGGAGACTGGTAGTAGTTGATCGCGCGCACGACATTGGAAGGAACGGGGTCCTGCAGGAACGGAGCGAGGGTGATCAGAAGGTCCACGGCAATACCATGCTTGTCCAGTTCGCGAGCCATGTCGATCACGTTGTTCCCGCCCTGCGAATGGCCGACGAGAGCGAGCCGGCCCGCCTCGCCGGCGGCCCGATCGCTGACGATCTTCGCAACCGTCGATCTCCACTCCAGGTGGCCGATCGCCTCGGCCTTGATGCCCTTGCCCTGGAGGGTTTCCGCCATGGCGTCCATGCCGGTGGAAAAGATGCCGAACCAGCCGCGCACCAGGTACGCGCGGGTCTCGGCGTGGGCGCAATTGCAGCAGGCCAGCGCGACGAGCAGCCCGACCTGCGCGACGCCGGCGCTCAACTGGAGCAGATTGCCAGCACGACGCATGTGTTGCTGCCTCAGACTTCCCGCCTGGCCTTCATGATCGAGCCGGCGCTCCCATCTGTCCGATCGGATCCGAAACGGCTCGGGCCGTACACGCCCTGTGCAACACATTCTAAGCCCTGTCCTGCGGAGGCGTACCATGGATGCGCGGCCCTGCCGCACCCCGCAAAGCCGGGATAATCTCGATGCCGCTGGTCACGCTGGTCTCGCTGGCGCTCGCGCTGGGGATCTGTCTCGTTCCGGTCTGGCTCTTGCGGCACCGTCGACCGGGGCGGGCGCAAGACTATCTCGTCGCTTCGCAGTACACGCGGCCGGAGGTGGTCAGAAACTCGTCGATCGCCTACGCGTTGCGCATGGTCGCGTTCGTTCCGCTCTTTGCCTGGGGCGCGAGCGGCGAGATATGGCCAGCCGTCATCGCCTCGGCGTTCTTCGGGCTGGGCGTCTATCTGATCTACATCCTGCGTGAGCCGCTGCTCGCGTTTCTCGACGGCGCGCTGAGCGGCGACCGATCCATCACCGTCCACGAATTCGTCGCACAGCAGCACAACAACGATCGGCGCGTGCGCCTGCTCGCGGCGAGCCTGACGCTGTTCTCGCTTCTCGGGCTTCTCGCCTGCGAAGCGGCTGCGCTCGCGGTGTTTCTCAAGCCGATGCTGCAGGGACATGCAGCGACCTATCTGCTCGCGCTGGGGGCGCTCCTGGTCGTCGTGTCGTGCGCTACGCTGTCGGGGCATTCCGGCATCATGCACTCGACGCAGCTCCAGCTCGGGATGCTCTATCTGGGCATGTTCGGCGCGACGGTTCTTCTGTTGTACCTGCACCTCTCGGCGCGCACGCCGCTGCCGCCGTCCGGTTCGCTGGCCATCGTCTTTGCCGCAGTCTTTTGCGTGATCGTGCTTGTTTACCGTCGCTCGAAATACGTCGACACCGATCCGATAAGAAGTGCTGCTCCCAGCGCGGGAGCGGGTCGCGATTCGGCGTGCGCCTCCGCGCTCAGCAGGTTCGGGAAGATTCTCAATATCTGCCTTTCGGTCCTGCTCGTGCTGATCATCGTCGTCGCGCTGATGGAGATCCACGCTGCGGGCTGGGCAGCGATCGCGCGCGACAGCGCCGCTGCGCTGCGAGCCGGAACGGGCGTCCCCGGCGTCGGGCTTGTCGCCCTGAGCATCGTGCCGCTGTTCTATCCGCTCGCCGACGTCACCAACTGGTTGAGACTGGCCGCGACCCGGAGTGAGGTGGCCGGCGTCGAGGCGGAGCGGCGATCCGCTGCGTTGCGTGGACTGTTCAGAATGTACGCTGCCGAGACCTGCCTCATGTGGCTGTTCATGTGCGTGTTCGGCGCCATTGCCGCCGCGGCCGTCGGAGCTCCGAGCGGCACGAACGTCCTGCAGACCTTCGTCGCCAATCTCGTCTCCGCGGACAACGGACCGAACCTGGCAGTACTGTCGTTGTTGTTGATCGTTCTCATCGCGGCCGCTCTGTCGACGATGGGCGCGCTGTTCTCGGCCATCCTGTGCACGATCCGATACGACATGCTGCTGGTGCTCTGGCCGGGGCGGACGCAGGAACGGGACCGGGCATCGAAGGAGCCCGCCGCAAGGCGGAGGACGCTCTTCGCCGGAGCGGCCCTCGGCGTCGCGTTCGGCGCGGCGCTTTGCGTCGCCGACGCGTTCTTTCAGATCGATTTCGCGAGCAACACGTTCCTCGCGGCGCTGCTCGCGCTCTGCTGTGCCCAGCTCTCGCTCGCACCGCTCGTCGTGGGGCCACTCGTCGCCCGCGGGCGTGATCGCGCAACGCTAGGCCCTGGCTGGGCGCTCGTCATCCTGGGTTCCGGCGTCGCCGGCGGCGTCGCCGCGGTGACCGCGTACTTCGTCACCGGAGCCGAGGCGTGGCTGTGGTCTGCGTCTTTGATCTGCCTCGGCTCGGGGCTGGTGCTCTTCGGCATCGCGCGCGCCGCGGCAGCACGCCGTTCGGCTTGAGACGCGCAGCTCCGCGCTTCGGCGCTCGGCCGGGTCGTTGCGGGCTACCCGTGCAACGACTCGTACTTCGCCATCAGCTCTTCGGGCGTCTCGCGGAATTCCGGATGAGGAACGATGCAGTCGGCGGGACAGACGAGCTTGCACTGCGGCTCGTCCTCGGCACCAACGCACTCGGTGCACTTCATCGGGTCGATGACATAGGTCGGGTCGCCGACGCTGATCGCCTCGTTGGGGCACACCGGCTTGCAGGCGTCGCAGGCGGTGCAGTTGTCGTTGATGAGCAGTGCCATGGAATTCTCCTTACGCGGCAGCCCGCTCGGTCAGCTCGCGCAGCTTGGCGTGACGGAAGGCACCCCACAATGCCGCGCCGATCGCCCCCGCGTAGATCGAGTCGGGATGGCTCACCGCGGTCACGTTGACCTTCTCGTTCACCATCTCTTCGCCGATCGCGGCGATCAGGCCCGTGTCGAGCGCGAGACCGCCGGTGATGAGCGCGGTCCCCTGCGTGATTCCGGTGACCTTGAGCAGCTTCACGATCCGCGAGGCCATCGACAGATGGATCCCCTTGAGTATATCCGCGGTGGCGATACCGCGCGACACCATGTTGATGACGTCGGTCTCGGCGAGGACGGCGCAGATCGAGCTGACCTTCTCGGGGCTCTTGGAGCTCTGCGACAAGCCGCCGATCTCCTCGATCGCCACCCCGAGATAGCGTGCGATGTTCTCCAGGAATTGCCCCGAGCCCGAGGCGCACTGGCTGGTCATCTTGTAGGACAGCACCTTGCCGCGCTCGTCGACGTAGATCGCGCGACCGTTGAGGGCGCCGACGTCGACGACCGCGTTCGCGCCCGGGTGCAGAAAGACTCCGCCGCGGGCGTGGGTGGTCATCGAGTAGAAGTGGCCGGTGGCGAACTTGACGTTCTCGCCCTCGCCTGTGGTCGCGACGTAGTCAACGTCGCCGGGGGCGAGCCCGGCATCCGACAGGACGCCGTCGTAGCCCTCTTTCGCGAGCTGCATCGGGTCGCGCCGCCGGATGCGCTCGCAGCGCTTGGCCAGCCACTCGTGCTTGTCGCCCTCGCTGCGGAAGAGCGTGCTCTTGACCGCGCCCGAGCCGATGTCGATGCCGATGGTGGTGATCATGGCTTTACTCTCTTGGACTCATCATCGTGGTTTCGCTCGTCAGGTTTGTCATCCCGAGCGAATGTGAGGGATCTGCTTTCCGGTTTCCGATCGCAAGCAGATTCCTCGCTGCGCTCGGAATGACAAGCCTGGAGATCTCTTCTCCTTGCGCTTCGGTCACGTGCGCGCCTCCGCCGTCTTGCCCTCCTCGAGGACGGCGCGCCAGGCGAAAGTCGCGCCGCCGAGCGCTCCGGTGTAGATCGAGTCGGGATTGATGTTGAGCGTCAGCTCGCCGTAGTTCTCGCGGACCAGGTCTTTGAGCGCCTTCACTGCGGCTTCGTCCTTGGCGACTCCGCCCGTGAAGGTGAACTCGTTGCGGATGCCGCCCGAGCGCGCGAGGATCGACATCGCGCGCAGAACGATGGCGCGATGCAGCCCCGCCATGATGTCTTCGCGCTTGTCGCCCAGCGCAAGACGGTCGCGCAGCTCGGCGCCGGCGAACACCGTGCAGGTCGAGTTGATGCGTATGGTCTTGGTCGACTTCATCGCGAGCGGCCCCAGCTCCTGGAGGCCCATGTTCATCTCGTCGGCGATGTAGCCCAGATAGCGCCCGCAACCGGCGGCGCAGCGGTCGTTCATCTGGAAGCTCTCGACGATCCCGTTCCTGTCCACCTGGATCGCCTTGGTGTCCTGGCCGCCGATGTCGAGCACCGTGGCCGTGCCCGGGTACATCACGTGCGCGCCGAGGCCGTGACACAGGATCTCCGAGCGGATGTGCTCCTTGGAGAACGGCAGACGCGCCCGGCCGTAGCCGGTACCCACGATGTACGTCTCCTCCAGCGAGGTGTCGAGCGTATCCTTGATCGGCGCTTCGACCTTTTCCCTGCGGCCTGCGGTGCTGGGCAGCGCGCGGAACGTGCGCTCCAGCGCGGCGAGCAGATGCGGTCTGATCGAGTCGCTGTAGATGCGGTTCTCGACCTCGATGATCGAGCGATCGAACACGTTGAGCAGAAAGTCGTAGCGGATGCCCGACTCCTTGGCAACGGTCTCGCCGATCGCGAGATACTGGCTGCCGGCAATGTCGCGGAAGAAGTCGGACTTGCGCTTGGCTCCGGGGGCGAACAGCGCCTGCGCTCCGGCGGCGAGCCGCTTGAACACTTCGGCGAGCGCCTCGCCGACCGCCTTG
>Ga0187779_10000875_pt1 | contig 19578 bp, 15 predicted proteins | sample 1015_Q2_SP10_10__FD_132435 | JGI IMG/M metagenome (GOLD analysis project Ga0187779, IMG submission 132435) | Tropical peat soil microbial communities from peatlands in Department of Meta, Colombia - 1015_Q2_SP10_10_MG | ecosystem: Environmental > Terrestrial > Soil > Wetlands > Peat | place... | reverse complement strand
GCGAGCGGCGCAGATCATGAGCGACAACGGCACGTCCGCGATCCTCGTCCGCGACGGCAGCAACCTCTCGATCCTGAGCGACGCCATCCTCCGGGAGCGGGTCGTGGCCGGCGAGGTCTCGGCGGAGAACCCGGTCTCGCGCATCGTCCGCCCGGCCGTCCAGGTCGGCCCCGAGCGGATCGCCGTCGACGCGGTCGTGGAGATGCTCGACGCCGGCACGGACCACGTCGTCGTGGTCGAGCCGTCTCGCCGCGTCGTCGGCGTGCTCTCCGCCTCCGACCTGGCGGGACTCGAGACGCGCAGCCCGCTCGCCCTCCGCCACGCCGTCCTGACCGCCCGCGACGAGGACGAGCTCGTCTCCGTCGCCCAGCGGCTGCGCCCCCTCTTCCTCGCCCTCGTCGACGCGGGCATCTCGCCCCTCGACATCGGACGTGTGCTCTCGCTCCAGGTCGACTCGCTGACCGCGCGCCTGATCGAGCTCTCGATCGCGCGACGGGGGCCGGCGCCCCTGGCGTGGGCGTGGCTCGTGCTCGGCAGCACCGCGCGGCGGGAGTTCACGCTCGGCTCCGACATCGAGAACGCGGTCGCGTACGACGGGTCCGGCGGCGACGCGGCCGAGGCCTACTTCCCCCGGCTCGCGGAGGACGTGACGCGCGGGCTCGCCCGCTGCGGCTTCGCGCTCGACCCGAACGACGTCGCGGCGAGCAACCCGCTCTGGCGGATGACGGACGCACGGTGGCTCGAGGTGTTCCGCGAGTGCCTCGAGTCGCCCGACCGCTCGCACCTGATCCGCGCCAACGTCGCCTTCGACTTCCGGCAGGTCGCGGGGGCGCTCGACGTGGCGCCGCCGCTCGTGGCCGTGCTGCGGGAGGCGAAGGACCATCCCGACTTCCTGCGGCGGATCGCGCGCAGCGCGACGGACTTCAAGCCGCCGCTCGGCTTCCGCGGCTCGCTCGTCGTCCACACGGACGGCGACTCGCGCGGCGTCGACCTCAAGCAGGGCGGCGTCGTCCCGATCGCCAACCTCGCGCGCTTCTTCGCGCTCTCGAGCGGGATCACGATCTCGAGCACGATCGACCGGCTGACGGCGGTCGGCGAGACCGGCGGCCTCGACGCCGAGACCACGGCCGCGCTGCGCGAGGCGTTCGAGATCGTGATGCGCATCCGCCTCGACCAGCAGGCCGCGCAGCTCCACGCGGGAGCCGACCCCGGCAACGTCGTCGACCCCGCGACGCTGCCCCCGCTCACGCGCGCGCAGCTGCGCGAGGCGTTCCGGGCGATCGCGCACGCGCAGAAGCGGCTCTCGGTGTACGTGCCGCTCGGGATGTAGTGGTCGCCCGTCAGTGCGAGACGGCGGCGGCGGCGAGCTCCGACACGGGCGTGTCGGTGTGGAACCGCTCGAGCGCGAACGGCGCGATCAGGTCCGGCGTTCGCCCGCTCGCGACGAGCTCCGCCAGAGTGGTGCCGACGATCGGCGCGGCCTTGAAGCCGTACGTCCCCCACCCCGCGGAGACGTGGAAGCCCTCCAGCTCGGTCGGACCGAGGATGGGGCTGTAGTCGGGCGAGAGGTCGCAGAGCCCGGTCCACGTGCGCAGCACCTTCAGCCGCTCGAGCTGCGGGAAGAGCTCGAGCACGTGCCGCGCCGAGTATTCGAGGAACGGCAGCGTGCCGATCGACTTGTACGTCGTGTACGGCTCGATCTCCGCGCCGATCAGGAACTCGCCGCGGTCCGTCTGCGAGACGTAGACGTGCATCTGGGCCGAGACGATTATCACGTCGAGGAACGGCTTCGTCGGCTCGGTCACGAACGCCTGGAGGATGTGCGTCGTGATCGGAAGCCTGACGCCGGCGAGGCCGCAGACGAGCGTCGACCAGCCGGCGACGGCGCTGACGACGACGTCCGCCTCGACCCGGCCGCGGCTCGTCTCGACCGCGGTGACCCGCCCGTTCGCCTGCTCGATGCCCGTCACCGTCGTGTAGGGATGGATCTCGACGCCCTGCCGGTCGGCGCCGCGCGCGAGGCCCCAGACGACGGCGTCGTGCCGGATGATGCCGCCGGGCGCGTGATAGAGCGCGCCCATGATCGGCCACGTCGGCTTGTCGGAGAGGTCGAGCTGCGGGCAGAGCCGCGCGATCTCGTCCGGGAGCACGACACGGGAGTCGATGCCGAGCAACTGGTTGACCTCCGCGCGCTCCTGCATCGTGTTCATCGCCCGGTCCGAGTGCGCGAGCGTCAGGTGCCCGTGCTGCGAGAACATGAGGTTGAAGTCGAGGTCGGCCGAGAGCCCCTCGTACAGCTCGACGCTCCGCCGGTAGAAGGCGGCGCCCTCGGGCGTGCGGTAGTTCGAGCGGATGATCGTCGTGTTCCGACCCGAGGCGCCGGAGCCGATGTACGACTGCTCGAGCACCGCGACGTCCTTCACGCCGTGGTTCTTGGCGAGGTAGTACGCGGTCGCGAGGCCGTGAGAGCCGCCGCCGATCACGACGACGTCGTAGCGGCGCTTCAGCTCGCCGCGGGGGCGCCACATGCGGCGGACGCGGAAGACGTCCTTCACCCGCGGAGCCCCTGGGCCATGTCGGTGACGACCTCGGCGACGTAGTGGCCGAGCTCCTGCGGTACGAAGAGCCGGAAGCGCTCGCCGTCCAGCCGCTCGATCAGCGCCGCCGTGCCGCGCGCGATCGCGCCGATCGCCGGCAGCCGCTCGAGATCGAGCTCGGTCAACCGCCGCATCAGGTCCTCCCCCTCGACCTCGAGCGCCGCGAGCGCCGCCGTCATGTCGTAGACGCGATAGCCGGCGGACGCCAACCGGTCGCGCGTCGGGCGCACGTCGCCGTCGACGACGAGCAGCGCCCTGCCCGGGCCGATCCGGACCGCGTCGGCGTCGAGTGCGTCGACGTCGCCGCGGATCTCGAGCTTGCCGAGCGCCGACACGTCGGTGAACGCGCCGCCTCCGACGTGGCGGAGCGGCGAGACGCCGGCCGCCGCCGCTTCGTGCGGGGAGAGGAACGCGAGCCGGCTCACGAGCGCAGCAGGGCTCCTTCCGGGTCGTAGAACGGCGCGAGCGTGACCGCCGCCTCGTGCAGCGTCCCGTCGATCCGGATCGCGACCGTCTCCCCGTCGGCGGCGCGGTCGGGCTCGACCCACGCGAGGCCGATCGTCCGGCCGAGCTGCTCGCTGACGCGCGCGCTCGTGACGCGGCCGGCGATCCGGCCGTCGCGGACGACCTGGGCGCCCTCGGGCGGCAGCACGGAGGCGGGAAGCGTGAACCCGACGAGCCGCTCGCGGACGCCCCGCTCCTGCACGTGCTCGACCGCCCACCTGCCGACGAAGTCGTCCTTGTCGAGCTTGACGATCCAGGGCATGCCGGCGGAGAGCAGGTTCGACTCCGAGTCGGTGTCCTGCCCGACGATGATGTGGCCCTTCTCGAGCCGGAGCACCCGCTGCGGCTCGAGCCCGAACGGCGTCGCGCCCTCGCCGACGATCGCGTCCCACACGTGCTCGCCGAGGCTTGCGGCGCAGTGGAGCTCGTAGCCGAGCTCGCCGACGAAGCCGATGCGCAGCGCAAGGCACGGGACGCCCGCGACGGCGATCTCCTTCGCGTCGAGATAGCGGAACGCCTCGCTCGAGACGTCCGCGTCCGTCAGCCGCGCCAGCGCCGCGCGCGACTCCGGCCCAGCGATGTTCACCGCGGCGAGCGCGCCCGTGACGTTGACGATCTCGGCGTCGTAGCCCCAGACGGCGTTCCACCACTCGAACCACTCGCACACGCTCTCGGAGCCCGTCGAGGTCGTCGTGACGTAGAAGAGGTCGTCGCCGAGACGGGCGATCGTGCCGTCGTCCATGATCCGGCCGCCGTCGGTGGTGAGCACGCCGTAGCGGATGCGGCCGGGCTTGAGGTCGGCGAAGCGGTTCGGGTACAGCCGCTCGAGCAGCTCGGCCGCGTCGGGGCCCTCGACGACGATCTTCCCGAGCGTCGAGACGTCGATCACGCCGAGCCGTTCGTGCACGGCGCGCACCTCTGCCGCCGGGTCGCCGTAGGCGAACGGCCGCCGCCACTGCCCCGTCCACATCATCCGCGCCCCGGCCTGCTCGTGGCGGAAGTGCACCGGTGAGCGCTTCATCGGCTCGTGGTGGCGTCCCGCGAGCAGGCCGAGCTCGACGGGAGCCCAGGGCGGCCGCGCGGTGGTGGTGCCGATCGCCGCCTCGTCCGTCCCGGTCTCGCGGGCGAGCAGCCGGATCGAGGGGAGGTGGCACAGCTTCCCCTGGCAGGGGCCCATCGTCACGGTCGTGTACCGCTTCGCGAGCTCGATCGAGTCGAAGCCCTCGGCGACTGCGCGCTTCACGTCCTTCGTGGTGACGTCCTCGCAGACGCAGACGAAGCACTTGCCCTCGCCGCCGAAGCTCGGCGGCGGAACCGCGGCCGGCTCGAGCTCGCCCGCGGCGGCGCCGACGGCCTCGACGCCGGTGGGCAGGCCGGCCGGGACGAAGATCCCGCGCGCGGGCTCGTACTCGATCCGCGCCCCCGCCTGCGCGAGCAGCGAGTACGCGGGCTGGCGGCCGCCCGACATGACGAGCAGGTCGCAGGCGAAGGTCTTCCCGTCGACGGCCACGCTCGCCAGTCGGCCGCGGCGGCCGGAGGCGGCGAGCCGCGTGACGGCGTCCTTGCGCAGGTCGGCGACCTCGGCGATCTCGACGCCCGCGCGCGTGAGCTGGTCGACCACCTCGAGCGCCCGGCCGTCGGCCGACACGACCACCGCGCGCGTCCCCGGCTTGATCGCCCATTCGTCGACGAGGCGGCGTACCGCCCCGGGCAGCAGCACGCCGACGAGGTCGTTGCCCGGGAAAACGAGCGGCTGCTCGACGCCGCCGGTCGCGACGACGATCCGCTCCGCCCGGACGCGGTAGAGCACGTCGCCGGCGTCGACGGGGACGAGTCCGCCCTCGTAGATCCCGAGCGCGCGGGCCGGCGCGAGCGTCTCGTATGCGCCGTCCGCGGTTCCGGTGCCGAGCTCGTCGACGACCAGGACCCGCCGGCCCTCGGCGGCGGCCGCCGCGGCGGCCTGCCGGCCGGCGCGCCCGCCACCGACGACGAGCACGTCCACGCGGCGGTGCTCGGTGTCGTAGCGACGGTGCGAGGCGCCACCGACGCGGCCGAGCCCGGCTGCGTTGCGCAGGAACTTCTCGTAGAGCGGCCACGCGCGGCGCGGCCGGATCATCGTCCGGTAATAGAAGCCGACCGGAGTGAAGGGCCCGCCGAAGCGGTCGACGGCCGACATCAGGTCGCGGTCGACCGAGCCGAGCACGTTCTGGCCGCGCACGTCGACGCCCTCGCGGATCGGCTCGACGCAAACGCGCACGTTCGGCACGCCGTCGACGGTCATCAGACAGTTGGCGCAGTGGCCGGAGCAGCAGAGCAGCCCCCGCGGCCGGTGGTACTTGAAGCTGCGCGAGAAGACGCGCCTCCCGGAGGCGAAGAGCGCAGAGCCGAGGGTGTCGCCCGCGAACCCGCTCACCGCCGCACCCTCGTACGTGAACGCGACCGGGATCGCGCGGTCGATGCGCTCCGACGGCTGCGGCGGGAGCCTCATTCGGCGGCCCGCGCCGTGACCGGGATCTCCGTCCGAAGCACGTCGTTCGTGCGCGTGTCGCGCTCGGCGACGAACCAGAGGCCGCAGCCGGTGCGGTGATACCACCACTCGCGCTGGACGCCCGCGACGTTGTCGCGGAAGTACACGTACTCGGACAGCTCGCGCAGCGTCGGCTCGTGCTGCGGGCGCCGCGTCACCTCGCCCTGGTAGCGAAACTCGTTCACGTCGCGGGCGCCGCAGTGCGGGCAGGCGAGCAGGAACGACATTATTGCGCTCTCCGCAATTGCATCCTGTAGAGTGGAATATTACCGTCCATGCCGAGAACGGGTCAACCCTCGCGGGAGCGCGTGGCCGCGGCCGGCAGGTCGCTCGCGATCCTCGACGTGCTCGCGGCCGGCGGCGACCTCGGCACGAACGAGATCGCACGCCGGACGGTGGCGAGCGCGAGCACGGTGTCGCGACAGCTCGGAACGCTCGTCGAGGCCAGGCTCGTCGAGCACGTTCCCGAGACCGGGCAGTACCGGCTGGGGATCCGGCTCGTCGAGCTCGCGCACGCCGTGCTCGACCGGCTCGACGTACGCGTGGTCGCTCGACCGCATCTCGAGGCGCTCGTCGCGGCCGTCGACGAGACGGCGACGCTGTCGGTGGCGAGCGAGCCGGATGCGATCACCGTCGACTTCGTGCCGACGCAGAGGTACGTCCAGGGCGCCACCCGGCTCGGGCGCCCGTCGATCGCCCACGCGACGGCCGCGGGCAAGGTGATGCTCGCGGTCACCGGCCGGCGCCCGCAGCCGCCGCTCCGTGCATACACCGAGCGGACGATCACCGACCCCGCCATGCTCGAGCTCGAGCTCGAGCGGGTGCGCCGCCGCGGCTGGGCCGACGCGTACGAGGAGCGCGAGCCCGAGCTGAACGCCATCGCGGCGCCGATCTGGTCGAGCGCGGGCGAGCTCGCCGGCATCGTCGCGCTGCAGGGCCCCACGCCCCGCTTCGGCCGCGGCGCCGCACGCAGGGCGCTGCCGCTGCTGCTCGAGCGGACCGAGGCGATCTCGCGCGAGCTCGGGCGGCCTACAGCGCCCCGCCGTTGACGCCCGGGATCCAGCTCGTGCCCGCAAGCGGCACGCGCGCCATCGCGGCCGCCTCGACCGTGAGCGCGACGAGGTCCTCCGGCTCGAGGTTGTGCACGTGCGTCTTCCCGCACGCGCGTGCGAGCGTCTGCGCCTCGAGCGTGAGCACGCGCAGATAGTTCGCGACCTTGCGGCCGCCGACGACCGGGTCGAAGCGGCCGGCGAGCTGCTCGTCCTGGGTGGAGATCCCGACCGGGTCGCGGCCCGCGTGCCAGTCGTCGTAGAAGCCCGCGGCGCTGCCGATCTTCCGGTACTGCTCCTCGTACTCCGGGCTGTTGTCCCCCATCGCGATGAGGGCGGCGGTGCCGATCGAGACGGCGTCCGCGCCGAGCGCGAGCGCCTTCGCGACGTCCGCGCCGCTGCGGATGCCGCCGGAGACGATCAGCTGCACCTGCCGGTGCATCCCGAGCTCCTGCAGCGCGTCCACCGCGAGCCGGGTCGCGGCCAGCGTCGGGATGCCGGCGTGCTCGATGAAGACGTCCTGTGTCGCTGCCGTCCCGCCCTGCATGCCGTCGACGACGATCGCGTCGGCGCCGGCCTTCACCGCGAGCTGCACGTCGTAGTACGTGCGCGTCGCGCCGACCTTCACGAACACCGGCTTCTCCCAGTCGGTGATCTCGCGCAGCTCGTGGATCTTGATCTCGAGGTCGTCAGGGCCGGTCCAGTCGGGATGGCGAGACGCGCTCCGCTGGTCGATCCCTTTCGGCAGGTCCCGCATCGCGGCGACCCGGTCGGAGATCTTGTGGCCGAGCAGCATGCCGCCGCCGCCCGGCTTCGCGCCCTGGCCGACGACGACCTCGATCGCGTCCGCGCGGCGCAGGTCGTCGGGGCTCATGCCGTACCGCGACGGGAGCAGCTGGTAGACGAGCGTCTTCGAGCTCAGCCGCTCCTCCTCGGTCATGCCGCCGTCGCCGGTCGTCGTCGAGGTGCCGACCTCGGTCGCCGCCCGGCCGAGCGCCTCCTTCGCCGGCGCCGACAGCGCGCCGAAGCTCATCCCGGCGATCGTGATCGGGATCTTCAGCTCGAGCGGCTTCTTCGCGTGGCGCGTGCCGAGCACGACCTCGGTGCCGCAGCGCTCGCGGTAGCCCTCGAGCGGGTAGCGCGAGATGCTCGCCCCGAGCAGAAGCAGGTCGTCGAAGTGCGGCAGGCGCCGCTTCGCGCCGAAGCCGCGGATGTCGTAGATGCCCTCGCGCGCGGCGCGCTGGATCTCCGCGATGACGTTGCGGTCGTAGAGGTACGACTCGCGCAGCCCCGGCTGCCAGCCCGTGCCGTTCGTCGCGGGCATCAGTACGCCCCGGCGTTGTCGATCTTGAAGTTGTAGAGCTGCCGCGCCGAGCCGTAGCGGCGGAACTCGGCCGGGTCGAGGTCGTCGAAGCCGGCGCGCTCGAGCAGCGAGCGGAGCTCGTCGACGTGATGCTCCTTCAGCTCCTTCTCGATGCAGTCGGCGCCGAGCGCGGCGGTCGAGCCGCGCACGTAGATGTGTGCCTCGTAGATCGAGTCGCCGAGCGCGTCGCCGGCGTCGCCGCAGACGACGAGGCAGCCCCGCTGCGCCATGAATGCGCTCATGTGCCCGATCGAGCCGCGGACGACGATGTCGACACCCTTCATCGAGATGCCGCAGCGGGCCGCTGCGTCGCCGTGGATCACGACGAGCCCGCCCCGCCCGGTCGCCCCGGCGGACTGGCTCGCGTTTCCCTCGACGACGACGGAGCCGGACATGATGTTCTCGGCGACGCCCGTGCCGACGTTGCCGCGCACGCGGACCTGGGCGTGCTGGTTCATGCCGGCGCAGTAGTACCCCACGTGGCCGACGATCTCGACCTCGAGCGGTGTCTTGATCCCGCACGCGACGGCGTGCGCGCCGTTCGGGTTGACGACCCGGAACCGCCCTTCCTCCGCGTCGTGGAGACGCTGGTTGAGCTCGCGCAGCGGGGTGCTCGCGAGATCGACGACCTCCTCGGTGGCGATCGCCATCAGACGAGCGCCTTCTCCCAGGCGTAGACGACGGTGGGCTCGGGCTCCCACATCTGCGCGTCCGACGCCCCCGGCAGGACGGCGATCGCGCGGTACTCGGACGCCATCGCCACCCAGTCGTCGGTCTCGGCGAGCACGGCGGGCTTGCAGGCGATCGGGTCGCGGAGCACCGCGAAGCCGTCGGCGGTGCCGACGAGGAACGTGTAGAAGCCGTCGAGGTCGTCGAGGCATCCCTCGAGCGCCTGCTCGAGCGTCGCGCCCTCGCGCAGCCGCCACGTGAGGTAGCCGGCCGCCACCTCCGTGTCGTTCTCGGTCTGGAACTCGATGCCCTCGCGTCGCAGCCGCTCCCGCAGCCGGTTGTGATTCGAGAGCGAGCCGTTGTGGACGAGGCAGAGGTCGTGACCGGTCGAGAAGGGGTGCGAGCCCTCGGTCGTGACCCGGCTCTCGGTCGCCATGCGCGTGTGGCCGAGGCCGTGCGTGCCCTGGAAGTCCGAGAGGGCGAACTCCTCGGCGAACGCGCGCGGCCGGCCCACCTCCTTGTAGATCTCGATCACGCGGCCGGCGCTCATCACGCGCAGGCCGGGCTGGTGCCGGCGGATCCAGGCTTCGGCCTCGTCCGCGTCCGCCTCGACGAGGACGACCGCGTGCCTCGCGCGGACGCCGACCTGCTCGGCGCCGCCGAACGCCTCCGCGAGCTCGCCGCGCAGGACGTCCCAGCGCATCGTGGGCTCGGCCGAGTAGAGCGTCAGCTTGCTCCAGCCCTCCGGCGCGGGATCCCGGTAGACGGCCACGCCCGCGCTGTCCGGTCCGCGGTCGTCCATCTGCACGAGCATGGCGGACAGGTACTCGCCGAGCCGCGGCTCCAGCTCCGGCGACTTGCAGAACAGCCCGACGATCCCGCACATCCGACGCTCACCCCGCTTGTGGATGGTTTCTACACAGCTTACGGCCGTCAGGCCGCAGAACACGCCAGTCTTCGCGGCACGGCAGTGGAGGTTTCCTCCATATGGGTCAGAAGCGGGTGAGGTACTCGTTCAGCTCCCATTGCGAGACCTGCTCGTGGTAGCGAAACCACTCGTCGCGCTTGACCCGGACGTAGTAGTCGACGTAGTCCTCGTTCCGGCCGCGGCCGAGCGCCTTGCGGAGGACGTCGTCGCACTCGAGCTCGCCGACCGCGTCGAGGAGGTTCGCCGGCAAGGCGCGCATGCCCCGGGCCGTCAGCTCCTCGTACGTGAACGTGTAGAGGTTCTCCGAGTTCGGCTCGCCGGCGTCGAGGCCGTTCTCCACCCCGTCGAGGCCGGCCGCGAGCACGGCGGCGGCGGCGAGGTACGGGTTCGCGGAGCCGTCGATCGTGCGGTCCTCGATGCGGCCGGGCGCCGGGATCCGGAGCATCTGCGTCCGGTTGTTGTAGCCGTACGAGATCCACACCGGCGACCAGGTGGCGCCGCTCGTCGTCGTCCCCGCCTTGAGGCGCTTGTACGAGTTCACGGTCGGTGCCGTCAGGGCGCTGTAGGCGCGGGCGTGCTTCCTCAGGCCGCCGATGAAGCCGTACGCCGTCTCCGACAGCCCGAGCCCGCGCGGGTCGCCCTCGTCGAGGAACAACTGCTCGCCGTCGCGCCACAGCGACATGTGGAAGTGCGCGCCGGTCCCGGTCAGGTGCGTGAACGGCTTCGGCATGAAGGTGGCGACCATGCCGTACTGCTCGGCGAGCGTGTGCACCATGTAGCGGAAGAAGATCGCGCGGTCGCAGCTCACGAGCGCATCGTCGAAGCGGAAGTTCTGCTCGAACTGGCCGTTCGCGTCCTCGTGGTCGTTCGCGTAGTTGCCCCAGCCGAGCTCGTTGCAGTACTTCGAGACGGTGGTGAGGAAGTCGTACTGCCGCGTCAGCCCGGCCATGTCGTAGCACGGCTTGTCGAGGGTGTCGCCCGCGTCGGCGATCTCGATCGAGCCGTCGTCGCGCCGTCGCACGAGGAAGTACTCGAGCTCGATCCCCAGCTTGAACTCGTAGCCGAGGTCCTTCGCCTGCGCGAGCACATGCCGCAGGATCGTGCGCGGGCAGTACGGCCACTCCTCGCCCTCGACGGTGATGTCGCAGGCGAAGCGGGCGAGGTTCGGCTGCCAGGGGACGAGCGTGAGGCTGTCGAGGTCCGGGATCGCGGCGATGTCCGGGTCGCTCGGCGCCTGTCCGATCTCGCCGGCGGCGAAGCCGGCGAAGCCCGCGCCGTCGCTCGCCAGGTCCTCGAGGTTCTGGGCCGGCACGAGCTTCGCGCTCGGGCGGCCGTAGAGATCGACGAACTGGGCAAAGAAGAACTCGACGCCGCGTTCCTTCGCGACCTTCTGGATCTCCGCAAGTCGCGGATCGCTCGCGACGGCCATTGCCTCTCCTCTCGTCGTGGAGGCCCGTTTGTATCACCCTGCACAGACCCGGCGTGAGGGCCGATTCCTCCACATCGGAGGGTCGCTCATGTGTGGGGGGTGGCAGCCCCGAGCGCCGCCCGGAGCCGAACCATCTTCACCGCGATCTCCACCATCAGCCAGTCGTCGTGGCGGAGGTCGATCCCCGAGAGGTCGCCGATCCGGCGCAGCCGCTGACGCAGGGTGTTCGGGTGGACGAAGAGGGCCTCGGAGGTGGCGCTGATGTTGCCCCGCCGGCCGAGGAACTCCTCGAGGGTGGCGAGCAGCGCCGCGCCGCGCTCGCGGTCGTAGGCGTCGAGCTTCGTCACGGCGTCGATCGTCGAGTCCCTGGCGCCGGGGTCGAGCGCGATGCGCAGCAAGTACTTGTACGGCCCGAGCTCGTCGTAGCCGACGACGCCGCGCTCCCGCCGGAGCGCGCTCGCGCCGAGGAGCGCGTGGCGCGCCTCCTCGAAGCCGTGGGCGAGGGCGCCCGCGCCGACGCAGACGCTCGAGACGCCGACGACCGCCGGAGTCGCGAGCTCGGCGAGGACGCGGCGCAGCTCGTCGACGAGCCGCCCGGCCCCCTCCGCGGTCGCCGGCACGAGCGCGCGCAGGGCCTGATCGCGCCGGTCGACGAGCGCCCCGCGCGCGAGCGACGAGAGCGCACGCTCGAAGGAGTCGTCCGCGCGCACCGCGGCGAGCACCACGTGCGGCAGGCCGAGGTCGCACCCGAGCCGGGCCGCCCGGCCCTCGAGGGCGTCGCCGGTGCGCTGGGCCTCGATGTCCTCGAAGAAGTCCTTGATCAGGTTCTTCTCGGTCAGCCGCTCGAGCACCTGGATCTTCTTGATCGCCACCGCGGTCTGGTTCGCCGCCGCGCGCGCGAGGTCGAGCTCCTGCGTCCCGGCCGCGACGAGTGCGCCGAGCAGCTCGCCGCCGGCGACGAGCGAGACGGCGAGCCGCGGCGTCCGCCCGCTGCGGCCGAGCTCTGGCCCCAGCTCGGTCAGGCCGATCGCGTCGGGGGCCTGTGCCCCGGCGGGCGCCGACCAGCGCAGCAGCAGCCGCTCGTCCTCGGGGTCGAGCAGGTAGAGGTGCACCGCTCCCGCGCCGAGCAGCTCGGCGCTGCGGACGACGACCTCCGGTCCCAGGGTCTCGAGCGTCTCCGCCGCGGCGACGGCGTCGGCCAGCTCGGTCAGCTGCTCGAGCTCGGCGACGCGCTGGCGCATCTCGTCGTAGAGGCGCGCGTTCTCGATCGCGCCCGCGACGAGCGAGGCGCTCGAGACGAGGAACTCGACCTCGGCGTCGGTGAACTCGCGCGGCGCCTCGGTGTCCAGCGTGATCACGCCGATGGGGTCGCCGCGCTTGCCGAGCACGGGGATCGCCACGAGCGACTGGAACCGCTCTTCCTCGAGCTCCGGCACGTACTTGACGCGAGGATCGTCGAGAGCGCTCTCGCGGATGAACGCCGCCTCGCGCCGGTCGAGCGCCCACCAGGCGAGCCCCTCGCCGCGCTTCAGCTCGATCGTGCCGGCGAGATTCGCGTAGGGAGCGGAGGCGGCCCGCAGCACCAGCCGCTTCCGGTCGCGCTCGAGCAGGTAGACGAAGCACGCGTGGACGGCGCTCGCGTCGGAGAGCAGCCGCACGACGCCGTCGAGGACCTCCTCGAGATTGAGCGAGGAGCCGACCGTCGAGATGATCTCGTAGAGGAAGCGCTCCTCGACCGCGCGCGGCTTCCGTCGTGTGGCGATGCGCCAAGTCTACGGCGTCACCGACGGAGTCGTCGGCCCGCCGGGGCCGGCCTATCGCTTCGCGGGCAGCGAACGAGCGTACCCCGTGCCGACCACGACCCACTTCGCGAGCTCGCTCCTCGTGCGAAGGTGCTCCGGGTCGACCCGTAGCCACCCCTGCATCGGCCGGCCGCGCATCTCGACCGGGCGGGCGCTCGTCGTCGCGACGAGCGTGTCCGACTGCGCTGGATCGACGCGGACCATCACGCCCCCTTGACCGCTTGCCGCCACGGCCATGTTTCCGCCGATCAGAAAGGCGAGCCCGCCGAACATCTTCTGCTCCGTCAGACCGGCCTCATCGGCGACCAGCTCGCGGATGCGGGCTGCGAGCTCCTCGTCGTAGGCCACGCCAGCGATCGTAAGGCAACCGTCACCCCGCGAGCTACGCGATCGCGGCGCGGATCGAGAGCTCGGGGCCGTCGAGCCTGATGTCGAGCGCGCTCGCGATCCGGCGAAGCACCGCGACCGCGGCCGGGTTGTCGCTCGACACGAGGGCGGTGATCTCCGTGACGCCGGCCGCGCGGGCGTCCGCGATCAGCTCCGCCGCGAGCGCGGAGCCGATGCCGCGCTGCTGGTGCTCGTCGGCGACCGCGAAGGCGATCTCTGCGCTGTTGCCGTCGCGAACGAGCCGTGCGATCGCGACCGGCCGCCGGTCCCCCGCGAGGTACGCGACCAGCGCATGCCGGGTCGCGTCGACCGTGGCCAGCTGCCGCAGCTCGGACGCGCTCAGGCACGGCTTCGGCCCGTTGAATCGGGAACGGCGGGACTCCTCGCCCAGGCGCTCGAAGACGCTCAGCACCGTGTCGACGTCGCCGTGCCTCAGAGGCCTCACGAGGAGCGTGGGGCCGTGCTTCGGCTCGAGAATCCGGGTATGCATGTGCGAGCCGCCTACGCTGCCCGCGATGGCTCGTCGTCGTCATCCGTCTCGTCCGGCTCGAGCCATGCGACGATCTCCGGCTCACTCAGGAGCAGCTCGACACCGGTTTCCTCCTGTTCGGTCACGCCATTCCTCCCCACCTCGTGGATAGAGACACCTGCCCCTCCCGTCGTCGACGGTCCAACGCGACTGCATCGCGACCTGTTCCGGATCGTGAGGCTCGACGATCTCCGGCGAGACGCGTTTCGCGTACTACGACGTGGATGCGCTCATCGGTTTCCTCTCGCGGTCCGTGCCGCCCTCGGCCTCGAGATGCGTGTGGAGGAGCTGGACGACCGTGGCGCCTTCTCCCATTGCCGCAGTCACGCGCTTCCCCCACGTGAAGCCGGGGACGTTGCGGATGCGAGAGCTCGAGCCGGCCTGACCGCGGGAGATCTGACGCTCGAGGACGATCGTGCCGAGCCCTTCCGAGGCCGCGGCGACGGCCGCCGAGAGGCCGGTGGGCCCGGCACCGACGATCGCGACGTCGTAGACGTCGTCGCCGACGAGCGTCCTGCCGCCGAGAGCTTCGACGAGGGCGCCGTCCGTCGGGTCGACGAGCACGCGCGACCGGGCACGTCGCGCGCTCGCGCGCCGGCTCACGGCGGCTGCGCCCCCCTCCTAGCCGGCGCCGACGGCGATCGCGCTCGAGTCCGTGGCACCCAGGAACGAGCCGAGCAGGGCGTGCGTCTTCCCGCTCAGGACCTTCACCTGAGCCCCGCCGCCCGTGCCGGCGCCCACCACGAGATCGGCCCGCCCGTCACCGTTCAGGTCGGCGACGGCGACCGTCACGCCGCCGGCGAACGTCGGCGAGAACGCGGGAAACGACCACAGCCGCGTCTTCGTCGCGTTCCGGTAGACCGTCACGACGGCGGCGGTGCCGGGCCCGGTGCCGACGATCACGTCCGCCTTGCCGTCCCCGCTCACGTCGCCCGCCGCGACCGACACCCCGCCCCGGCAGGACGCGCAGGGGGCGAGCGACTCGAGCACGACGCCCATCGCGCCGCTGAAGACCTTCACCTGCGCGGCGGTGCCGGCGCCGCTGCCGACGATCACGTCCGCCTTGCCGTCCCCGTTCACGTCGCCCGCCGCGACCGACACGCCGCCCCTGGAGGCGAACGGACGGAACGAGGCGAGGAGCTTGCGCGTGGCTCCGCTGAAGACCTTCACCTGCGCGGCCGTGCCGGCGCCGGTGCCGACGATCAGATCGACCCTGCCGTCGCCGTTCACATCCCCGAGCGCGACCGAGAGGCCGCCCGTGAAGGATCGGGCGAACGGGGTGTACGAAGCGATCAGCCTACCGTCCTTCCCGTTCAGGAGCTCGGCGACCGGCGGGCCACCCGGCCCCTTCCCCACCGCGAAGTCGGAGACGCGGTCGCCGTTCACGTCGCCGGTCGCCACCGAGATCGGCCCGGTGTAGCTCGAGCCGAACGGGGCGAGCACCCGCCGCAGCAGATGGGTGGCTGCGTCGAAGATCCGGATCCGTCCTCCCGCGGCGACGACGATGCGCGGCCCCTTGCCCGTCGAAGGCGTCGGGGTGGAAGCCGGCGGGGCGGCAGGCACTCCCGGCGGCGTCCAGGGTTGCAGCGCTCCCCGGCAGTTCCCGGCCGTGGTCGCGATCCAGTCGTGCACGGCGGCGGCCGACGCCTTCGCGGTCCGGTCGATGTAGTAGAGCCCGCTCTGCCAGCCGGCGAGAGCCGGCTCGTCGAGCAGGTGGTAGATGTTGACGAGCCGCACGTTCGGATCGCAGGCGACGAGGTTCAGCATCTGCACGTACCAGCTCGACTGGTAGCTCTCGGTCGCGTACTGGCCGATCACGCCGCCGGCGGCGTTCGCGCTGACCTCCGTCCCCGTGTAGCCGGGCTGCCCGGACGAGTCGGTCTGGATGCCGACCTCGTTCAGGCTCACCGGCAGCCCCCCGCCCGCCTGCTGGCCGATCGTCCTCTGGGGCGAGCCGTTGAAGCCGTCGTAGAAAGCCTGGTAGATCCGGGACAGATTGGAGACGCTCGCGTTGTTCGGGCTCGCGTATCCGGCCGCGAAGGACAATGACTGCGGAACGGGATACGGGTGGAAGTCGAGCCCGTCCATGAGAGGCTGCGTGCGGCCGGTCTCCGCGGCGAAGGCCTTGAACCAGGCTCCGAGGTCCTCGAGGAAGCTGACCGGCGACGTCGACGAGTTGCTCGTCGCGGTCGGGTCGTCGTTGCCACGCGGCGAGAGGCCGACTCCCCAGACGACGTTCGCCGGGCTGACGGCGTGGAGCGCGTCGTAGGCGGCGGCGAGCGCGCGCCCGCAGATCTCGGCCGACTGATTCTGACCGCTCGTGTCCCACTGCGGGTTCACGTAGAGCGGCTGGTTGCACTCGTTCATCACGAAGAACTGCCTCACGGTGGGGAACGTCCTCGCCACCTGCGCCGTCCACGCCGCGAACTCCTGAATCCGGGCGGTGTCGCCGCAGCCCTCCGGATCGGTCGACGGCGCGCACCTGGCGGCGTCCGTGAAGACCTGCGAGTGGAGCGGGTAGAGGTCGAGCTCGATCGTGACTCCGTTCGCGTCTGCCGTCGCGATCGCCTGGCTCACCGCCGCCTGATCCGGCACCGTCGACGGAGAGCCTTCGTCCCAGCGGAGGGTGAGCGTGTCTCCCTGCAGGCCCTCCGAGCCCATCGTCGGATAGAACCACGACAAGAGCGACGGATCCTTCCCGGCGTCGTCGTTGACGCCGACGCTCACTCCGGCAGCGGCCGGCCCGGCGAGCGCGAGCGCCGTCCCGGCGCAGGCGGCCGCGGAGGCGAGCACGCCACGGCAGAGCATGTGGACGGGTCCGGCAACGGTCAGGGCCGGGAGATCCTGCCACGGACGCGAAGGGAGACCCAGCCCCTCCGGCCTGATCCGAGGCGGGCACCCGGCCGAAAGTATTAAGCCGATAGCCGAAGGTCCTGGTCCAGCAGGACCTTCGGCTAGGATGCCCGGCGCGTGGTGGACCGTGGGTGTGCCGATCGCCTGCCGGGACGAGGCCTCGAGCCGAGCGTCCGGCCGCGCCTGCGGCGCGGGCGCCGTTGCGGGAGCGCCGGCCCTCCCTCGTGCGACCTGAAAGGGGCGTCACCGCCGGCTTGATCCGGGGTTACTGAAGGCTCAAGGGGGAGAGGAACATGATCGGTGCCCGATTGCGGAAGACGGCACTCCTGGCGAGCGTTGCAGGCGCGATCGCCTGCTGCCCGGGTGCAAGCGACGGCTTCGCGAGCCGAGGGATCGCCCCCCCCGGGGCCTCGACGCTCGCCGGCCAGGCGGGCGCCCGCTCGAACGCACCCCGGGTCCTCCCGGCGAAGCCGTCGAGCGCACGCGGGCCGGCGGTGGAGACCGGGCCGGTCACCGCTTCACGTCCGACGTCGGCTGCCGTTCCGGTTGGCGGCGACTTCGGTCCGCCGTCGAACGGCAGCGTCCTGCGGACGACCCAGGCTCCCGCCGCCGCGGCCGGTGAGGCGCACGAGCTCGCCGCGGCCTCCCAGTCCTACACGAATCCCTGGCGCTACTGCCCCGGCGACATCCAGCTCGGGGTCAGCGACGGGCTGGGCTGCGACGAGTGGTGGCTCGCCCCCTCCTACGTCGACAGCGGCGTCACGCACTACGGCATGGATGCAGTGGGCGCCTGGCAGACCACCATGGGCCAGGGCGTGACGATCGGCCTGCTCTCGAGCGGCGCCGACACGAACGATCCCGACTACGCCGACAACCTGGCGTCCGGCGGCTACAACTTCGTGGACGGCGACACCGACACGAACGACACGTACGGGACGGGCACCGTCCTCACGGGGATCATGGCCGCCGAGCCCGACAACGGAGGCTTCGTCGGCGTCGCGCCCGCGTCCAAGGTGCTCGAGGTCAAGGTGCTCGGCCCGTACGGCACGCTCACCGATTCCGCCGTGTCGCAGGGCATCACCTACGCCGTCGGCCACGGAGCGTCGGTGATCGCATTCCCGCTCTACGAGATCGGCGCATCGTCCGGCTACCTGCCTCTCACCCAGGCCGCGCTCAATGCGACGGCGAACCAGAACGTCGTGGTCGCGCTTGCCTCGGGAGACCTGGGCTCGTCGACCCAGGGCGTCCAGAACGGCACACCGGGCTACCTGATCTCCCCCGACGGCTCGAAGCTCTCCAACACGATCACGGTGGCGAGCGAGGACTACCTCAACAACTTCGATCAGTTCACGGATTCAGGCGCCGGAGTTCAGATAGCGGCGCCCGGAACGAGCCTCTTCGGCGACTATCCCGACAACTGGCCGTCCGGTGGCTGGATCAGCGGTTCCGAGTCAGCGGCAGGCGAAGTGGCCGCCGTGGCCGCCCTGCTTCGCTCGGCCTTCCCGACCGCGACCGCGACGCAGGTCGTGCAGGCGATCCTCAGCGGTGGTCGCCCGCTTCCGTCGCTTCAGGGCATGGTCAGCTGTGGTTGCATGCTGAGCGCGTCCGGCGCCATGTCGGCGCTGGCGCAGGTCATGCACGTTGCGCCGGTCGTGCACACGCCGCCGGCGTCGCAGCCGACACCGACGTCGCCGACGTACGACAACGGCTCCGGGGCGTTCTGGGGCGACTGCTCGATCCCGACCGCGTTCAACGATCCTCGCGCGGACTGCGAGTGGTACATCCCTGCGACCTACTCCGAGACCGGCTATTACGGCGGCACCCACGACGGCATCGACCTCACCGACGCCTGGAAGCAGACCACCGGCGCCGGCGTCGAGGTCGCCACCGTCGACACGGGCGCGGCCCCGAACCCCGACTTCGCCTCACAGCTCGTGCCGGGGTGGAACTTCTGGGACGGCAACTCCGATACCACGGACGTCGTCTACCACGGCACGTACACGGCCAGCCTGATCGCTGCGCAACCGAACAACAGCATGGGCATCGTCGGCGCCGCTCCCGACGCCACGCTGATGCCGGTCAAGGTGCTCGGCCCGAACGAGGAGTGGGTCAACTCGAACATCGTCGCCGGGGTCAACTACGCCGTCAACAGCCCAGGCGTGCGCGCGGTCAACATCTCGCTTGCCGGACTGAACTCTCCCGTTCCCGGCATTCAGGACGCGATGCAGAACGCAGAGAACAAGAGCGTGCTGCTCGTGTTCGCGGCGGGCAACTGGGGAGCCGACCACGACAACCCGCAGTACGTTCCCAGCTTCGACGGCACCGGCTTCGACAACGTTCTGACGGTTGCCGCGACGACGCACTGGAACACGATCGCGTTCTTCTCCGACTACGGTCCGCAGCACGTGGACATCGCGGCTCCCGGCGAGGGGATCGCGATGGACACGATCGACGGCAGCGACAATGCGACGAGCTACGGCACGAGCTTCGCAGCGCCGCTGGTGACCGGCGTCGCCGCCCTGCTCTTCAGCGCGTATCCGCAGGCGACCGCCGCGCAGGTCAAGGAAGCGATCTGCAACGGCGCAACGCAGCTTCCGCAGCTCATGAGCAAGGTGCGTTGCGGCCTGCTGAACGCCGAGGGAGCTCTGCAGGCGCTGGCGGCCCTGCTCGCAGCTCCGCAGACTGCAGCTCCCGCCGACGTCAGCGTTCCGACCACCGATGCCGGAGGCGCGCCGACCGTCGGCCAGACCGTCCATGCAACGACGGGCACCTGGACGAACTCGCCGACCTCGTACGCGTATCAGTGGCAGAGCTCGATCAACGGCACGACCTGGACGAGCGCGACCGGCGCCGGCGCCACCACCTCTTCCTACACCGTCGCGTCGGCCGACGCCGGCGACTACCTGCGCGTCACCGTCACCGCGACCAACGCGGGCGGCTC
>Ga0187779_10000874_pt1 | contig 19592 bp, 18 predicted proteins | sample 1015_Q2_SP10_10__FD_132435 | JGI IMG/M metagenome (GOLD analysis project Ga0187779, IMG submission 132435) | Tropical peat soil microbial communities from peatlands in Department of Meta, Colombia - 1015_Q2_SP10_10_MG | ecosystem: Environmental > Terrestrial > Soil > Wetlands > Peat | place... | reverse complement strand
GGCCTCGCCTTCGCGCACCGTCACCTGCCTGACTTCGCCCGAAACCTTGGCTTTGACGGTCGTTTGGTCGATCGGCTGGAGGGTGCCGGAGAGGGGAAGCCAGCGCGTCAGCGAGCGGGGTTCGACAAAAGCGACGTCGGCCGCTGCGAACTCCAGCGTGACCGGCGTAGCCTTGTCCTCCTTGGCTGCCTTGCTTGCCCGCAGTGCCACGCTTGCCGCGGCCGCCCCGACGATGCACAGCGCGGCTACGAACCCGATCCAGTGTCGCTTGGTGAACCTTCGTGCCATGATTTTTTCACCCGTCTTACGGGGGAGGATCCTCGCGCGGACCCGCGTTGTACGCAGCCACGCCCGGAAGCTTTGATGCGGCGGCCGCCAGCCCCGGATTCGAAAAATGCGCGAGTTTAGGCCCCCTGGCGGCGCCGCGACAAGCTTGAACCGACGAAACGCCAAGGTACTGAGGGCAGATGCGCCCATCGAGGATGAAGCGCACGGCGGGGGGCGCCGAGAGGCGAGCCAAAAGGGCGTCCTGATTGACAGGGCATCGTCCCGGGATAAATAATTATGGGTTAGGCCTTCATCCCCGTTCACCCCCCTTTCGGAGGAAAATTCATGAGAATCAACCGCCCGCTCGGGCTTACGCTCGTCGCCGCGGCGCTAGCCGTCGCGTACGGCTGCGGCAAGGAAGAACCCGCGAAGCAAGCTGCAGCGCCCGCCGCGGCGCCGGCCATGCCGGAAGTCGTGGTCAAGGTCGGACACGTCGGCCCGACGACAGGTCCTCAGGCGCACCTCGGCAAGGACAACGAGAACGGCGCCCGGATGGCGATCGACGACGCGAACGCGAAAGGCGTCGTGATCGACGGCAAAAAGATCAAATTCGAGCTCGACGCCCAGGACGACCAGGCGGATCCGAAGCAGGGCACCATAGTCGCCCAGAAGCTGGTCGACGACAAGGTTTCCGGCGTAGTCGGGCATTTGAACTCCGGTACGTCGATTCCGGCCTCCAAGATCTACAACGACGCGGGCGTCCCGATGGTCTCTCCCTCGGCGACGAACCCGAAGCTCACGCTGCAAGGGTTCAAGAACGTCTTCCGCGTGATGGCGAACGACGTGCAGCAGGGGAGCGTCATCGGCAAGGCAGCGGTCGAGACCCTGGGCGCCAAGAAGATTGCGATCATCGACGACAAGACCGCGTACGGCGCGGGGCTCGCCGACGAGACCGAGAAAGCCGCCAAGGCAGCCGGTGCGACCATCGTCGCGCGCGAATACACCAACGATAAGGCGACCGACTTCAAGGCGATTCTCACCAAGATCAAGGCGAAGCAGCCCGACGTCATCATGTACGGCGGGATGGACGCGCAGGGTGGCCCGATGGTCAAGCAGATGAAGGAGCTCGGCATCAAGGCCAAGTACATCGCCGGCGACGGCGTGTGCTCGGCCGAATGGCCCAAGCTCGCCGGCGGCGCGGCGGAAGGCCAGTACTGCACGCAGGCCGGGCTCCCGCCCGACAAGATGCCGAACGCCAAGGACTTCGTGACCCGGTTCACCGCCAAGTACGGTCCGATCCAGGTCTACGCCCCGTACGCCTATGACGCGGCGAACACGCTGATCGCGGCGATGCAGAAGGCCAACTCCACCGATCCGGCGAAGTACCTTCCGACGCTCGCGAGCATCTCCTACGACGGCATCACCGCCAAGATCGAGTTCGACGAGCACGGCGACACAAAGAACGGCGCCATCACGCTTTATGAGGTGAAGGATGGCAAGCTCGTTCCGATGGCGATCAACTTGGGCGGCAAGACCGAATCGCTTATGGCGGCAGCCCCGGCGATGGCGCAGCCCGCGATGAAGATGGAAGAAAAGAAGAAATAAGCATCCGCAACGGACTGAAGACGGCGCCCCGCGGGGCGCCGTTTTTGCGTCCGGCCGAGCACTCCGCGCGCGGGGATTGCGGGAGCGACTCGCGCGGCGGAGAATCGGGCCGGCATCGATCACCGGGTCGAACGGGGGTAACTGCGTGGACATCCTCCTGCAGCAGCTGATCAACGGCTTGACGCTCGGCAGCGTGTACGCGCTGGTCGCGCTGGGCTACACGATGGTCTACGGAATCATTGGGCTCATCAACTTCGCGCACGGCGAAGTCGTGATGATCGGTGCCATGGTCTCGCTGTCGGTCATAACGTCGCTGCTCGGCGCGCACGTGGAGCTGCCCACGGCCGTTCTGATTCTGGCCGGCCTCGTGGTGGCGATCGCGGTGTGCATGGCGATCGCGTACGCGATGGAAAAGATTGCCTACCGGCCGCTGCGCAAGGCGCCGCGGCTCGCCCCGTTGATCACGGCGATCGGCATGTCGATCATCCTGCAGAACGTGGCGCTGGTCATCTGGGGCCGGAACTATCGGACCTTTCCCACGCTGCTCAATCCCAAGCCCTACAACCTGCTCGGCGCCTCGATGACCGATCTGCAAATGCTGATCGTCGTGCTCGCGGCGCTGCTCATGGGCGGGCTCGTGTTCGTCGTGCAGCGCACGCGACTGGGCATGGCCATGCGGGCCACGGCGCAGAACCCGCAAGTGGCCGGGCTCATGGGCATCGACATCAATGTCGTGATCTCCGCTGCGTTCGTGATCGGCGCGGCGCTCGCCGCTGTTGCCGGACTGATGGTGATGACCTACTACGGCATTGCCCACTACTACATGGGATTCCTCCTTGGCCTCAAGGCGTTCACGGCGGCGGTGCTGGGCGGCATCGGCAACCTCGCCGGCGCCATGCTCGGCGGCGTCCTGCTTGGGGTCATCGAAGCTCTTGGTGCGGGGTACATCGGCGACATATCGAACATCTGCGGTTTTCCTTGGCTCTCCGACTCGCTGCGCGAGCAGTGTGCGACGAGCAACGGCTACGTGAGCCTCTTTGGCAGCAACTACCAGGACGTGTTCGCCTTCTTCGTCCTCATCCTCGTCCTCATCTTCCGCCCGTCCGGTCTGCTCGGCGAGCGCGTAAGCGAGCGCGCCTAGGCATGCGCGCGGCGACACCAGAGGCAAGTCCGTGACCCGCAGACGCAAGACAGGGATCCCGGCGAAAGCCTGGGCGGGAGTGGCGCTCGTCGCCGTCGCGCTGGCGCTACTCCCCTTCGTCGCCGGGCTCGTCGGCCAGACCTGGGTGCGCATCCTCAACTTCGCGATGATCTACATCATGCTCGCGCTGGGACTGAACATCGTGGTGGGATTCGCCGGCCTGCTCGACCTCGGATACATCGCCTTCTACGCGGTCGGCGCGTACATGTACGCCCTGCTCGCCTCGCCACACTTCAACATCCACCTGCCGTTCTGGGTGATCCTGCCGATGGGCGCGGCGCTCGCCTGCATCTTCGGCGTGCTCCTGGGCGCACCGACGCTCAAACTGCGCGGCGACTATCTCGCGATCGTGACGCTCGGCTTCGGCGAAATCATCCGCATCTTCCTCAACAACCTGAACGCGCCGATCAACATCACCAGCGGGCCCCAGGGAATCAACCTGATCGACCCGTTCCGGATCGACGGTTTCTCCTTCTCCCGCACGCAGAGCATCCTCGGCGTCGCATTTTCCGGGCCGCAGAAGTACTACTACATGCTGCTCCTGATCACCATCGCAGTGATCGTTGTCAATCTGCGTTTGCAGAACTCACGCCTGGGCCGCGCGTGGGAGGCGATTCGCGAAGACGAGGTTGCAGCCAAGGCGATGGGCATCAACACGCGCAACGTGAAGCTGCTCGCCTTCGCCATGGGGGCGTCCTTCGGCGGCGTTGCCGGCGGAATATTCTCGGCGACGCAGGAATTCGTGAGCCCCGAGAGCTTCGGGCTGTTCGAGTCGATCATCGTGCTGGCGATGGTCGTGCTGGGCGGCATGGGGAACATTCCCGGCGTCATCCTCGGCGCCGTCCTGCTGACGCTGCTGCCCGAGTTCCTGCGCGCGACGATGGAGCCCCTGCAGAACGCGCTCTTCGGCCGCGTGTTGCTCGACGCGGAGACGGTGCGTTTGCTCGTGTTCGGCATCGCCCTGGTGGTGATCATGCTGTACCGACCCGCCGGGCTCTGGCCGTCGGCCGTGCGCAAGCGCGAGCTCGAGTCCGCGAAGACCGGCGGCTGATGGGCGCGCTCGCCCTCCTCGTCGCCAAGAACATCTCCAAGCGCTTCGGTGGCGTCCAGGCGCTCGGCGACGTGTCCTTCACCATCAATCAGGGCGAGATCTACGGCCTGATCGGCCCAAACGGCGCCGGGAAGACGTCGCTCTTCAACGTCCTCACCGGAATCTACGACCCGGACGACGGGTCGTTCATGTTCGGCGGCGAGCCCCTCGACCACATGAAGCCGAACCAGGTGGCCGAGCGCGGCATCGCGCGGACGTTCCAGAATATCCGCCTGTTCCAGAATCTCTCGGCGCTGGAAAACGTGATGATCGGCCGGCACGTGCGTACGAAAGCGGGCGTGTTCGGTGCGATTCTGCGCGACAAGGGCACGCTCGCCGAGGAAGCAGCGATCGAGAAGCGCTCCTACGAGCTCCTCGAATACGTGGGCGTGGCGAAGCGCGCCAATGACCTTGCCAAGCATCTCGCCTACGGCGACCAGCGACGGCTGGAGATCGCCCGCGCGCTCGCCACGGAGCCGAAGCTGCTCGCGCTCGACGAGCCCGCGGCCGGAATGAACGCCACCGAGACCCAGGCTCTGAAGCGGCTGCTCGAGGAGATCCGCCGCGACGGCACCACGATCCTCCTCATAGAACACGACATGAAGCTCGTGATGAGCGTGTGCGACCGGGTGCTCGTGCTCGATTACGGCAGGAAGATCGCCGAGGGGAGCGCGGCGGAAGTGCAGAACGATCCGAAGGTGATCGCGGCCTACCTCGGCAGCGACGTAGCCCTGAACCTGAAGGGAGCCGCATGAGCCCCCGGCGAGGAGCCCCGCGCAGCGGGGCTCGCGGGCAGGCGAATTGCGGCTGCTCCCGACGCGCGAGACTTCGCACAGCCCGATTCGCGCACAAGGAGGGAGCCCCATGAGCCCCCGGCGAGGGGCCCCGCGCAGCGGGGATCGCGGGCAGGCGAATTGCGGCTGCTCCCGACGCGCGAGATTTCGCATCGCCCGATTCGCGCACAAGGAGGGAGCCGCATGAAGGAGGGAATCTAGCGTGCCGGCACCGTTGCTCGAGCTGAAGCGCGTAAAGGTCGCTTATGGCGGGATCCAGGCGGTCAAGGGAATCGACCTCGCCGTCAGCCGCGGCGAGCTGGTCTGCCTGATCGGCGCGAACGGCGCGGGCAAGACGACCACCCTGCGCGGCATCACCGGGCTCCAGCCGGTGAAGAGCGGCAGCATCCACTACGACGGCGAAGACATCACCGGCAAGCCCGCCTTCCAGCTCGTGCGCAAGGGCCTGTCCATGGTGCCCGAGGGGCGCGGAGTCTTCGGTGCGCTGACGATCGAGGAAAACCTCGCCATGGGCGCGTACGCGCGCAGCGACCACGCGGCGATACGGGAGGATGTCGAGCGCGTGTTTCAGCTTTTCCCGCGGCTCAAGGAACGGCGCCGGCAGACCGCGGGAACCCTCTCGGGCGGGGAACAGCAGATGCTCGCCATGGCGCGGGCCCTGATGTCGCGGCCGAAGCTGCTCCTGCTCGACGAGCCATCGATGGGACTCGCGCCGCTGATGGTGCAAAAGGTCTTCGAAACCGTCCTGGCGATCTCCAAGGAGGGGATGACTATCCTGCTGATCGAACAGAACGCCAAGCTCGCGCTCGAGGTCAGCGGCCGCGGCTACGTGATGGAGAGCGGCGAGATCACGCTTCACGGCGAGGCGAAGACCCTGCTCTCCGACCCGAAGGTGCGCGCGGCCTATCTCGGCGAAGCCGCGTAAGGCCAGGGGAAGCCGGTCGCGATGACCGAGCCGCCGTCTCCCGCCGCGTCGCTCGTCCCGCGCGCGCGACCGCCGCTGCAAGCGTTTCTCTGGTTCCAAAGCGGCTTGCGTCTCTTCAAGCGCGCGCCGGCCCGCTGGTGTGCGCTTGGCGCGATCACGCTTGCAAGCAAGCTCGTGCTCGAGCTCGTGCCCGGTGTCGGCCGCGCCGCCGCGGAGGTGATCGTTCCCGTCGTCGAGTGCGGATTGCTGCTCGGCGCGGCAGCGCTCGATCGCGGCTCGCCGCTCGAGCTCCGCTACGCGCTTGCCGCCTTCCGCGCACCGCCCGGTGCGCTGGCCGCCATCGTCGTGGCCTCGCTTGTCGTGTCGGCCGCCGAGTTCGGCGTCGCCTACGCGCTGGCAGGTGCGAACCTCCTCGCCGATCCATCGGACCCACGCTTGACACCCGACGTCCTACTCACGGTGATCGCCACGGCCACGTTCGTGTCCCTGCCCCTGCTCTTCGTGCCGATGGCGGCCCTGTTCGAGCACGCCGGCTTCATGCGCGCATTCACCCGGAGCGTGCAGGGATTCGCCGTGAACGCGCCATCGCTCGTGCTTTTCGGGCTGCTTTCGCTCGCGCTGACCCTGGTCGGTCTGCTGACCTTCTGGATCGGGCTGATCGCGGTGTTTCCGCTCGTCGCGGCTGCGAGCTTCGCCGCGTGGAGCGACATCTACGCGTCGCCTGAGTCGGTCAGAGCGTACTGACGATCTCGAAGTCGAACAGCTCTGTCATCGTCGACGCCTCGACGGTGACCGACGTTACCCGTGCCGCCGGCGGGCCGCGGTGCGCCCATGCGATCACGGCTTCGATATGCTCCTCGGCTCCGCTTAGCAGAGCCTCGACCGTCCCGTCGCACCGGTTGCGGACCCAGCCGCCCAGTCCGCGGGAGCGCGCTTCGTCCGCCAGCGCATAGCGAAAGCCCACGCCCTGCACCCGGCCGCCGATCCTCAGGCAGCGCGCGATTCTCGGGCCGTCGCTCATCGAAACTGTGCGACGCCCCGCACGAGCAGCAGGAGGCCGAGCATCGTCTTCACATCGGTTATCTCTCCCCGGTCGAGCCAGCCCAACGCGTCTCCCAGCGTCGCAGCGAAGGTTTCTACGAATTCGCCCGCATCGGGCCGCGCGCCCACGTGCTCGAGACTCTCGGCAACGTAGATGTCGATTCGCTCGGTCGAATAGGTGATGAGCGGATGCAGCGTCGACAGGTACGACCAGCGCCGAGCGGTATAGCCCGTCTCCTCGAGGAGTTCGCGCCGCGCGGTGTCCAGCGGTTCCTCGCCGGGATCGATCTTCCCGGCCGGGAACTCGATGAACACGCGCGCGAGCGGATAACGATACTGGCGCTCGAAGAGAAGCTTCCCGTCCGGCAGCCGCGGCACCACCATCACGGCGCCCGGGTGAACGATGTACTCGCGCGTGGCCGTGGTCCCGTCGGGGAGCCGCACCGTGTCGCACTTCACGTGCAGCAGCTTGCCCTGGAAGACGTCGTCCGAGGCGATCGTCGTCTCGACCAGGTGCGCATCCTCCTTTTTCTTCACGAGAGCCAGTCGCGCACGACGAGAAAATCGGAGTACAGCTTCGCCTCCGCGCTTCCTGGGGCGGGGCGCCAGTCGTAGCGCCATCGCACCACGGGTGGCAGCGACATCAGGATCGCCTCGCTGCGGCCGTTCGATTGCAAGCCGAACAGGGTCCCGCGATCGTAGACGAGATTGAATTCGACGTAGCGGCCGCGGCGGTAGGCCTGAAAGTCGCGCTCGCGCTCGCCGTAGGGGGTGTTCCTGCGCCGCTCGAGGATCGGCTCGTATGCCGGCAGGAAATGATCACCGACGCTCATTGTGAGCGCGAAGCAGTGCTCGAAGCCGTTTTCGTTCAGGTCGTCGAAGAAGATGCCGCCGATGCCGCGCGGCTCGTTGCGGTGGCGTAGAAAGAAGTACTCGTCGCACCAGCGCTTGAATCGCGGGTGATACTCGGGCCCGAAGCGCGCCAGCGCATCGCGGCACTGCTCATGAAAGTGGCGGGCGTCCTCCTCGAATCCGTAGTAGGGCGTCAAGTCCATGCCCCCGCCGAACCACCAGAGATCTTCGGCGCCTTCCTTGCGGGCGCTGAACAGACGCACGTTCATGTGCACCGTCGGCGCGTAGGGATTCACCGGATGCAGCACCAGCGAAACGCCGAGCACCTCGAATGCGCGCCCGGCAAGCTGGGGGCGCGTAGCGGTAGCCGATGGCGGCAGGCAATCGCCGCGGACGTGTGAAAAATTCACTCCGCCGCGCTCGAAGACCCTGCCTTCCTCGACGATGCAGGCGAGTCCGCCGCCGCCCTCCGGGCGCTGCCAGCCGTCGCGGCGGAAGGCGCATCCGTCGAGCGCTTCCAGCCGTGCCACGATGCGGCTCTGCAGTTCCGTGAAGTAGGCTCGCGCGCGGGTGAGATCCATGGGGTTATGGGGCGTGAAACGACGCCGATGCTAGCAAACGCGCGGGCGGCTGTTAACGCCCTGGCCGCCCGCGGGGCTTCAGCGTTTCTGCGAGCCGATTGCGCGATGGCCGATGTCGGTGCGGTACTGCATGCCGTCGAAATGAATCGAACGCACGGCGGCATAGGCCGTGCGCTGCGCCTGGCGCACCGTCTCGCCAAGCGCGGTCACGCAGAGCACCCGCCCGCCGCTGGTCACGACCGTGTCGCCGGCGCGCGCGGTCCCGGCGTGGAACACGCAGCAATCGGCGGGCGCGCTGTCGAGCCCGGAGATTACATCGCCCTTGCGCGGCTGCTCGGGGTATCCTGCTGCGGCGACCACAACGCCTAGCGCAGCACGACGGTCCCACTCCGCGTCCACTCGATCGAGCGTGCCGTCGAGCGCGTGCTGCAGCAGCTCGACCAGGTCGGATTTGAGCCGCATCATGATCGGCTGGGTCTCGGGATCGCCAAGGCGGCAGTTGAACTCGAGGGTGCGCGGCGCGCCTGCCGCATCGATCATCACGCCCGCGTAGAGAAACCCGGTGTAGGGCATGCCTTCGGCCGCCATGCCGCGGATCGCCGGCATGATGATCTCGCGCATGATCCGCGCATGCACCGACGGCGTCACCACGGGCGCCGGAGAGTACGCTCCCATGCCGCCCGTGTTCGGGCCGCGGTCGCCGTCGAGGAGGCGCTTGTGATCCTGCGAGGACGCGAGCGGCAGCGCATGTTCGCCGTCGGCCATCACGATGAAGCTCGCCTCCTCGCCGGCGAGGAACCCTTCGATCACGACCCGCGCCCCGGCCTCACCCAGGCGACGATCGCCCAGCATCGCATCGATGGCAGCGTGCGCCTCGCCTGCTGTTGCTGCCACGACGACTCCCTTGCCGGCAGCGAGCCCGTCCGCCTTGACGACGATGGGCGCTCCGCGCGCGTCGACGTAGGCGTGCGCCGCGGGGGCATCGCTGAAGGTTGCATAGGCGGCTGTCGGGATCGCGTGCCTCGTCATGAACGCCTTGGCGAACTCTTTCGAGCTTTCGAGCTGCGCGGCCGCCCGCGTCGGACCGAAGATCCTGATGCCCTCCGCATGGAAGGCATCGACGAGCCCCGCGGCGAGCGGTGCTTCGGGCCCCACCACGGTCAGGGCGATCTGCTCGCGCTTCGCAAAGCGCACCAGTTCCTCGGCGCCCGCAACTTCGACGTTGATCAGCCCTTCCTCGCGCTCCGTACCGGCATTGCCCGGCGCCACGAACACTCTGGCCACGCGCGGCGATCGCGCGATCCTCCAGGCAAGCGCGTGCTCGCGCCCGCCGCCACCAACCACCAGGACTTTCAATGCGCCACCCCGCCGGCCCTTCTTGCTGCTCGCGCCACAACCTTCACTTCAGGTCGATCTTGCCAAAGATATAGAGGACGCTGCCGTGGTTGATGCCGCCGTTGAGCTTCGGCACGTAGGAAGTAAGAACCTCGGTCGTGCCGTGACGCAGCGTGGCGAGCGGCAGGACCGCCGGGAAGGGCCATCCGTTCCAGATATCCGGCCGCTGCACGATCGCCGCCGTGAAGCCAAGCCCGAACTGAAGCTTCTCGCGCTCGCCCCAGTACGTTCGCCATGCATAGCCCAGGTTGAATTGCGCAGTCTTGTGAGAATCCTCGAAGACCAGGAAGAACACGTCCTCGGTGTAGCCCTCCTCGGGATGGTCGCGCGCTTTCGACACGCCCAGGCCCCACGCATTCTCGTTCTCCGTCGCGCGCGTTTCGGGCGACCAGTCATAGGGAAGGTGCCACTGATAGCCGGAAAGGAGCAGTGCGTTGTCACCCTCTTGGTAGGTGTCCACCACGTGGCGGCAGCCGAACTCCAGCCATTTACCGAAATCCGCGCATTCGAGCGCTGCCGCCCTGCCGGGCAGCACGCACGCGACGACACCCACGAGTACCCATCGCTTCAAGACGATTCCCTCTGCGGACCGAACGGCTGATCAGTGCCGGAAATGCCGTATGCCGGTGAAGACCATCGCGATGCCGCGCTCGTCGGCTGCCGCGATCACTTCGGCGTCGCGCATGCTACCACCTGGTTGAATCACCGCAACCGCCCCGTTGTCGGCAACGACATCGAGCCCATCCCGGAAGGGAAAGAAGGCGTCCGAGGCGACGACGGAGCCGGCGAGCGAGAGCCCGGCGTTGGCCGCCTTCATCGCAGCGATACGTGTCGAGTCCACACGGCTCATCTGGCCCGCTCCGATGCCAAGCGTGCGGCCACCGCTGCCGTACACGATGGCGTTCGACTTCACGTACTTCGCCACGCGCCATACGAAGCGGAGATCGGCAAATTGCGCGTCGGTGGGTGCCTTTCGCGTGACCACCCTGATGTCTTCCGGGCCCGCCTCGCTCAGATCCGCGGTCTGCAGCAGCATCCCGCCGCCCACCCGCTTGAAGTCCCACGGCGAGGCAGGTGCGCTTGTCGCGGGCGACACCGCCAGCACCCGCACGTTCGCCCTCTTCGCCATGCGCGCGAGGGCCTCTTCGGTGTAGGCCGGCGCGATCACGACTTCGACGAACTGCGCCCCGAAAGCTTCGACGGTATCGGCGTCCACGTCCCGATTGAAAGCGATGATCCCGCCGAACGCCGAGGTCGGGTCCGTCGCGAAGGCTGCGCGATAGGCATCGAGCGGCTTCGCGGCGATTGCGGCTCCGCAGGGGTTGGCGTGCTTCACGATCACGCACGCCGGCTCGGCGAAGCCAGCGACGCATTCGACCGCCGCATCGCTGTCGGCGATGTTGTTGTAGGACAGCTCCTTGCCCTGAAGCTGCCGGTAAGTCGCGATCGTGCCCGCGGCTGGAACCTCGTCGCGATAGAAGGCAGCTCGCTGATGCGGATTCTCCCCGTAGCGCAGGTCCTGCAGCTTCAAGCCCTGCCACGTGAAACGCTCCGGGAACTCGCTCTGCGCGCCGGCCAGATCCCGGGCCGTAAGGTAGTTGCTGATTGCGCCGTCGTACGCAGCCGTGTGCGAGAAGGCCTTCTGCGCCAGCCGAAAGCAGGTGCTCGCGGATAGTGTCACCTTGCTCGAGCGCAGCTCGGCAAGCAGCGCGGCGTAGTCCGCCGGGTCGACGACGACGCCCACGTGCGCATAGTTCTTCGCCGCGGCTCGCACCAGCGTTGGCCCGCCGATGTCGATGTTCTCGACCGCTTCCTCCAACGTGCACTCTGCGCGCGCAACGGTTGCGCGGAACGGGTACAGGTTCACCACGACGAGATCGATCGCCGGGATGCCTTGAGTTTTCAGCGCTGAAACGTGCTCGGGGACGTCGCGACGGGCGAGAATGCCGCCGTGTACCTTCGGGTGCAGGGTTTTCACCCGCCCGTCGAGCATCTCGGGAAAGCCCGTGTAGGCAGCCACCTCGGTGACGGGGAGCCCCGCCTCGACGAGTGTCCGGGCCGTGCCGCCCGTCGACAGGAGCTTCACGCCCAGGCCGGAGAGGCCCCGCGCGAATTCAACGAGCCCGGTCTTGTCCGATACCGACAGCAGCGCCTGCGTGACCGGGCCAACCATCGCGCCGCCGATGGACTAAAGCGTACCTAGCGAATCCCGTATTTGGAAAGCTTCGTGCGCAGGGTGTTGCGGTTCAACCCCAGCATATCCGCGGCCTGGCTCTGGTTGCCGTTGGCGCGGTGCATGATCGTTGCAAGCATCGAGCGCTCGACGTTGGCGATCACCATGTCGTAGATGCCGTGCGGCGCCTCCCCGTCCAGCTTGCGGAAATACTCGTCGAGCGACTTTTCCACGCTGCGGCAGATCTCGTTGCCGCCATTCAGGCGAACGGTTTTCCTCATGCGGCCAGGGCCTCCTCTTCCCTTGACCCCGTGGCGCACAAGGGAGCGCGACGTTCAAGCCGCTCCCCGAGCGCGGCAAGGTGATCGAAAAATCTGTTGACCGCGGCGATCTGTGCCGCCGACGTCTCAAGCTGGTTGATTTCCTGGCGGAACGCCTCGCCTCCGACGAGCTCGCTCGCGTACCACCCCAGGTGCTTGCGCGCGCTGCGCACGCCCGCCGTCTCGCCGTAGAAGGCGTAGTGCTCGGCGAGATGCTCGAGCACGAGGCGGCCTATTTCTTCCACGCGCGGCTGCGGCGGCATCTCGCCGTGCGCGAGGTAGTGCCGGATCTCGCGGAAGATCCACGGCCGTCCTTGCGCCGCCCGACCGATCATGACCGCGTCGGCGCCCGTGCGCTCAAGCACTTCCCGGGCCTTCTCGGGCGAGTCGATGTCGCCGTTCGCGGTGACGGGTATGGACACGGCGTGCTTGACCTCGGCGATCGTGTCGTAGTCCACAGGACCCACGAACCTGCACTCGCGCGTGCGCCCGTGGACCGAGAGCGCGGCGATTCCGGCCTCCGCGGCGATCCGTGCCACCCGCACGGCGTTGCGATGCTGACGATCCCAGCCTATGCGGATCTTGAGAGTTACCGGAACCTCGACGGCCCTGACTACGCTGGCGACGATCGCCGCGACGAGCCGCTCGTCGCGCAGCAAAGCCGAGCCGGCCGCGACGTTGCAGACCTTCTTCGCCGGGCACCCCATGTTGATGTCGATGATCTGGGCGCCTCGCTCGACGTTGTAGCGCGCAGCATCGGCGAGTTGTTCTGGGTCCGCGCCCGCGATCTGAACCGCGATCGGCTCGACCTCACCGGCGTGGTCGGTGCGCCGCTGCGACTTCAAGGTTTCGCGCAGCCGTGGATCCGAGGCGACCATTTCCGACACCGCGAGCCCGGCGCCCATCCGCTTGCAGAGCTGGCGGAAGGGCCGATCGGTGACGCCAGCCATCGGGGCGACGACCAAATTGCTCTCGATGTGATGCGAGCCGATGTACACGTGCGGAATTTACAGCGAAGAGGGAACGCATTATACCGAGTTTGCGCGGCGGTGTTCAGCGCGTTCGTCGGTTTACAGATTTTTTTTCGCGAGTGTTGCATTCATCGCACGCCGAACAACATCGCGCGCGTGAACATTCGTTTCGCAACCGGCGAGGCGTCGAGCAAAGTAAGCGCCAACCCTCGCGGCCAGCGCAGCCACGACGCGCCCGCGCCGAAGACACCGAGCAGCCCGTGTGTAAGACCGATGCCTGCGAGGCGATCGGGCTGCCTACGTCGAGCGTAGCGCGCGAGCGACTCGCGCGAGCCGATTTCGTCGCGCGTCGTCGCAAGCAACTCCTGCGCCAGCTCATAGGCATCGCGTAAGCCGAGGTTGAATCCTTGACCGGCGACCGGATGCAGTGCTTGCGCTGCGTTGCCCATCAGCGCCAGCCGCTCGCCCACGACCTTGCCGACGAACTCGAGGGCGAGCGGAAAGGTTCGCCGCTCATCGACGCGCAGGAAGCTCGGCGTGCCTGCGCGAGCGCGCGCATCGAGGCACGGACCGAACGCCGTTTCCAACCGGTGCAGAAACTCCGCGTCAGGAAGCGCGCACAAGGCTTCGGCGTTCACCGGGCTGGTCGTCCACACGAAACCGTAGTGATCGGCCTCGGGGAGCAACGCCATCGGCCCTTCCGGTGTGAAACGCTCGCACGCGACACCACGATGCGGCTCCCGCGGCCACGCCTTTCCGACCAGCGCCACCTGCGCGTAGTCGTGCCGGCGGCGCGTCAATTCCGGCGCGAGCTCGCCGCCGCCGTCGGCGAGCACAACCAGCCGACTCGTGTATTCGGCGCGCGTGCCGCCGCAGTCCGCTTCCACGACGACGTGGGCCGGCCTTGCCGAGACGCGCGTCACACGCGCGCCGTGGACGATGCTGCGACCGGCGCGCGAGAGCGCCGCGTCCAGCACAGACTGCAGCGCGCGATAGCTCACCACATAGCCCAGGGCGGGAAGGTCCTGCTCCTCCGCCTCCAGGCGCACGCGTCCGAAACCGCCGCGCTGCGAGATCTCGATCGCTTCGATCGGCGTCACCGCGCCTGGCTTGGCGGCAACCTGCGCCCAGACGCCCAGCCGCTCCAGGATCAGTCGCGATCCGTGCGACAGCGCAAGCGAGCGATCGCCGCGTGCAATCGCGCCTGCGCCGCGCCCATCGAGCGCGACGACGTCGAGCTCGCTGTCGGCGAGCGCGAGCGCCGCGGTCGCGCCGACCGGCCCCGCCCCTACGATCACGAGGTGATGCAGCATCCGGCAAAACCTGCCGCGCATGGGTGCGCGGCGGTTCGATCAGCAGCGGCGCGAGGCCCGTCTCTCCCCATCGGGGGCATCAGCGCGCACAGGCTGCTTCTACGTCGGCAAGCGACTTCGGCGTGGCGCCGGTCAGATTCTCGTTGCCGGTGGCGGTGACGAGCACGTCGTCCTCGATGCGCACGCCGATGTCCCAGAATTCTTCCGGTACATTGTCTGCCGGCCGGATATAGCAGCCGGGCTCCACGGTCAGCACCATTCCCGGCTCCAGCGTGCGCGAGGCACCCTCGTGGCGGTACAGCCCAACGTCGTGCACGTCGAGACCGAGCCAATGCCCGGCGCGGTGCATATAGAACTGCTTATAGGCGCCGGTCTCGAGCACCGCATCAAGCGTCCCCTCGCAGAGTTTCAGATCGAGCAGGCCCTGGGCGATGACGCGCTCCGCGATCTCGTGATAGTCGTGGAAGGGCCTGCCGGGAGCGACCGCGCCGATGCAGGCGAGCTGCGCCGCGAGCACGAGCTCGTAGATTGCCGTCTGTGGCCCGCTGAACTTCCCGCTCACCGGAAAGGTGCGCGTGATGTCGGAGGCATAGCCACGAAATTCGCAACCCGCGTCGATCAGCAACAGGTCGTTGGCCTGGAGCTCGCGGTCGTTGTCCCTGTAGTGCAGCACGCAGGCGTTAGGCCCCGAGGCCACGATCGACGGGTAGGCGACCGCTTGTGCTCCCTGGCGCAGGAACTCATGCGTGAGTTCGGCTTCGACCTGGTACTCGAACCAGCCGGCCCTCGTGCGCGCCATCGCCCGGCGATGAGCGCCGCTCGAGATCTCGGCGGCGCGGCGGATGAGTGACAGCTCCTGCTCGTCCTTGATCAGCCGCATCGAGGCGAGCGCCGCGCGAACGTCCACCACCGCTTCCGGCGCGGTAATACCTGTGCGGACGCGCTTTCTCACTTCGTTGAGCGTGTCGGTGACGAGCTGATCCCAGATCGGGTAGAGGCCCAGCGGCGTGTACAGCGCCGGCCGATCCGCCGCCCAGTCGGTAAGCTTGGCTGTAAGCTCGCTGATAGGATAGGCCTCGTCGAAGCCGAAGACCTCCCGCGCGGCATCCGGGCCGTACCGAAAACCGTCCCAGATTTCCCGCTCGGCATTCTTCTCGCGGCAGAAAAGCACTTGCCGCGATTCGCCGCCGATCTCGGCACCCGCTACCAGCACCACGGCCGCCTCAGGCTCGGCAAATCCCGAGACATAATAGAAATGACTGTCGGGGCGGTACGGGTAGTGCGTGTCTGCGTTGCGGATCGCTTCCGGAGCGGTTGGAATCGCCGCGACGCCGCCGCCGCTGCGCGCGCGCATCTCGGAGATAAGCCGCGCGCGGCGCTCGCGGTGGTGGCTATGGGCGTGCTTCATCAGAGATCCGGGCGGTGAGAATACGGCGGGAGCGACATTATAGGCGACTGCGAAGGCGCGCATGGTTGCGCTAACATCGCCCGCGTGACCGCCCCTCCACCGAAAGCTGCGACCGGCCTGCGTCAAGCGAAGCGCCTCGTGCGGGAGAACGTCCTGCGCGAACGCGACGCGATGCCTCCCGATTTGCGGGCTGCGGCGAGCGAGCGCATCGCCGACTCGCTCGCCCGCCGCCCGGACTTCGCCGCCGCAGGCGTCGTGCTGCTGACGCTGCCTTACGCGAGCGAATGGGATACGCGGCTGCTCTTCAGCGTGGCGCGCGCGCACGGAAAGACCGTGGCGGTGCCGCGGGTAAACCTTGCGCAACGCATGCTGGAGATCTACGCGGTCGCGGATCTCGCGGCCGACGTCGCGCCGGGCTACCGCGGCATTCCCGAGCCTCACGCCGGCTGCGCGCCCGTGGCGCTCGAGTCGATCGATTGGGTGCTCGTGCCGGGTGTGGCCTTCGATGCAAGCGGGCAGCGCGTCGGATACGGCGGCGGCTACTACGATCGCCTGCTCCCCATGCTCCCGGCAGCGGCTCCGCGAATCGCCGGCGCGTTCGAGTTGCAGGTTCTCGAGCGCGTGCCGAGCGCACCGCACGATCTTGCGCTGGACGCGATCGTCACTGAGACTCGGGTGATCGTCCCTGCGCGCTTGACCCGCCCGTCCTAGAAGGCGCCTGCGTCGCGTGGTAGCATGCCTTCGCCGATGCCCCGTCAGGGCTGGTGCCGGACGACTGTGAATTCCGAGCCCCGCCGCTGCGGCCACCGCAGGAGAACCCGGCGCAACGGCCAGCCGCAAGGAGCCCCCATGGACATGAAATCGGACCTCGATCCACAGGAAACGCGGGAATGGCTGGACGCGATCGACGGCGTCATCGATAACGAAGGGCCGGACCGCGCGCATTTCCTCATCGAGCAGCTCATCGACAAGTCGCGCCGCCGCGGCGCGTACCTGCCCTTCTCCGCCAACACCGCGTACATCAACACCATCCCGGTTGATCGACAGCCGCACATGCCGGGCAACCAGGCGATCGAGGAGAAGATCCGCAACTATGCGCGCTGGAACGCGATGGCGATGGTGGTGCGGGCGAACAAGCACACCAATGTCGGCGGCCACATCGCGAGCTACGCGTCTGCGGCCACGCTTTACGATGTCGGCTTCAACCACTTCTGGCATCCGGCCTCCGACAACCACGGCGGCGATCTCGTCTTCATTCAGGGCCACTCCGCGCCGGGCGTCTACGCCCGGGCATTCATGCTCGGCCGTCTGACCGAAGAGCAGATGGACAACTTCCGTCAGGAAGTCGACGGCAAGGGCATCTCTTCCTATCCGCATCCCTGGCTGATGCCCGACTTCTGGCAGTTCCCGACGGTGTCGATGGGCCTGGGACCGCTGATGGCGATCTATCAGGCGCGCTTCATGAAATACCTCCAGGATCGCGGCCTCGCGCAGACGGAGGGACGCAAGGTTTGGTGCTTCTGCGGTGACGGCGAGATGGACGAGCCCGAGTCGATGGGCGCGATCAGCATGGCCGGGCGCGAGATGCTCGACAACCTCATCTTCGTGGTCAATTGCAACCTGCAGCGGCTCGACGGGCCGGTGCGCGGCAACGGCAAGATCATCCAGGAGCTCGAGAGTGACTTCCGCGGCGCGGGGTGGAACGTCATCAAGGTAATCTGGGGCACGCGCTGGGACGCTCTGCTCGCGCGCGACAAGAAGGGCATTCTCGTGCAGCGAATGATGGAATGCGTCGACGGCGAATACCAGACGTTCAAGTCGAAGGACGGAGCCTACGTGCGCGAGTACTTCTTCAACTCGCCCGAGCTGAAGGAGCTGGTCGCGGACTGGACCGACGAGGAGATCTGGCATCTCAACCGCGGCGGGCTCGACCCGTTCAAGGTCTACGCCGGCTACCAAGCGGCAGTAAATACCCGCGGGCAGCCGACGGTCATCCTCGCCAAGACCATCAAGGGCTACGGCATGGGCGAGTCGGGTGAGGCGCAGAACATCACCCACCAGCAGAAGAAGCTCTCGCTAGACTCCATCCGCCACTTCCGCGACCGGTTCCAGATTCCGGTACCCGACGACAAGCTCGCGGAGACTCCCTACGTGACCCTCGCGCCGGGCTCGCCCGAGGCCGAGTACATGAAGGCGCGGCGGATGGACCTCGGCGGTTTCCTGCCCTCGCGCCGGCGCAAGGCGCAGCCACTGACCGTGCCAGCACTCTCGGCGCTTGAGCGCTTCCTCAAGAGCACCGAGGAGCGCGAGATCTCGACCACCATGGCCTTCGTGCAGGTCCTGCAGACGCTGCTGCGCGACAAGAACATCGGCAAGCACATCGTGCCCATCGTGCCTGACGAATCGCGCACCTTCGGCATGGAGGGGATGTTCCGTCAGCTCGGCATCTGGAATCAGCTCGGGCAGCTCTACACGCCCCAGGACGCCGACCAGCTCATGTTCTACAAGGAGAGCAAGGACGGGCAGATCCTGCAGGAGGGGATCAACGAGGCGGGGGCGATGTGCGACTGGATCGCCGCGGCGACCGCCTACTCCACGCATGGCGTGCAGATGATCCCGTTCTACATCTTTTACTCGATGTTCGGCTTCCAGCGGGTCGGGGACCTCGCCTGGGCCGCCGGCGACATGCGCTCGCGCGGCTTCCTGCTCGGGGGCACTGCCGGGCGCACGACGCTGAACGGCGAAGGCCTGCAGCACGAGGACGGGCACTCGCATCTCATGTCAGCCACCGTCCCGAATTGCATCTCGTACGACCCGAGTTTCGGTTACGAGGTGGCGGTCATCATTCAGGACGGGATGCGACGCATGTATGCGGAGCAAGAGGACGTGTACTACTACCTTACGCTCATGAACGAGAATTACGCCCAGCCGGCGATGCCCGATGGCGCCGCACCCGGCATCATCAAGGGCATGTACCTGTTCCGCGCGGGCGACAAGAAGGCCAAGGGACCGCGCGTGCAGCTCCTCGGAAGCGGCGTGATCCTGCGCGAAGCGATCGCTGCGGCGGATCTGCTGCGCTCGGACTGGGGCGTGGAAGCCGATCTCTGGAGCTGCCCTTCGTTTACCGAGCTCGCGCGCGAGGGAAACGCGGCGCAGCGCTGGAACATGCTCAATCCGACGGCGAAAGCGCGAGCGTCGTACGTCGAAACCTGTCTGAAGGACACGCAGGGCCCGGTGATTGCTTCGAGCGACTATTCGCGCACCTTCGCCGAGCAGATCCGCGCCTACGTGCCGCGCCGCTACGTCGTGCTCGGCACCGACGGCTTCGGACGCTCCGACACGCGCGAGAAGCTGCGGCGCTTCTTCGAGGTCGACCGCCATTACATCGCGATCGCTGCGCTCAAGGCACTCTCCGACGAAGGGACGCTGCCCGCGGCGAAAGTCGTCGAGGCGCTCAAGAAGTACGGCATCGCGCCGGACAAACCCGCGCCGTGGACGGTGTAGGCCATGAGCACGATCGAGGTCAAGGTACCCGACATCGGCGATTTCAAGGACGTGCCGATCATCGAGGTGTTCGTGAAGACGGGAGACGCCGTGAAGGCCGAGGATCCGCTGGTGACTCTCGAATCCGACAAGGCGACGATGGACGTGCCGTC
>Ga0187779_10000873_pt1 | contig 19592 bp, 19 predicted proteins | sample 1015_Q2_SP10_10__FD_132435 | JGI IMG/M metagenome (GOLD analysis project Ga0187779, IMG submission 132435) | Tropical peat soil microbial communities from peatlands in Department of Meta, Colombia - 1015_Q2_SP10_10_MG | ecosystem: Environmental > Terrestrial > Soil > Wetlands > Peat | place... | reverse complement strand
TGTAGATGTGATCGGGTTTCATTATGGCATTCAGTATGGCGATGTGTGGGGGCATCGCGGCCTGACGCACTCCATACTTTTTGCCGCCCTATTGAGTGGGGTCATGGTGGCCTGGTGGCATCGGCTGAAGTCGCCAATGGCAACGGCTGGGGTGGTTCTGTATTTCTTCCTCTGTACTGTATCCCATGGAGTTCTGGATGCCTTGACCAACGGGGGTTTGGGCGTAGCGTTTTTCTCACCGTTTGATACCGCCAGATATTTTTTCGGTTATCGGCCCATCGTCGTGTCTCCGATCGGCATCGGCGAGTTTTTTAGCGAAGACGCGGCACGCGTCCTAGCCAGCGAGGCGGTATGGATCTGGCTTCCGTCGTGGACTGTGTTCGTGGTTCTGCGTGTGCTTCAAAAAGGATGGGCAGGTACACGTGCGGGTGACCCGTCGCAACCAGAGTGAGAGGGAGAGTCGGAATTCTTGTATACTGCCTCATCCTCCACCGACGCTCATTCCTCTTCGGCGACCGAACCCATTATCGAATCGGACGCTATCGGCTGACCCGCACCGCTTTTACAATCTTCGTGTGCTTGATCTGATCCAGAAAGCGATCTATCGGCTCCGCTGGCGTGACAATTTCCACCGCTTGCCACCCTTCGCTGAAAGCTCCCTTTCGTCCCCGCATGTCCCTGACCCACTGGTCGATACTTTCCTGGCTGGTTCCGTCGCTGAAGCTCACCCAAAATAAAAATGGCTGTTGCTGAGTATTGGGGCGGGCCTCAGCCACTTGTGGCAACTGGCTCGGTTCGGCTTGCTGCGAGACCATCGGCTTGTCGCGATCCGATACGGTCGCTTTCGATACGTCCAGCCCCGCCGATTTCAACCGTTTCTTCAGGTCCTGATTATTCTTTTCCAGATCGGCCATTTCTTTGGAAAGGCGGTCGTTTGCTACTGGGAGACTATGGATCTCGGCTTCGAGTTGCTCCTGTTCTGTGTGCGCTTGGCTCATCAACATCCGGGTCATGCGCTCGATGTCCCGCTGCGATGCCTTGCGCCGTTGCTCCATATCCTGCTTGACGGTGAGCACGCTGGAGGCGACCGTTTCCTGAGTTGAAGAGAGCTTGGCCATCGTCCGTTGCAGCTGTGCCATACCCTGCTGTTGGGCCTGCATAGTCTCCACCGCTTTCGACTGCATCTCCGCGAAATCGGCCAGTTGCTGCTTAAGCTTCGCGACCTCCGCGAGCGGGGCCGCCCAAGGGGCTTCTGCGGGTGTCACAGGGGGGGCGTGCGCTCCGGGGTTATCCAACCGGTCATCCGATCGACGGCAAGCCCCACGACGGCGATGGCCAACAGCGCTTGTGTGAAGGCGACCGCTCTTATCCCGGGAACTGCCGCGGTCGACGGACGGAGGTTCTCGTTGGCGCAGGCACGGGCCAACGTTCGCCACGTGCGACGCCAGAGACTTGCCACGGGGATGATGACAGCGTTGACCGATCCGCCCTGTGCGTTGTTGTGAACCCGGATCTCGAGTTCGTGGCCTTCGAGAGAGATGCGACTGGTCCTGAATTCGTACTCGGGGGCGGACAACCCACCGAGCAACACGCCGTCTTCCGATCGAAGATGGACAGTGTGAATGGGGGAGTTGTGATGCATGGACAGGGACGCATCGGTCCCTCCGCTATCCAGTAATCCGACCCGATGATCGTTCACGTACACGTGGATCGGACCTGTTGCTGTGCAAGATGAGCGGCGCCCGCCGGCCTGTAACGCATTGAGGAGACGCTCTCGATAGTCAGCGAGGTCTCGTTCTGGTTCCATAATTCCTCCTTACGATGTCGTCAGGGACAATCTTTCGTTCCGCGCCTATGATGGCCACACATGCAGTTCTATGTGGGGTTTTTCATCGACCCGAGTTCCATTGCCGTTCAGATCCCAAGTCGTCTGAATACAGTCCAGACACAACGCAAGATGCCAAATCCGATAGTCACAACCATAGCCCTGGGCGAACATCTCTTCCCACTGGGATCGGGACATACAGACATAATGGTCCGGCTCGCTTTTCCGGTAGTGGGCCTGCGCAAAACGAATGAGCCGCTCGGCCTCGCTGTTAAACCGTTGACGGTGGCGCTGCTGTTGGCTGCTGAGTTCCGTCAGATCAACCTCAGTAAGGCCGGCCTCCTCTATCGTTCGTTGCCAACCGGAATCCCGCCAGCGTCGGAAGTTCTTGTGGATGCGCTGACTTTCCGAGCCCTCTAAGCCCGTGATCGCAATGACGTCGCCCAGCCCCAATCCATAACAATGATAGTACAAAGCGATAAGTGCATCGCGGCTGATGACGGCTCTTGCCACGAGCCCGTCGAGAAACCGGCCGAGCGGGGTGAGCAAGTCCGGATGATAACAAAACGGCTCGGGATGACTGTGCTGTTTCGCCACAAGCGAGTCCAGTAGAAACAACGGCCGGCACGGCACTTCGCTCCGCCCACACACGAGAAACTGTTCCACATATTCTGCGGCCCAGCGCAGCACGAACTTCTCGTGCGCTACGTCGTCGATCCACTGGCCCGTTTCGCGCAAAAACCGCTTTGTGGAAGCGGTGGTACGGTCGAGCAAGATCGGCAGGGCCTGTGAGAAGACCCGGTCGAATTCATCAGCCGTTGTCACCACCTCGTCGAGTCGGCCAAGAGTCGCTGGTCGCTCGGGCATCACCGCGTCTTTCGTGATCGTGTGTTGTAGCCCGGTCATGATCATTGTGCCTCCTATGGGTCATTCTCGCATTGGACAAATGCAGTCGTCCGTGCGGCGATTTTGTCCGTTGTGTTCACGGCTCTACGTTGATAAACGCTATATAAAGGTCATGCATAGGGCATGGCCATGGGTCGTACTTGCATCACTACATCTCTCACTAGAGGAGGTTCCATGAAGCGGTTAAGCGGTTTGATGGCGTTGGTCGCGCTCCTGACTTTTGGCGCGACGTCCACCCTCTCGTTTGCCGGCGATCCTGCTCCGGCTGAACAGAAGGACAAGAAGGACACTGCTGGACCGAAGCTCTCGGGCGATGAAAAGAAGGACGAGAAGAATGACAAGGGCGGCCACGTCATCTTCGGCGACGAGAAGAAGGACGAGAAGAAGGATATGGGCGGAAAGTAGGCCGGTCCTCGGGGGCGCGGCTCAAGACCGCGCCCCGCTCTCATCCCCAGCGGGTCATGCGTCATGCTATTCAGTTCAGCCGCCACTCGATGCAGATGTTCCATCGAATCCATCATACTCACTCGGCGTTTCTCATGGCTGGTGTTTGCCACGATGTTCGTACTACTACCGGTTCCCGTACCTTCTCAGAGCGTTCCGGCGTCGCTATCAGAAAAGGTAAGCGGGGAGTTGATCATGTTGACGACGGATTTGATCATCGTGAAATCGTCGGACGGCATAAGCACCTTGATCTCCCTCAATAAAGACACAGGACGCGATTCCACGCTCAAGGTCGGTGATCAGGTCGAAGTCATCCTCGCGTCGGGCAATCAAGCCGCTTCAGTCAAGAAACTTCCCTAACATCTCGATTCCATAAACAGGATGAAATGCCGTCGCTGTTCGTGAGCGAGGTATCTTCCGCGTCCTGCCGCTTCACCGTCATCAGAGTTGCTTGCGGTGGCGGGATGTGAGACGCAATCGCGAGGAATTCATAGCATGTACTGATCCAGGACCAGTCCTTTCCAAGAAGATCCCGCGTGGGATCGCATCCGGGTGTGAGCAAATTCCGAGCACGGATTGTGCCATGAAGATCAAAGGGAGGACGGCAGTTCACCGGTAGAAAAATAATGGTTTATGTTGTAAACAGCGAGGCGATGGCTGGGTACACGGTTCCGGAGTCATGGAGAATCGCCATAGAGTCATGGAAATCCTCCAGATCGATCTCTTTACTCTTACATGTGTTCTTCTTGCCCTAAGGATCGTGGAGGGGATAAAGCCTAGTTGTCCTCTCAGTATGGCTTGCCTCGAACCATTGACAGCGAGATGTCGACCAGTTATGAATTCCATGCTTGGTGTGATCATGACGCCGCTCTGCGATTTCGCATGTTGAACCCGACCAACTCTCTCTGCCGGCCAAACTGGTCGGTCCGCCAAATTATCGTCTTTTGGTGGGTTGCATTCCTCCTGCTCCAACAGACGTTACGGTTCATCCAAATGGCAGAGACGCCGGCTCGCGAGTCCGCTTCCGTTTCGCTGTTAGTGCACACCCTGTGGTTCGGGTTTAGGGGAGACCTGACCATCGCCACGTTCACGGTGTTGCTGGCGATTGGACTCGCCTTCGCGGTGACGTCTGTTGTGAAGTTATTTCGGAAGGGACGGCAATGGGTCGGTCGTCAGTTTCTCCACGTCCGCGTACTGGCAATTGTCATGGTTGTGATGGGGAGCATGCTTCTCACGCTGCTGACGATCGACATGGGCTACTATCACTATAACCAGCATCATTTGGATTTTGTCTTCTTCGAATACGTAATGGATCTTGTGACCCAGACCAAGGAAATCGGCATCGACGATGGGCAGGCTGCGAGGCAGACTCAAGCAGAACTGAGTGCAAAGGGATCATGGGCGCCTGTGCTAGCGATTTTCTATGCAGCCCAAGGGCTGATTCTCGTCGCATGGTGGTGGCTCTTTTCCCGAGTCGTGAGGCCGATGATTGCCCGTTGGAGGCCGCAGTCTGGTCTCATCACCAATGGTGTGCTGACGGGTGGGCTGGTGCTTGGGGCGATGGGGCTGCACCATCAAGGATTCTACGCCTTGCGTCTCGCGAACATCAGCAGTCTTGAGTATTATATGCTGTCGCAAAATCCGATTCTGTATGCCAGCGAAGGATTTAGGGAAACGTTCTCCGCGCAGCTCAAAGGAGATCGCCTGTCTGATTTTCCGGGGATGCCTGTGGAAAAAGCCATTCCCATGATGCAAGGACTGCTTGATCCGAAGGCGGACTTTGCCTACCCGCGCTTCCCCCTCGTGCGCGCGATGCATCCTCCAGAGGTACGGTCCGTCGGCTCCGCTCCCAATATGCTGATGATCTTGGTGGAAGGTCTGGACCGTCGTTTCTTGAATCAAGAGATGAGAGGAATTCCCGTTACACCGTTTCTGGATACGTTACAGCGCCACAGTTTTTATTTTGAGAATTTTTACTCCAACGGCACACAAACCGCGAGAGGTTTGTTTGCGTCCTTTTGCTCCTACTACCCACGGCAGGGACAGGCGGCCATGAAGACTCGCTACGCCTACGATTATCCCTGTCTCCCGGCTCTCTTGAAAAACCATGGCTACCGCAGCGAAATGGTCACCGGTGAGGATCGGGATCTCAATCGGCTTCAGCTGTTCGCGACCAGAAATGGATTTCACCAGTTGTTCGATATGCATGATTTTCCGGAAGGAACTAAGCGGATCGGTTCGGGTCCAAGTTTGGGAATTTCCGATGGAGACTTGTTGGATTTAATTCGCGAGCGACTCGCGTTCCTGCAAAATCGCGGCACCCCGTTTTTTTTGACCACGCTCACGTTAGGTATGCATCACCCATTCTCTGTTCCGGAAACCACCGATGCTGTCCGATCGCTGAGGCAAGAACCTGATGGATATATCGCGTCTCTCCGTTACTTGGATCAGGAATTGGAGCGGTTCTTTACGGAAAGCCGCCGAGCCGGACTGCTCAAGAACACCATCGTTATGATTTTAGGCGACCATGGACGTCACGAAGTAGTCGGGCGGACGAAAGATGAGAAACAGATCGGGCACTTTCTGGCGCCGCTGTATCTGTGGTTTGACCCGTCCCTCCGGTTTTCTCGCGACCTGCGTCCTCGGCGAATTGCGACCGTGGCCAGCCAGGTGGATTTGGTTCCTACGCTGCTGGGTCTTGCGGGCTTAACCCCGCGCCTCGCTCCCTTTCTTGGGCGTGACCTCAGCTGTCTGCTCGTGAGGGACTGTGCGGAAGACAACTTTGCGTATCTGAGCAGTGTCTATGACGATCTGATCGCGCTCGTTGATCGCCATGGCGTGCTCGTGTATTCCCTCCGCACGGAAAGTTGGCGGGATCTCGACTATCAGCTCGAACCCTCCACCGTAGTTGCGTCTCTGAGCGACGCCGAGCAAGCTACTCGGCGCCAAAACCTCTTTGCCCTCTTTGTCGGAGCCAACACGTTGTTGGAGCAGAACAGAATCTGGTCGTGGAAGGAGTTCGACACAGCCGCAGCAGAGATTGCTCGGCAATGAGAGTTCACGGTGCCTTGTGAGTAAGTGCCACGCAGTTTCAACCGTGCGAGAAAAGCCCGTTTAAGCGGATTCCTCCCCTAGACATCTCTATTGATGCCCTGCCCGCACTTCTAGATACTAGCGGCTCTTTGCGCCTACATAGTCTCCTGAGGTGCAGTGGCATCGAGCGAAAGGAGTGGCCAATGGTGAACTTCGCTCTGCGAAGCATCACTAAGTTGGTACTTGTAGCGACGGCACTAGCCTCATAGGGGGTCCCGCCCAGGCCCTGATTCTTGTGCCCGATGCAAATTGTGGTGGGAGGGTTGGTTGTGCCTCCATAGGGATCCGCGGATGACCGCGTTGGCTCGAAGCTTTGAAAGAGGAGAAATACGACTTGCACTTCAACGTGGAGGGATCGCCAAGCACCATGCGTTTAGAGCAATGTCGGGTGTCTTATTCATCGCCATCATGTGCGTTGCGAGTGGCGGTGTGGCCGCCGACGATGTACTCGACAAGCTGAATTCGTCGACCGACGAGCTGCAGCAACTGCAGGAGCAATTGTCCAAGCCGGCACCGTCCGAGCAGTCGGCTGCCGCTGAAAGTTCCGGTACAGCCCAGGCCACGGCAAAACTGGCTGCATCCGCACCGCACTACGATGTCGTAGGCTTCAAGCTGGGGATGTCGGGCAAAGAGGCAGCAGCGGCGCTCAAGGCCCATGGCAAACTGCAGATCAAACCGGAGACGGTCAAGTACGACGTGTTGCCTTGGCCGCTCATGTATGGAGTCTTTGCGGCGAGCCAGGAATTATTGCGCGGCGGCCCTCCGATCATTCCCAATACGGAAAAAATCTACCTCATGCTCACCATGCAGCCCAACCCGCAGGTGGTCTCCCGCATCAGCCGCTACGTCACCTTCTCCAAGGAGACGACTCCGACGCAAGAAGTACTAGCCGCTGAGTTGATCAAGAAATATAGTGCCGTGTCTTTTGATCAAGGTCCGGACTGGTTTCGATCGGCCGGTCATCGGGCGATGGTGTGGGTGGACGATGCGCAAGGAAACCGGGTGAAGGGGATGAAAAGTATCCAGGAAATAGTGCATACGAAGAACGGCGACAGCACCATTCAGAATTGTATGTATACAGCCTCGACCTTCGGCCAGCCAGGCGCCGTGCAGCCCAATGCCATATCAGCCAATGATATCCAAGCCGATTTGTACGCGATGAAAAGCAGGCTCGAGAAGGGTTACGACCTCGGTGAGCAAGGCAGCAAAACCTGTCCCGACTACACCATCATTCACGCCCGGCTCTTCCGAGCGGCCGAGCTCGGTGTCTCCTCGAACGAGGTAGTGGGGGTGTTGTTAGTGAACATCGGCAGCCAGCCGCTCGATCGCAGCGCGACGGATGCCACGCATGATCTCCTGGTGCGAGCCGACAAGGCGCGGAAGGCGAAAGAAAAGGGGGCTGCCCAGAAGAATAAGCCGGCGCTGTAAGGACAGTGACGGAGCTTGTACGAGCCAGGAAAGGGGGAGCGTCTCATGCGGATATGGACAGTTGTATTGGTTGTGCTGATTGGGGCGATGCTCATAGCGCACAGCAGCAGCTTCGCTGCCGACGACTGCTGCACGCCGGAGGCCACGGCCAAGATTGCCGCCTCGGCGGGATACATCGATGTCGTCGGCATCAAACTCGGCATGCCGGCGAAGCAGGCGATGGAACTGATGAAGGCCGCCAATCCAGCCTTGAAGATCGATCTGCAGAAGATCGAATTCAACTGGGAATGCGCGACGACACGCGTCTGTAATACAACCGGTCAGAAGAAGCAATGGGTGTCTGTGGTCAAGGGCGAAGTTCCTTACGCTGAAGCAAAAGGCAGTGAGACGATTGAGGCTCACCTGACGCTGCCCCGAACCAACAAGTCGTCTATTACCTGTCGCGCAATTTGACTTTTCCAAAACAGGCAACGCCCACGGTCGAGAATGTCGTCGCCGGATTGAAGAAAAAGTATGGAACTCCCACGTCTATTCAGCCCATAGGTAGCCCGGAGCTCAGGTGACTCTTCGACTCCCAGGGACAGTTGCTCGATGAAAGCCGGGCGATGAAGCTCATGGTTGGGTCTTGCGAGCCGGGGACAGCCACGCCGCACATCGACGCTCCTGCCTCTGGGTACAGAGGGAGAACCCCTGTCAGTATGGGGCAGTGCGAAAAAGCGGGCGTGACTGTTGTAAAGGCATCGGTCAACCCTACGACAACGGGTGGCAACATGGCAGGCGTCGTGATGGTCAATATGGTCAATGTCCCGCTGTTGCGCAGCGCTGTCGACGCGACGAACGCCGCGCTCGATCACGTGCTCAAGGAGTACGACGAGAAGAAGACGAAAGAAGCCGAAAAGCTCGGCGGGCCGAAGTTCTGACGAACTGCTCATTGATGCGTTGAAAGGAGACTGTCTGATGAACACGCCATGGAAATCGGTGATCGGCTGCATCGTAATGGTTGTCGCGTTAGCAGGGCATGCGGCCGCTGAAGGATTGCGGACATTCTCGGCATCCAATTGAACATGCCAGTGCAGGATGCCTATGCGAAGCTCGAGGCGCAGCTCCCCAAGAACAAAATTCAAGTTAGGTCGGACACTCTGCCGACACTCGACAAGCCCGTCATCAGGTCGTTTTCGTCGAGGCCGGCGCAGGACGTTGGGGGCGGGGTGGAAAGCGATCAGGTGCAAGTGGACGCGACCTATCCGCCGAGCAAGCAAGTGGTGTGGAGAGTCATTCGCGAACACTTCTTCGCCAACAGAGGCATCCCCAAGGCCACGCTCTTGGCCTCGTTGCGCGAGAAGTATGGGAAAGAAACGATCACGAATCCCAACCTGAGAGAGCGGGCTGCCAACGACAGTCAGATTCAGAGTCTGGTATGGCTCTTCGACGACCAGGGTCGTCTGGCTCCTCTGCCGAAAACCAATAGTGCCGCCACGGTAACGGAGTGCCTCAACACGGCGGTGGAGCTAGCGATGAATCTGTCCAAGAATGCGATTAACAACCCTCAGCGGGGTTGGTGTTTCGACTCCTACAACGCCGTGTACACATCGGTGCGGGAGTCGGAGCTCCCGGAGTTGTACCTCACCATGCGTGTGGAAGCCGTGAGCTTGCCTCTCGCGCTGCGCGCGTCGGAAGCCACAGCGAAATGGCAAAAGGATATTGCTGAGGGGCAGCACAAACAGGACGTCGAGAAGGCCAAGCAGCAGGAGAAACCGAAACTGTAATGCCCAGAAGAATGAATCGGGAATTGTTGCCTTAGTCGGCTTGATACGGAAGTGCCCCATGAGACGACGAAGGGTACCACTGAGCCTGTTCTTCGTTCTGATATTGTTCCTGCTCCATTCCCTCCCCGCGAACGCCCAAATCACCAAAGCCTGGCCGAAGCACGATCCTGAACTCCTCACAAAACTCTACAAGGGCGATTTTGCTCATATCAGTGACGACAATTTCGGCCGGATGGACGTGGAAGCTGTGATGACGGCATTCCGAACGGACGCGAAAGCTGGGCCGGATAAGTGTCCGCTGTTTGGAGACACCGTGTCGGACACGGAGTCACTGGCCATGATGGCAAAATACCTTCGCTACCTGAATACGGACCGGCAGACTGGTACGTTTCCGAGCGCGCAGTTCATGGCCCTCAGCGTCTTGGGTGGCGCCTCGAAGGATGCCGCCGGCGTGTTTATGCTGGATCCGAACTTCTTGACCATGGCAATGGAGATACACAACCAGGGTTGCAAAAGCGAGCGGGTGCAGAAGATCCGAAACAATCTCATCAAGCTGCTGGAACAGCGGGTAGCCTGGTACGCGGTCAGGGATCACAGCAAAGAGATTGGTCTGCAGAAGCCCACGATTGTAGCGGTCACTCAACAAGCCTGGCAGCCTGCGGTCTCGAATGACGTCTCGCTTGCTGTGCAAGAACAGGCGCTCAGCCAGATCCGCGATCTTGAAGCAAAGGGCGCGCAGCTGTATGACTGCGAATATGGCCCTACCAATCCGGACAGTACGGGATCGGAAACCATCACATTCTGGTACAAGGACGTACCCCTCCCCATGGCAGAATTTCTGAAAGTGTCGCGCAAGCATCCGCTGGCCAAGTTCGGTGACGAAGCCATCACGACCTGTCCTGCGACGCTGGCCGATGCGCGCGTGACGTTCACCAGGGTGCGGCAGATCGGTCTGAACAAGGTTGATCAAGCCGGCTTGCCGCAGGCTGAGATTCCGCTGAACCGGATCATGGGCAATCTCTATCCCGTCTATCAGAACGTCAAAAAAAGTTGGACCGCCTATCAATCGACGCATGATCCTCGCGACCAGCAACAGGCGATCGCGGGAAAAGATCAGTTGCTCGGCGGTCCAGCTGGATACCAGACCGCGTGCGAGAAGATGAAACTGGCCGGTCAGCCCGCCAACAACATCCATTGCCAGATTGCTCAGCAGTTGACAGATGAATTTCGCGACATCCCCGATACACCCGGCGCGCATGACCCGAAGCGGCGCCCCGGCGGCGACTGTACGGATGACTTCAAGAAGCTCTTCGACCCCTATTGCAAGATACAGCGGTAGTGTCCCTGCGCGATGTTACCTAGGAGAATAGGTGGGACAGGGAATGGAAGCTGTGATGAGTGACAAGAAGATATCCTGCGTCTGGGGCGCGGTCCTCTTCGGCGTACTCACACTCCTCTCGGCCCAGTCGGCCTCGGCTGCTGCGGACGTCACACAAGCCCGGTACATGAGGCCAAGTCAGTTCCTGCACTCCATCAAACAGGTGTCGCTGACGCTCGGTGTCGATGTCCTCGCCGCCGACTCGGAAGAAAAACTGGCGAACGCGAGTCTAGGCGAAGTCCTGGACCGTGCACAAAAGAACCGGAGGTCCGCCTGTGCCCTGAGTGGCTTTGCCAATAACATGGGAATGTCACCGAGCGCGTGCTGAAGCGGGTGCAACGATGTTGTCTCACACTGTTCGCCGGTTGGACCCGGTCAGGTGCCGCGCTTCATGGTCGAAACCTATCTCCAATCCTTCGAGGGATTTACGCCGGCCGTTGCTGATGTGTCCAAGGCGGCTGCGAGCAAGTAAGTTCTGCATTTAGAGAAGAGAGGGACGGTCTGGTCTGTCCCTCAATGAATTGGAGGGACATCCGATGCGACTAGGTATGATGCTGGCGACGTTGTTCACGGTGGTCTTTGGCGTGTCAGCATGGGCAGGGATGGAGGAAGGAGAGGCGGCCTATAAGCGCGGTGACTATGCGACCGCACTACGGGAGTGCCAACCGCTGGCGGAACAGGGAAATCATGTCGCGCAGATGATGCTCGGTCGAATGTACTTGGAAGGGCGGGGAGTGCCCCAGGATGTCGAACAGGCCGAATTCTGGTTCATCCTGGCCGCTGCATCGGGCGATCCGACGGCCGAGACGCTCCGCAATTATATCGCCAGAGACTATATGACCGACGATCAAGTTGGTCGGGCGGCGCGGGAGGCGTGGTACTGGAAGCCCAAGAAATAGCGGTGCCCGCAACCATTTCGCCTCGTCCGCACGGATAAAGAAGTTAACGGAACGGCGGAAGGAAGAAGCCGCCAAGCACACCAGCCGAAGAGAAGTTTTAATGAGCCGTGAATACTCAATTGTTGCAAGCTTTGAAGAGGGTTCAGGGGGCGGGATGACGGATATCCAACAAAAGTTCTCGAAGGTGGGATTCAGCGACTGATTGCAGCGAGAGAAACTTGAGCCCGTAGGTGTTGTCCTGGGTCCACCGCACCGTGGCTGCCTCGACGATGACGGGGCTGCTTTCCTTGGAGACTTGCAGAATCAGGTTGTACTGCTCGCCGATTTCAAGCGGAATGTCGCTCAGCAAGCGACAGCCTCCGAGGGAGAGATCGATGAGAGTCCCTTCTCCTTCGGTATTCCCTTCGAACTGAACCGGAACCACGAGACGTTTAAACGAAAAAAGAGCGCCCGACGGTGTGTAAATTCGGGGGTGCTTTCGGAGGTCGATGAGCCGTCGGGCCTGTGAAGAGGGTTGACTCATTGATGAGGCTAATCTGTTCTTGGTGCATCATAGTGAATGGAGTTGGGGTTGCCAAGGAAATAGGTGTTTTTATGATGGGCTTTTCACGGAAGTGTTAAGAACACTTGGACCCGATGAATTCCGACAGATCAATACGTCTGACGTAGACCGAGGTCAGGTGCCGAGCCCGTATTTCTTGAGTTTGCTGAGCAGGGTTTTGTAATCGATCGCCAATGTCTTGGCAGCATGGGTCTTGTTGCCCCCGCATGCGCCGAGGACGCGCGCGATATGGAGGCGTTCGATCTCGTCCAGCGAAAGCTGCGTGAGATCCTCGGCCCGTATGGATCCCTGTCCCTGGGGGAGGACCTGAGTAACTTCCTCCAAACTGATCGGTGCGGAGCCGGTCTTCATCAACATTATTCGTTCAATTACGTTGCGTAGTTCGCGTATGTTACCGGGCCAGCGGTAGGCTAAGAGTTGCCGCATGGCCTCGGGGGACACGGTTCGTGTTGTGGCTCCGGGGATGCGCAGGGTTTTGAGAATATGGTCAATCAGCAGAGGCAAGTCGTCTCTTCGCTCACGGAGCGGAGGCACCAGCAGGGTAACGGTGTTAATGCGATAGAGTAGATCGTCGCGGAAGCGGCCTTGCAGGATCAGTTCTTGAAGGTCCTGATTCGTTGCACCGACGATGCGCACATTAGCATGTAGCGCGCGCGTGCTCCCGACGGGTCGATACTCGCCGCGATCGAGAAACCGTAGCAGACTCACTTGCATCGGACCCGGCATCTCCCCAATCTCGTCCAGGAGGAGTGTGCCGCCCTCCGCTGCAGCGATGAGGCCGAGCTTGGCCGAGGTCGCTCCGGTGAACGACCCCTTCTCATGTCCGAAGAGCTCGCTCTCCAGCAGTTCCCGGCTCACCGCACCGCAATTGATGGCGATGAACGGTCCATCTGCTCGACGGCTTAGATCATGCAGTAGCCGAGCAACGACTTCTTTCCCAGATCCCGTTTCTCCTTGAATGAGGATGGGTGCATTGGCCGGCGCAACCTGTACGATCTGGGCTTTCAACTTCTGCCAGGCCGGACTGGAGCCTTCCACGATGACGTCGCGCGTGAATCCTCCATGTCGTGCCGCGAGATTTTCCTGCTTGAGTGAGCGCATGGTCATCAATTTGGTCAACGCGGCCTTGACAACAGTGGGATCAAACGGGGTGTCTTTGACGAGAAAGTCCGACGCCCCGTGCTTGATGGCATCAACCGCGTCTTTGATGTCGCCATGACCGGTGAGCATCAGCACATCGATGGAAGGCTGGTGTTCCTTTACCCACTTCAGCACGGCACGCCCATCGAGGCCCGACATACGGAGATCCGTGATCACGCAATCAAGCGGTATGGTTTGAAGCACATCGATACCCGCCTGGCCGTTCTTCGCCACTGTTACCTCGCAGCCCTCTTCGCGGAGAGCCTGCTCCAGCACTAATCTGACGTATTCTTCGTCGTCGATAATGAGTGTGTGCATGATCTAAGCGTTCAGCTGTCAGTCCTCAGCCTTCAGCCGGCAGTTGTGGCGGATTGCTGAAATCTGATGGCTTCTTGGCTGTGAGGAAATGCCAGATAAAACGTGCTGCCTTGGCCGGGTGATGATTCTGCCCACACGCGACCACTATGCTTATCCATAACCATTTTGACGATCGCCAGTCCGACGCCGGTCCCTTCGTATTCGTTGACAGGATGCAGACGCTCGAAGAGACCGAAGATCTTGTCCGCCTGAGCAGGATCAAAGCCGATGCCGTTGTCGGAGATTGAGACCAACCACTCGGCTGCCGTCTGCTGCCCGCTGACGCGGATGTCCAGAGTAGGAGAGTGACGGGAGAACTTGATCGCGTTGTCGAGCAGATTGGTGATCGCTTGGCGGATGCTGATCGGCTCGCCATAAAAATGGGTGAATGGCAAGTCAACGGTGATCGTCGGGATTATGCCGACCGCCTGCGTCTGTCGTTCGCGCACGAGTTGGTTGACCATCTCTGACAGGTTGAACCGAGTTCGAGGCAAGTCTTGTTGTTCCAGTCGTGAATATTTCAGGAGCGCATCGATCATGTGCGTAAGACGGAGCGCAGATTTTCTGATGACATCGACGTGGTGTTTGATCTGTGGGTCTCCGGCCTCTGCGAAGTGTTTTTCCAGCAGCGAGGAAAACCCTTCGATTTCTCGCAACGGGCCTTTCAAATCATGAGCGATCGAATAGGTAAACGCTTCGAGCTCTTTGGTCTTGCGCACCAGCGCAGCACCACGCTCACGCAAACTGGAGAGCATCGACGTGAGGGAAGTGGCAAGGATGCCGACCTCATCGCGGCTAGGCCAGGGTTCAAACGTGGCCGACAAATCCTGATGGGCGACGCGGTCGGCGGTCGCGGCCAACGTCATGAGCGGATGCGCGATATGCCTGGTGGCTAGAACATACGTGGCGCCGATTACTAACGCCAAAATGAGCGCGAGGGACAACGCGATCAGGCGGGCGTGGCCGAGCAGGCGGTCACCCTCATGCTTCATTTCAATGTCAATCTGTGTATGAGCCTCTACAAGTTGATTGAGACCATCGATGATGCGTGTCACGAGTCGATCGGTCTCGTCTATCATGGGTTGAGCAAGCGCGGGTGACACCAACAATTGCTTTCCATTCATGGTCAATTTTTCCAACGAAGCGCTAATTTCCGCAAGAGCTCGGTCTTCCTGCTCCGCCAGATCCAGTCGATGGTGTTCAGTCAACATCCCGTACAGAACGGGATGGGTGCGCGCTGCGTGTGTGCCGTTGTAAAGGTCAAGAGCCGTCTGAATCGCCGCGCGATGGCGGTCGAGCTGGGTCACAGTCTCCTGGATTGAATCAGGAGAGTTTCCCTCAAGGTGGAGGTGGAATGCCAGCTTCAGGTCGTACGCCTCCCGTTGCATGTTTGCTGCGGTCACGATCGCTGGAATCGTAATGCGTTTGTGTCGGTCAACATAGCTGTTAATGCGGGTGAGATAAAACAAGAGCGCCGTCAAGCTCAGTGCCAGGAGGGTCAGGATCAGTCCGAAGGAAACGAGCAACTTCTGGCCGATGGAGAGATGACGAAACCGATCCGTCGTAGAGCGGTTCATGAGGCTACCGTATCATAGGGGGAAGTTGTGTGCCAGTTGAACCAGGGAGAGGTGCGGTCGTTATCAGAGGCACGTGAGGATCAATCCCGCAAGGGCGCAGGAAGGCGCGACAGGGGTGGTGGGTCCCCTGCCCCTAGTCAAACAGGGGTGTAAAGAAGGACGGGCTGATCTCCAGCGCCAATGGGTGACGATTACGGAACGAGGGGTTTGGTCAGATCATTATGGACCGAGTTATCCGGCGCGGTGACATCGATTCCTCCCGCGGGTGTTGGTTTGTCGAGGTTGGTATATTGGAACGTACCAAATGGTTGGATCTGCTCGTCGGTTGGCAGTTGTTGACGGTTCCAGCCTCCGCCGAGCGCACGGATCAGCGCCACTGAAGAAGTTAGCAATTCGGCCTTGATCTGCACTGAATCGATGCGCGCAACGAGCGTGTTGACCTGCGCATAAATAAGGTCAAGGCTGGAAATCAGACCGCCCGTATAGAGATCCATGGACAGGTTCTGGGTGGTGAGCGTGGCCGCAACGGCGGCGTCCTGCCGGTTGGCCGCCGTCGTCAGCAAGTTTGTGAGACTCAAATTGTTTTCCACTTCGCGAAAGGCGTTGAGCACCGTGGAACGGTATCGGTCTTCTGTCTCACGATAAACCGACCAGGACTGCTGCAATTGGGCGCGGCGATACCCAGCCTGGAAGAGGGGCAGTGACACGGTGGAGCCATACGAAAAAAAACTATTGGCGAGCGTGACCAGATTAAAGCCGGTAGATTCGTATCCGCCGCCGGCCCGGAACGACACATTGGGATAAAAAGCGGCGCGGGCGATGCCGATGGCGCGGTTCGCTTGCGCCATCTTGCGCTCCATCCCGGCGATGTCGGGCCGGCGCTCAAGCAACGTGGACGGGATTGTCTGCGGAATCTTGAATTTCGGCACTCGAATTTCATCGACCGGCTCGATCGTGAAACCGGCCGGTGCCATATTGACGAGAGTAGCGATCGCCTGTTCCGTCACTTGGCGCTTAGCTTGAATCTGGGCTTTTTTCGTCTGAGTACTGAACAACAGAGATTGGACACGGGCGACGTCGAGTGCCGATGCGATCGCGCCGATGAACTGGGCCTCGACAATCTCGAGCGACTGTTTGTAGTAGTCGATCGATTGAGTATAGATCGTCATCTGGGCGTCATAGCCGCGCAGCGTGAAATAATCCGCTGCAATTTCCGCCTGAAGACTCAGGCGCGCGAGCCCAAAGTCGGCGGCGCGCTCTTCGGCTCGGTAGAGTTCCACGCGCGTGGCGTTACGGAGTGCCGACCAGAAATCAGGCTCCCAGGAGGCGATCCCTCCGGCGGCCACGCTGTTGGCGAATTGTGAAATTTCTGGAGGGCGAAACAGAGCATTGACCGATTCTCTATTGCCCGACGCACCGAACCCCACACCTGCATGAGGAAGGTACTGCGATCGGGCCATCATCATCACGTCGCGGGCTTGGACGAATCGCTCAGCAGCGGCTTGCAGATCAGGATTGGCCGCCATGGCCTGCTCTTCAAGCCTGTTCAAGACCGGATCGTCAAATAGCGTCCACCAATCTGAACGCAATTCATCATCCGACGGCTTCGCTTCGACAAAGGGACTCGACCCACGCCATGAGGCAGGGACGACATATTCAGGCGGTTGATAGGTGGGCGAGAGATCGACAGCCGGGAACCAATTACAGGATGACAAATTGAACGCCAGCAACAAAAAACCGCTATGCTTCACCCATGCTCGAACGGTGCGTGACAGTCGAGGTTTCGTTCTCACGTGTTGCCCCGTTCTTAGTAATGGGTATGTCATTTTGACGATGGTTCCTTCGACGCAGGCCCTTCCGTCGTGATGAGATCATACCCCGGCGCCGGCGTCACAACGCGAACCTTGTCACCCTCGAGCAACGCGGCACTGGGGTTGTTCACCACGCGATCGCCCTCGGAAAGCCCCTCCGACACTTCGATGACGTTGTCGAGGAGTTTGCTCACAGTGATCGGTTTGAGGTGCACTCGGTCGTCCTCCGTCACCACGGCCACTTGTGTGCCGTGCTCCTGGAACACCAGCGCGGTGGACGGAATCGTGAATACCTTTCTATCAACCGGCGCCGTCAGCACGACCTTGCCATACGAGCCAGGCCAGAGGGCCCGGTCCTCGTTGTCGATGGTGAAGACGGTGACCGCCGTGCGTGTGCTCACATCAAATCCGCGGGCGACGGTCAGAAATTTGGCGGTGAAATGACGATCGGGCAATTGCGGGACGGTCACGTCGGCCGTCAGGCCCAACTGGAGAAAGGGGCCGAAAGACTCCGGTACCGAGACGAAGAGTCGCATCATGCTGACGTCGGCGACAGTGAAGAGATTGCTGATTACGCCGGGAGTACTGATCGTGCCTTCCTTATTGACGTAATCGCCGACGTTGATGTTGCGCACGGTGACCACGCCGTCATAGGGCGCGACGATGGTTTTAAACCGAATCAAGGCCTCAAAATTCTTGACGTTCTGCTCCGCCGCCTTGACCTTTGCCGCTTCGGCCTTCGCATTGGCCACCTGTACCGAGATCGACTGTTCTGAGACCGCATGGTTTGCGCGCAGCGCCAACCATCGCTTTGCGGTAATGTCCGCGAGCGCATATTTGGCGCGCTCCGAGTCCAAATCCGCCCTGGCCTGTGCATATTGGGCGTCGAGGGCCGGTGCATTGATTTCGGCGAGGATGTCGCCCTTCTTCACCAGCGCGCCGTAATCCTTGTACCACATCTTCACGTAGCCAGAGACCTGTGCATAGATCGGGGCCTCAAACCAGGCTGTAATATTCCCAGGGAGTGTGATCGTCTCGCTCGTATCCGCCGGCATTGGATTGACGATGGCAACAGTGGGAACGGCGTCTTCGACCGTCTTCTGCTGCAACGCTACGGCATCGCTTTTGCCCTCATAGATGCGAAAACCAAGGTAGAGGAGGAACAGAAGGATCGCGGACAGTACCACGACTTTTCCGCGGAGACGTTGCATCATGATGCACGCTCCTTCTGGCGAACCGTTCGCCTGTTATAGATCATAGCGTACACACAGGGGACGAAAAACAGCGTGAAGACCGTGGCCACGAGCAACCCGCCGATGACGGCGCGACCCAGCGGCGCATTCGTGGAATAGCCCGTTGCCATGGGAACCATCCCGATGATCATGGCCGAGGCGGTCATGAGCACCGGGCGGAGGCGGGTCTTCCCCGCTTCGATCGCGGCCCGCAACGCGTCACCGTGTTCTTGGAGCCGTTCGCGCGCATAGGAGACAACCAGGATTGCATTGGCGGTCCCCGTGCCCATGGTCATGATGGCACCCGTGAGCGCCGGCTCCGATAGGCGCGTATGGGTCAGGAACAACGACCACGCGATGCCTGCCAACGCGCCGGGTAAGGCCGTAATGATAATAAACGGATCGAGCCAGGATTGGAAGTTAACGACGATCAACAGATAGACCAGCACGATTGAGGCGAGCAGCCCGAAGATCAGCTCGAAATAGGCGTCGTGCATCAGGGAGGCCTGACCATGGATTTCGACCTCAGCGCTGCGGGGCTTCTCGTGCTCCATACTCTTGGCGATCTTCTCCACATCCGTTAGCACCCCGCCCAGGTCACGCCCTTCGGTCGAGACATAGATGTCGAACAGCGGCATGATGTTCCCGTGCGTGATCACGCCTGGCGTACCCTCCGCGGACAGGTCAGCCAAATTGCCGAGCAACTGCACATCGTGATCGTTTGCCGGATTGGTTGAGGAATTGATCGGGACGGTCTTGAGACTATTGAGGCTGTTGATCTGCGGCTGCGGCGTATAGACATTAATCAGGTACGACATGCCGGTCCTGGGATCGAGCCAATAGATCTGGTCGACCTGTTGGCTGCCGGCGGTTGTCATGAGCAGATTGTCGGCTATGTCTTTCAGGGTCCTGTTCACACCGAGGCCGAAGGTGCGGTTGCCTTCGACCATGAGGGTCGGGGTGCGCATCGTTTGTTGGATCACCACGTCCACGGCACCGGGGATCTCGCGGAACTTGCCCACCAATTTGCGGGCGAACTCGTAGTTGGAGGACATGTCCGGGCCGTTGATTTGCACGTCGATCGGCGCCGGGGCGCCGAAGTTGAGAATTTTGGCCGTCAGGTCGGAGGGCTGGAACGTGAATTCGGTGCCCGGGTAGCGCTCCGTCAAGCCTT
>Ga0187779_10000872_pt1 | contig 19593 bp, 14 predicted proteins | sample 1015_Q2_SP10_10__FD_132435 | JGI IMG/M metagenome (GOLD analysis project Ga0187779, IMG submission 132435) | Tropical peat soil microbial communities from peatlands in Department of Meta, Colombia - 1015_Q2_SP10_10_MG | ecosystem: Environmental > Terrestrial > Soil > Wetlands > Peat | place... | reverse complement strand
CTCCATAGTGCTGGGTGTTGAGCTGGAGGTCGGCCAGGATCATCGGCGAAAGCACGGCGAGAATTTGGCGGTCCATGTAGCTCAGAAAGGAGCAGACCAGCATCATGGTCATTGGCCACCAGCTGAGCAAGAATCCGGTGCGGCTGTCGGGCTCAGGCGTTGCTCGCGGCGATTGCGGTGTTGGGTGGGACATCGGTGCGCCCAGGGCGCGGAAGGACCAAGGATCATAGCGCGAACCCGGCGTCCGGCCGTATGAATGTTCGCTTGCATTTCTGGGAGCAAAGCGCCAAGCTGAGCACCCGCAAATCCGGCGTCGGACTGGATGCCCGATCAGGAGCCGTCAGGAAAGGAACCAAGAATGACCGTGGATTTAGAGAAAGTTCGCCGTATTGCGACCGAGGAAGCCTTTTCGATTCCTGAAGTGGCGGCTCAGCTGCGCGATGTTGCACGCGCTCCCGGCCATAGTCTCGACCTGACTCTCGTGACACGAATCTACGACGCCAAGCAGGACGACGTGCAGGCGCGACTGCTGCCGCGCTTGCTTGATCTGGAACAGGAACGCCTGCGTGATATGGATCAAAATGGCGTTTCCATGCATTTGCTTTCGCTCACCGCTCCCGGCGTGCAAATGTTTGATGCCGACACGGCCACCGAGCTTGCCGCGCTCGCCAATGACCGGCTGGCGGAGGTTATTCGTAAGCATCCAACTCGCTTTGCCGGCCTCGCGACATTCGCGCCCCAGTCGCCCAAGCGAGCGGTCCAGGAGATGGAGCGCGCGATGAAGACGCTCAAGCTCAACGGCTTCATCCTGAACTCGCACACACACAACGAATATCTAGATAATCCAAAATACTTTCCCATCCTCGAAGCTGCGGAGGCACTCGACGGGTGTATTTACATTCATCCGCGGGCGCCGTCGGACGGGATGGCGGAACCCTTTCGCGATTACGGACTCGATAGCGCGCAGTGGGGCTACGGCATTGAGGTCTCGACCCACGCCGTACGCATGATGGTGTCGGGCGTCTTCGATCGGTTTCCCAAGCTGAAGATTTGTATCGGGCACATGGGCGAGGCCGTGCACTTCTGGCTCTGGCGACTCGACTACATGAACAAGAACGCGCAGAACCGCGGCGCTGCGCCGAAGACAAAATTGACGCCCAGCGAATACTTTCAACGCAACTTCGTAATCACAACGAGCGGGCAGGAATCCCACCTCGCCCTTGATTTCTCAATCAAAGCGCTGGGTATCGATAACGTATTGTGGGCGATCGACTATCCATATCAGCCGACGGCTCCCGCCGTGGCCTTCATGGATTCAGCGCCCCTGTCGGAGGCGGAAAAGGAAAAGCTCTATCACGGCAACGCCGAGAGGGTGTTTCACATTGCCGCGAGTGCGGCGGCCGAAGCATAGAGCGGCGAGCGCGGCCGACATCTACTGGAAGCACTACACACCGTTGTTGAAGTTTTTACGCGGCGACCACGAGCCCGGATCGAAACTGCTGCGCATGCATCATTCCAGCTGTCTCACCCGACTGTCTTAACGCTCTCAGTCCGGTGCTCTTATGTGAGCGGCAGAAAAGTTTTCCTATGGCAGGAAAGGTGCGCGGCGAAGAGCTCATCCCGGCCATCTCGAGAGGAGAAGAACATGAGTTTGAAACGAGGACTATTGCTGTCCTTGTCGGCGGCCGCGTTGCTATTGCTGGCACCGGTGCGCGGCTTTTCGGCTCCGCAGCAGGGCGAATCCGAACAACGGGCCGAGCAGGCAAAATCTGTCACTGGCAAGGTGGCATCGATTGCGAGCGACAAGAAATCCATCACGCTGGAAGTAACCAACGGCACTGACCAGCAGACGATGCAGTTTATCGTGAATCAAAGCACGCAGGTTACGGGTCGCGTCAGCACGGGGTCGAAGGCCACGGTCCAATATCAACCAATGAACGACCACCAATACGTGGCCCTGGTGATTAGTCCGCAGGACACCCGGTAGAGGGCGCCCAGGAGTGAGGGTAGCCCGCAGGGCCACCCTCACCTCTTCAGTCTGCCCGCAGCGGATCGAGATCTCTAGGAAATCAATAGCGCCAAAAAAAGTACGCCGCCATGGCGAAGCCGATCACAATGACCAGCCTGCGCACGTGTTGGGGATTCATCTTCTGGGCCAGATACGCGCCCCCGTAGCCGCCCACCACCGCGCCCACAACCATCAGCAGAGCCTCTGGCCAGACGACCACCCGGGCCCAGACAAAGGTAACAATCGCGACTCCATTGGCCACGCTGACCAAAATCGTTTTCATGCCATTCATCGCATGAATGTCTTCCATCCCAAGCAGCGCCAGCAGGGCCAGTAGCAAAATGCCCGTGCCTGCGCCGAAGTATCCGACATACATGGCAATGACGAGCTGGAGAAAGAGACCCGTGAGAAACAGACTACGCGGAAGCTTTTTGTCACCGGGTAGGTGACCCGCGCGGCTGCGAATCCACGTGGTCATACGGCCGCTCGAAACAAAAAGCAGCGTGGCCACCAGCAAGAGCCAGGGCACGAGACGCAGGAACGTGGCAGGCGGCGTCCGCAACAGGATCACAGCGCCCAACATGCCGCCGATCGTGCAGGCGCCGAGAAGGGGCGGCAACAGCTGGCGAGTATCCGACGTGAACGCGTTGCGGTAGGCGACTGCGCTAGCTGTCGTGCCCGGCCACAGGGCGACCGTGTTCGTCGCATTCGCCGATATGGGCCCCATGCCCGTGAAGAGCAGCGCGGGAAACGATATGAAGCTGCCGCCGCCCGCAACGGAATTGATGGCCCCACCAACGAGCGCGGCGAAGAACAAGAAAATGGGATGATTGATATGGCTAAAGTGCACGCGAAAGAATACCCCGCGCTTCAAGCGATGTCATCCGCCCGCGCTCTACCCATCTGGGGTGGCCCCCAGGACCGAGTGTCCCTGCCCCGCAAGCGCATGCTATAGTTGGCTGTTCAGTTCGAAGGCGACCAACGCCTCGCTCGCAAACCATTTCCCTAAGAGCCCGGAAAATCGGATATGAGCGCCGGCACCCCGCGGCAGCAAAGTCCTTCAACGCTGGCAAGATGCCTCCGATATTTGGGGGTGCCGCAAGGGAGCGGCTCCACCCTACCCAGGGAAGTATCCCTGGAAACGAAAGTCGCTTTGGCGCTGGCAGTGGGCCTAGCCTGTATCATCGCCTTGGGCGCCCTGCAGTATCGTGCGGCACGCCGGTCGGTCGAAGACAACCGTTGGGTATCGCATACACAGGAGGTGCTCCGGGAGCTCGAAGCCGCCCAAATGCGTCTGAATGACGCCGACGCTTGCGCTCAGAGCTTTGCCATATCGGGTGACAGCTCTGGCTTGCCATCTTGTCAGGAGGCGAGCCAAAAGATCTCGGAGCATCTTCAGAATCTTCGTGCCTTGGTCACCGACAGCTCATCCCAACAACATAAACTTGCCAGCCTAGAAGCTCTGATAGGCGTCAGTCTTCGAGCCATTCAGCAAGAGATTGATTTACGCAAATCCGGTGAGCTCGGGGCGGCGGGACTCGCGGAGCTGGAATCTTCGATTCGGAAATCGGTTCGCGACACGCACGCCGCGGCTGGAGAGATGCAGGGGGTAGAGCTCGAGCTGCTCCACCAGCGACAGCAAGCCGCACGGCAATCCGATCACGAGATTAACCTATTGATTCTCTCGGGCAGCCTCGCAGCGTTCATTCTCCTCAGCGTTTCAGGGGCCGCGCTTGGCTCCGACATGGCAGCTCGCCGGCGAGCACAAGCAGTTTTGCGAGAAAGCGAGGAGCGATTCCGGATGCTTGTGGAGGCGGTGCAGGATTACGCGATCTTCCGCTTGGACCCGGAAGGTCACATCGTCACATGGAACGCGGGGGCAGAACGCATCAACGGATACAAGGCCTCGGAAATCCTCGGCAAAGAGTTTTCTCGCTTGTATTCGGAAGAGGATATCCGGTCCGGAAAGCCCTGGCGGGAGCTGGAGGTGGCCTCGAAGGAAGGAAGGTTCGAGGATGAGGATTGGCGTGTCCGGAAGGATGGATCGCGATTCTGGGCGAACATCGTTGTCACCGCACTTCGCGACGAGTCCGGCAAACTGGCGGGATTTACAAAGATCACGCGCGACTTTACGGAGCGGATGCTCGCAGAAAGGTCCCTGCAGGAATCGCAATGGAAATTGCAAGCATCGGAAAAATCGCTGCGCGAGTTGTCCTTCGAGCTGTTGAGCATGCAGGATGAGGAGCGGAGACGAATCGGCAGGGAGATGCATGACAGTTTGGGACAATACCTCTCCGTGCTGAAGATGAAGCTCGATACGATCACCTACGACTCTCGAACCGGCGCCGCGCTCACAACCAAACAGGAGGTTGACGAATGCACCGCGTTGGTCGAGGAGTGTGTGAAGGAAGTTCGGACGATTTCCTATCTTCTCTATCCTCCCATGCTTGAGGAGCTGGGCCTGAAATCGGCGATCCCATGGTATTTGGATGGGTTTTCGAAACGCAGCGGAATCGGCACGACGTTTGAAATCGCGGAAGATTTCGAGCGTCTACCCCGCGATGCGGAGCTGATCCTGTTTCGCGTTCTCCAAGAAAGCTTGACGAACGTGCACAGGCATTCGGGCAGTGCCACCGCGAACGTCCGCGTACGGCGTGCACCCGACATAGTGGTCCTGGAAGTAACCGACCGAGGCAAGGGAGTGCCGGCGGGAGTACTGGAGGAATCTGCCCGGGACTGGATGGGCATGCCCGGGGTGGGATTGAGAAGCATGAATCATCGCGTGCGCCAGTTTGGGGGGAAGCTAGAGCTGATTTCGACCGACTCTGGAACTCTATTGCGCGCTACGGTCCCGGTGAAAGCCTCCCTACAGGACAGCCGTGCGATTCGCACTGCCTCTGCGTGATGGAACCAATCGAAGAGTAAAGACGAATCTCAGGAAAACACGGGTTATTGCCAACGGCGAGTGCCGGGCCGGGTTCCTTGCTGGAGCATAGTGCATCCGGTATAGTCGACGTGAGAAATTCACACATGACTGAGAATCGAGTCCCGTTTGCAACAATCGAAGAGGCAATCGAGGAAATACGGCAGGGGCGGATCATCGTTTTGGTGGACGATGAGGACCGCGAAAACGAAGGCGACCTAACGATGGCGGCAGAAAAAGTTACGCCCGACGCCATCAACTTCATGACGAAGTACGGACGCGGGCTGATCTGCCTCTCGCTGACCGAAGAGCGGTGTCAGGAGCTCGATCTGAAACCGATCTCGGCGCGGAACACGTCCGCTTTCGGTACCCCGTTCTGCGAGCCGATCGACGCGCGGCGGGGCACGACCACAGGCACAAGCGCTTGGGACCGCGCGACGACGATTCTCGCCGCGACCGATCCGCACACGAGACCGGACGATTTGGCGCGGCCGGGGCATGTCTATACACTCCGGGCTCGCAAGGGAGGTGTTCTCGTACGAGCTGGGCAGACCGAGGCGTCCGTCGATCTGGCGCGGATTGCTGGCCTGGAGCCCTCGGGCGTGATTTGCGAAGTCATGAATGACGACGGAACGATGGCACGCACACCGCAGCTCGTCGAATTCTGCCACACGCACGGGATGAAGCTCGTTACCGTCGCCGATCTGATTCGCTACCGGATGCAGCATGAGCGGAACGTCCGGCGTATTGCCGAATCAACACTATCGACACAGTATGGCGACTTTCGGATGATCGCGTTCTCAAGCGACGTCGATCACGAGCTGCACGTCGCGCTGGTGCGCGGCGACATTTCCGATCGTCCCATTGGGTTTGCGACCGAAGACAATCCGCCGCTGGTGCGCGTGCACTCGCATTGCCTGACGGGCGACGTGCTTGGTTCGACCCTTTGTGATTGCCGCGAGATGCTAGAGAGATCGCTCGAAGCCATCGCAGCGGAAAACCGCGGTGTGTTCGTCTACCTACACCACACGGGCCGAGGGTTTCGCGTTGATTCGCGGACCGACGAAGGGGCCTCGCTGCCCCGCATCTTGTACCACCAGCGCGGTCACGTCGAGCGCGATCCCGGTGCGCAACGGGTGATCCAGCACGAAAGCGGGATCGGAGCGCAGATTCTGAAGGACCTGGGCTTGCGGAGGATTCGGGTACTGACGAATCTTCCGCGCAAGGTGGTGGCGCTAAAAGGCTACGGATTGGAAATTGCCGATCAGGTTCCGCTGGCGATCAAGCCAGCGAGCCAAATCCACCAGTCTCTGTAAAGGGCATCGGTCCCCACGCCAGGGTCTCGCCTAGCGGCCAAAGACCAACACAACAAAGGAATCGGGCACAAGACTGGGCCGCGGGCGCGGATTGTCTGGCGTAGGCGCGGGGGGCGGGGCGAACTGCGCGGTGACCAGATAGACCTCGTGCGTTTTTAGGTCCAGCGCCATCGTTCGCGCACCCTGCTGCGTTGGCACGTCTTCGACGACGCTGAACTGATCCGGCGAGTCTTCGTGAACAACGGTCAGGGTGCCGCTACCGTTTGAGGCGAAGGCAAATCCCGTCTCCGGATCAAACTGATTTGCATCCACGCGGGCGCCGATCGGCGGCGTCGCAAGGACCTTGCCGGAATCGGCGTCGATGACGGCCATCATTTTATTGGCGCAGCCCGCGAATAGGCGCCGGTGCCGTGTGTCAATCGCCAAACCCGATGGCTCCTTGCAAGGATCGAGCGGCCAGTGCGCCAAAACGGCCAGATTCTTGGAGTCGAGCTCGACTTCCTCGCTTTTGTCCTCCACATTGACGTACACGTGCCCGGCGCCGTCGGCAACCGCAAATTCGAGTTTGCCGCCGATCGGAACGGTTCCGGCGACCTTTCCCGTTACAGCGTCGACGACGGTTGCGCTACCGCTGCGGCCGTTCATCGCGAAGACACGTTTTGTCGAAGGATCGTACACGATCGCGTCCGGATTCATCTCGGCTTGCGCATGGCCAATCACTTGCAGCGACTTAAGATCGAAGATCGAAATCGTGCCCGCCATGCCATTGGAGGTGAATCCGTTACCCCGGTCCGGCGCAAGCGCAATGCCGTGCACTCCAGGCGTGTCCGGAATCTCCCCCACAATCTTTTCCGAGTCCACATCAAGAACCATCACTTTCGTGCCGCGCGAAATGAAAAGCCGCCGCGTTGGCGAATCGAAAGCCAAATAGTCCCAGAAACCGTCGCCGCCGACTTTGATCGTCTTGATCAAATGATAGCCAGAGGGACCGACTGCCGGCGTCGCGGAGGCCGAGGCGTTTTCCGAGTGGGGCAAGAAGCTAGTGAAGGCTGCCACCATCGCTAAAGTGACGACGAACCATACGGATGCTCGGAATGGCGAAAAGTGCTCGAGCGCCATCAGAATCCTCCTGGCGCGGTCGCGCCGTTTGACTCCGTTTGCGAATGGTATGCGGCGCCGCGTGGACAGTCAAATGAAGCGGAGATTAAATTGTATTAATCTTCGAGGGGAACGCCAAAACGGAAGAGATCCGGCGCTTGGCTAGGTGATGACATTCCCACGCGCATCGTACTCCGAAACCGGACCGAAAAGCGCAGCTTGATCGCCAATCTGCGTGCGGTCTCCGACAACGATGATCTGGGCATTGGCCGAATCGAAATGCCGTCGGGCCGCAGCGACGGCGTCGTCGGCGGTGAGCGCCTGGATTCTTTCACGATAGGTCTCCAGATAGTCTTCAGGCAACTCATCTAGATATACAGCGGACAGTTGACCGAGCAACCCGTTTTGCGTCGCGACACCGAGCGAGAAGACACCCGTCAGGTAATGGCGCGCGCTATCGAGCTCATCGGGCGTGACACGAAGCGCGCGCATACGGTCCATTTCGTAGAAAATCTCGGCGAGCGTGGCCGCCACGACATCGTTGCGGACGGCGGCACGCGTGGTGAAGTATCCGTGTTGGCGCAATGCGTTGACGCCGCTACCCGGGCTGTAGGTGTAACCCTTTTGCTCACGGATGTTCAGAACGAGCCGCGAATGAAACGCCCCGCCATAAATTGCATTTGCTAGCGTCAAGCGATACCAGTCAGGGTCGCGGCGCGTGATGGCGAGATTGCCGACGAGCACCTGCGTCTGTACCGTGCCCGGCAAGTGGACCAGATGAACGTGCCGACCCGCTGGCCGCGGGGGCGCAGGCCACGCCGGTGGACTTGGCTCGGGAGCGGTCCAACTGCCGAAAACGCTCTGAACCTGAGCGAGCATCGCTTCAGTCGAAAAGTCGCCAACAATAAGCAGCAGTGAGCCCCCCGGAACATAATGCGCACGATAGAATTCAACCAGCTGCTCGCGGCGGAAGGCCGCGACCTGCTCCTCGGTCGGCGCGATGATGGCGTAGGGGTGCTCGCCAAAGAGTACCTGGCGCAGGCGCTCGTTCGCCAGAAAGGCCGGGGTCGTGCGCTCTATTTTCACCTCCTCGAAGCGCTGGCGTCGTTCACGTTCGAATTCGTTTTCTGGGAACGAGGCATTGCGCCCCAAATCGGCGATCAGCTCCAAGATGGGGAGGGAAAACTCTGCAAGCCCCGAAACGGAAATGACCGTGGAATCAGCCCCGGAACTGCTCCCCAAGCCGGCGCCCATACGGCGCAGGTCCTCTTCGATCCGGCGGCTGGGACGCGAATGCGTGCCCGTCCGGACCACTGTCGCCGTCATTTCGGCCAGGCCCGGTGCGCCGTGCGCGACGACGGCATTGCCACTCCGAAAATAAAGCTGTGCGGAGATCTTGGGAAATGCGCGCGACTCAACCAGCACGATTTCTAAACCATTCTCCAGGGCGATCACCGTTCGCTTCGGCCACGCCAGAGGACGCTCTGGCGCGAGGGCTGGGGGCGTCGTGCGGCGCGAGAACGAGGTCGCCGGGGCGCCCAAAGACGTCATTGCGCACCTCCCCGGCTCAGGGGTCGGCGCTTGAGGACTGCGCGATTGCCCCGGACGATATACGTTCTTGCGACCGACTGAATTCGGTCCGCCGTGACGCCCAAAAAGTGATCGAGGATTGTGTTGATGCGGTTGGGATCGCCGTCGAAAAGTGTAAAGCAGGCGAGATAATGCATCAATCCAAACCGGGGCATGTAGGAACCCATGCCTCCTTCGAGCATGGAATAGTAGTCGGAGCGGAATTTCACCTTCACGTCCTCCAGTTCGTCTTGGGCGACTCCGTGGTGTTGCAATTCTTCGATCACTTCATCGAATACCGCGACTGTGCCTTCCGAAGTGAACTCGGGCTTGTGAAAGATGCGTGTGACCATTTGCGTCGGGCCGTTTGTGTCCATCAGGTCCGCACTGCCGTCGACATCCACAGCGATTTGCTCTTCGACGACCAGCTTGCGATAGACCCGCCCGGCTCGCCCTCCGTGTAGTACGCGGTCCACGATGGCAGCCGCGTACCAATCGGGCGTCTCACGCTCCGGCATCGTGTAACCGATCGCGATGGCAGGCAACGGGCCGAGCTTTTCAGTCACCTCGCCGTGACGTTCTTCTGTCTGCGGTGGCTCGGTGACGTCGGCGCGCGGAGGGAGCGGCTGTGCGGGAATATCCTCGAAATACCTCCTCGCGAAACCGAAGCCCTCGCCTGGCTCGAGATCGCCGAGCATCAAAAGCACCGCGTTATTGGGCGCATAGTAGGTCCGGAAGAATTGTTGCACGTCGGCGAGCGTGGCAGCATCCAGGTCGGCAAAATCGCCGTAAAAATTGTGGGCATTGGGCCAGTTGCGAAATGCCACGGGCGGCAGATCAAGCCATGGAAACCCGCCATAGGGTTGGTTCAACACGTTGACGCGGACCTCTTCTTTGACCACATCGCGCTGGTTGCGAAGATTTTCGTCATCGACCTTTAAAGCGCGCATGCGATCGGCCTCCAGCCACAAGATCCGCTCGAGCGCGTTGGATGGAACAGATTCGAAATAATTGGTGATGTCGTAATTCGTGGTGCCATTGAGGAGGCCGCCTGAGGAGTTGACCAAGCGGATGTGCTCCATCTTGCCGGCGTTCTCCGAGCCCTGAAACATCATGTGCTCAAAAAGATGCGCGAAGCCGCTGCGCCCACGCGGTTCGAGACGAAAACCGATCTGATAATAAACACCGACGGTCACAAAGGGAGCGGAACGATCCGGCGACGCAACCACACGCAAACCGTTGGCAAGCGTCGTGTGTTCAACAGGGATATGCAGCTTCGCGGGAGCAGGACTCAAAATCGTTCCTCCTTCGTCTTTCCGAGCGCACGCTTGATCCGCTTGAGCGCCGCAGGCGGATCCGTTGCGAGGACTCGACCGGCCAGCAGCGCCAAGGCGGCGTAGGACTGCCGAACCTCGCGCGGATAACGTTGCAGCGCCCGGATGTGCTTTGCGATGGTGGCGTAATCACCCCGCGAAAGTGGCCCAGTCCAGGCAGCCCGCGAGCCGATCCTTTCGATATTATCGAGCATTTGCCGCGTCAAAGGTAAGAGGGTCCGGAAGGCACGACGCCGCGAAAACCCGATGCCCACAAGCATCTGGATCGACGTCTCGATCAAAGGAAAACCGCTCCCCGCGGCGAGCACGGCCGTTAGATGATAGACGGGCTTATCTCGACCGGCGATCACGACGGGCACTCCGCCGAGGGTTCGTGCGATGGTTCGCCCCATGCGCAACGCCTTGGCAGCCCCTTCAATTGCGATGGTGACGCCACCGAGATTGGGGATGATCTTGCCGCCGAATGTCTGCATGGGATGAAGCGATCCCGTAGCTGCTCCCAAGCGCGCGAGTGGAGCGAGGACGCTCGAATCGAGCGCGCCGCTTGTGTGCAAGACGACCTTACCGCGCCAGCGGAGGCCGCCGATTTTTGCGAGCGTGGCGGCGACAGTAGCGAGCGCGTCGTCCGGCACTGCAAGAAGTGTCACATCGGCGAAAACGCCAAGCGCAAGGTTCGTGCCGGATCGGCCCGCACCGATGGCGCGAACGGCGGCGCGAGAAGTCACGGCGGAGCGCGTGACAACTGCGCCGATTTGCCATCCGCTTTCGCGGAGGCGTTTGCCGATCGTTCTTCCTACCCGGCCGGCGCCGACGATCGAGAGTGTGGGGTTCACCGAGCGTGCTAGCATAACGTGTTGAGTGCCTTCGATGCGGGAGAAATTGTTTGCACCTTTTCTGGACTACCTTGCTTGGCCTCGCGGCGCTGCTCTGGGTGATCGAAGCCATCGTGCTCGCGCGGGGCGTGCCATTGATTCCCTCCCTCACCGATGCCGAACCCGCTGCGGACGCAGATTGCCCGCCGATCTCAATTCTCTTTGCCGGTCGCAATGAAGCAGAAAAGATGCCGGGTGCTCTGCAGACGATGTTGGCGCTCGACTATCCGCACTACGAAGTGATCGCTGTCGATGATCGCTCTGAGGACGCCACAGCCGCGATCCTAACAAGCGCCGCGCGGAACGATGCGCGATTGAGACTCCTGCGCGTGGACACGCTTCCCCCGGGGTGGCTCGGCAAGCCGCATGCGCTCGAGCAAGCCTACAAGAAGTCGAGCGGAGAATGGATCGTTTTCACCGACGCGGACGTTCACTTTGCGCCAGATGTGCTGCGACGAGCGATTACGCTGGCAAACGGCAGAAACTGGGCACACCTGACTCTACTGAGCGGCGCGAAGATGTTCACGATTGGCGAAAAGATGCTGATGACGTTTTTTGGGATGGCTTTCATGATTGGAACGCGACCGTGGGAAGCGAGCAATCCGCAGTCTCGTGGCTACTCGGGCGTCGGCGCGTTTCAGATGATTCGGAGGAACGCATACGAAACCATGGGCACGCACCGACGGCTGGCGATGGAGGTGGTCGACGACATGAAACTGGGCAAGCTCGCTAAGCAAGCCGGCGTGCGTTCGGGTGTTGCGAGGGCGGGAAACTCTTTGAGCGTGCATTGGCATGCTGGCCTCGCGAACACAGTTCGGGGGACAACGAAGAATTTCTTTGCCACAACGGGATACCGGCTACCGGTGGCAATCGTTCAGATTATCTGCGTGCTGTGGCTTTGCGTCTTTCCCTTTGTAGCGTGGCCGTTCGTCCATGGCTGGGCACGCCTGTTTGCGTTCGCTGCCCTCGGGCTACCCGTGCTCGCGACTGCGGCGGTGTCGCTTCGACTCAAGGCCCCGGCCTGGTATGCCCTGACGTTTCCGTTTGGAGCGCTGGTCTTTGCCTGGATGCTCGCGCGATCGACGATTGTTACGCTTTGGCAGCGAGGAGTCGTGTGGCGAGGGACCTTTTATTCTCTCGAAGATTTGAAACGGGGCGTAGTTTGAGGAAGTCCCTCGATCAGGAACGGCGGGGACGCATGCGAGCGGCAGCCGGTCTCGCGCCGGGCCGCGCGGGGACGTCCTCAGCATTGGGGCCAGGGACCCTCTCGATGACGGCGGGCTGTGGCGGCTCGACGGACGGTGCCTCGATGGAGGCAATGACGCCGACATCGCGCTGCTTGAGGGCGCGGATACGGTCGCGGAGCGCCGCAGCCTGCTCGAATTCGAAGTTCTTCGCCGCTTGCCTCATCTGCACCTCGAGCTGGGCAATCGCTTCGCGCAATTGTTCTTCGGTGGTGATCTCACCGACGGCGGCATCGTAGGAGGGCACCGTGATGTAGTCGGCGTCGATGATCCGCGCCAGCTGCATATCCACGGATTTCACGATCGACTGCGGCGTGATGTTGTGTTCGCGGTTATAGGCCTCCTGCTTCGCGCGTCGGCGATTGGTTTCGCCGATGGCCTGGCGCATCGAGTCGGTCATCTGATCGGCGTAGAGAATCGCTCGGCCTTCAATGTGACGGGCACAGCGGCCCATCGTCTGAATCAGGGACGTCGCGCTCCGCAGATAGCCTTCCTTGTCAGCGTCGAGAATGGCGACGAGAGACACCTCTGGCAAATCCAGGCCTTCGCGCAAGAGATTGATGCCGATGAGCACATCGAATTCGCCGCGACGTAGATCCCGCAAAATACGCACCCGTTCAAGGGTTTCAACCTCGGAGTGGAGATAGCGGCAACGCACGCCGACCTCTGCGAAGTACTCGGCCAGATCTTCGGCCATGCGCTTGGTGAGAGTCGTGACGAGAACGCGCTCGCTGCGCTCGGCTCGCACCCGAATTTCCTCCAGCAGATCATCCACCTGTCCCTTGACCGGACGCACCTCGGTTTCCGGATCGACGAGGCCTGTGGGGCGAATGACCTGCTCGACAAAAACGCCGCCGGATTTGGTCAGCTCGTAAGGGCCCGGTGTGGCGGAAACATAAATCACCTGATTGGTGCGATGCTCGAACTCCTCGAAATTCAGCGGACGGTTATCAAGCGCCGACGGCAGGCGAAAACCATAATCGACGAGGGTCTGCTTGCGCGATCGGTCTCCTGCATACATGCCTCGGAGTTGAGGGATCGTTTGGTGCGATTCGTCGACGAACAGCAGGTAATCGGAGGGGACGTAATCGAGCAGCGTGGGCGGCGCTTCGCCCGGCAGGCGTCCGGACATGTGTCGCGAGTAATTCTCGATTCCGTGGCAATAGCCGATCGTGCGCATCATCTCAATATCGAAGTGAGTGCGCTGCACGACGCGTTGCGATTCGACGATTTTCCCCTGGCGCTCGAGCTCGACCTTCCACCAGTCAAGCTCTTCGTAGATGGTCTGGATCGCGCGCTCACGCTGCTCGGCCGGGAGAACATAGTGCGATTTTGGATAGACCGGCAAGCGTGTGAGGTCACCTTCGCGCGAGTGAATTTCACCGCTGAGCGGATCGATTTTGCGAAGGGCGTCAATCTGGCTGCCCCACAGTTCGACGCGCACAGCGAAATCTTCGTAGGGCGGATAGATCTCGATCATGTCTCCCCGGGCGCGAAATGTCCCGCGCCGGAGATCCTCGGAACGGTCGTACTGGATTTCAACGAGCCTGCGCAAAATAGCCTCACGAGTGATCGACTGGCCCTTTTCCAGCAGGAGCATCATGCCGTAGTACGCCTCCGGCGAGCCGATGCCGTAAATGCAGGAAACTGACGCGACGACGATGACGTCGCGGCGCTCAAACAGCGAGCGCGTGGCACTCATGCGCAGCTTGTCCAACTCATCATTGATCGTCGCTTCTTTCTCGATAAACGTGTCGCTCGATGGAACGTAAGCCTCGGGTTGGTAGTAGTCGTAGTAGCTGACAAAATATTCGACCGCGTTCTGCGGAAAAAAGGACCTAAATTCGTGAAAGAGCTGAGCAGCCAGAGTCTTGTTGTGCGCGAGGACAATCGCGGGACGGTTGGCCTGCTCGATCACCTTTGCCATGGTGAACGTTTTTCCTGAACCCGTGACACCGAGCAGCACCTGGTGACGTTCGCCGTCGCGCACGCCGTGAAGCAGCTGCGCGATCGCCTCCGGCTGATCGCCGCGGGGTTCGTAGTCGCTGGCTAGCTTGAAATCCATAAAACGAATGATTCTTTCGCAAGCGGCGCTGTTCTGCTTCATTATAGCCCAGGCGGATTAAGGCTTGAGACGAACCAGGGGAATTGCAATACGCGCGTCGCACAGGCCGTTGGTGTTGGGAGGAATCCGACCCTGGACCATGGCGACTTCGTCGCAATCAAAGAGCTTCGGGCAGCAGACACAGTCTTTGTAGATTTTGTCGGGCAACTCTTCGCGCCGTGCCACTTCGAAACCGAGACGGCTGAAGAAACCGGGCGTCCGCGTAAAGAGGCAGACGCAGGTGACACGGTGGCGACGAGCTTCACTCAAGAGAGCCTCGACGAGCCTGCGACCAACGCCGCGTTCTTGGCTCTCGCGCGCGACGGCGATCGAACGAATCTCGGCGAGGTGGCTGCCGTATAGATGGAGAGCCCCACAGCCGACGATTTGGCCGCTGTCTTCGGCCACCACAAAATCGCGAACGTTTTCACAAAGCTCCGAGATACTGCGAGCAAGGAGCGCGCCGCGATCGGCATAGGGCTGGATAATGGCGTGGATGCGGTCGACGTCTGGAAGAACGGCATTCCGTGTTTCGAGCATTTGAGTTTTGCTCCAGAAGAATAAATATACAGAGCCATGCATATGTATTCTAGCACGCATTCGCCGCCGAGGTTTCCCACGTCATTGCGGCCCGCGACAGGGCTTCTTCCCGCAGGGGGGCGACAGGACCGAGGCCAGAGCTCATGACCACTGGGTCAAGCGGCAAGATCCTGGGGCACGATGGCAGGAAATTCTACGGAGTCGCGACCGGGATCCAGTTGGTTTCAGACTGGAACTCAACGTGGCTTTGATTGTGGATCTGGGAGCCCGTCGCGGCGCTGGTGATCTGATAGTTCATTCGTTGGTCGCTCGTCTGTGTGGAGCGGATGAGACGACCCGCGGAGAGAGAGATGGAATCGAGGCGCTCACCCGAGCCGTTCCAAGCGCCGGAGACCCGGAGACCGTTGTGGAGATAGTCGCCCGGCGTGGCGTCGGAATGGGGAGAACCACGGCGGGAGATCGTGAAGCGCGTCAGGATCATCGCGCAAGCATCCTGGGCCGCAGGCAGTGCGTTTGCTGTTTCAGGAACGAAGGGGCACGGTTCGTCGCGCAAATAGGTGGACTCGGCACGCCAGACCAAATCGGAGACCGGAGCGCCGTCGACCCGGTGTTCGCTCCTCCATTTTTCGCCGATCTCAATGCCCGAGACGGGGAATCCAGTGCCCGAGAACAGGGCGCCGAACCATGAAAGCGCGGATTGTGCTGCCGTACGGTCCGGGAAGATATCTTCGAGGCCTTGGAGGCCGACTAGATCACCGGTCGGCTCGACGGTGAATTCGAGCGAGCGCCCCTCGAGGCGGGCGTATTGTGCGGAGGGAGAAGGCTGCGCGGGATCGAAGGCATCGCTTTGAGAGTCCCCGCTCGACTTTTCGTAGGTTGCGCGGAAGCGCGTTGCACCCGGAGCAGTCGCGGGCAGTGGTTCGAGCACGTCGAGGCGAACAAGAAGACGGACGGTGACGGTGGATTGCGTGATGCCTTCGGGATTTACGATGGGCGTGGTGACTTTGCCGGACGTGGTGGTGCGAGATTCAATGCGGTACCGGAGGGTCTCGCCGGGGACATATCGCAGGGCGATGTGTACGCGTTTACTGGCGCCGGCCGACAAAGCAAGTGCGGACACGAACAAAGCTGCGCTGAGCCAGCGAGGAAATCGCTCGCTGTGTGTCCTTGAGAGGGAATTTCGGAGCACCGGGGAGACGCTAGCACAGGCATTGAGAACGAGGCAAATCAGGAACAACAGGGCTTCAGCTTCAGCGAGCCCGGCGAGGGGCCGTAGAAGAAACCTGCGCGGCTTGCAGTGCTGGGAGCGTGCCTGCAAGGTGCATGGTGGGGGCGGCGGGACTCCCGGACGCAGGCGTCGCTGAGACCATCTCGAGGCGCACATCCACATTGCGGCTGAAATCGATCGTTCCGGAGCCTTCGGCCGTGCTGTCGGGCGCTTGCAGCAGGAGTTGCTGAAACTGAATCGTGCGCTGGCCGCAAGAAAATTTGGCAGAGCCGCTTGAGAAGCGCAGCACACTTCCCAACGCGGAGGATCCGCTCGCCGCCCCACTGAAACGGACATTCTGTAGTGCCGGACCTTCAAAGCGCGCGTCACCCTGGCAGATAAGAGAAGCGAGCAGGTCCGCACGCGTCGATCCGCGAGCGTCGAACGAGATTTGCCCGCCGACAGACTCGGCGGAGAATCCGGCAAGAGACGGGGTCGCGGCGAGCAGTGCGGAGACATCAACGTGCGAGAAGTCAAGATCAGCGTGATAGGAGGGCGTGGGCTGGAGGTTCGCTTCAAACGAACCCTTGACCTGGCCGCCGTAAAACTGCGCAGTCGCATTCGTAAGGGTGAAGTGGCGGCCCTCCATTGCGATCTCTGTCTGGAGATCGGAGACAACCAGCGGCGAGAGAACGAAACGGCCGACGCTGAGACGGCCGTCGGCTTGTAGGTTTTCAGAGGCCCCACTCATTCCCGGGCGGGAATTCAGAAAAGGGAGCATGCGATCGAAAAAACTTTCGCGCCAGCGTGGATTCAGCCAGCGATCGAGGTCGGCGCTGGTGAGCCGATCCGCCAAGAGATCAAACTGCCACGCCTTCCACGGGTTCTGGCGCTCGAACTTGCCCCTCCAGTTTGCGCCGAAAGCCTGCGCGGAAGTTAGTCTGGCCTGGCGGACGCCAGGCCTGAAATCGACTCGCGCCTTGATCTGCTCGATCGGAAGATTGAGAAAGGGAGCGCGCAGCACCGCGCCGTCAGATGCGCTGGCGGGCGCCCCGAAGTCCATCCATCCAAAGGGCTGACGCAGTTCATCGAGGAAACGGGCGCCGCGCGTAGGCTGCCACCGAAGATCACAGGAGAAGGGACCGGCCAGATCCCAGCCGCCGGCGACATTCCATCCAAAGGCGCTGGCTCCGGTGATCAGATCGCGGACTTGGTTCGTGGAACCGGAAACATGCCAAATGGAAAAGGCGCGGTTTGCCGTCCCGGCCGCGTTCTCGAGACGGAAGGAGCCGTCCGGGTGGGCGGGTGTCGAACCCCAGGAGATGCTTACCGGGCCAAACGAGGTGAGGCCGTGGCCGTTGCCACGCTCATTGGGGCCGTCATAGAGGAGGTTGAAGCGTCCGACGCGAGCGGGTTTTCCAAGTGCTTCACCGAAAACATCGATCCCGTTGCTGGAAAGCTCCGCGTGCACGAGGCGCGGCGGCCAGGTAGAAACAGTGGCGTCAACGAAGGCCAGACCGCGGACCGACAGACTGTCGGCGATGCCCGAATGAAACGCGCGGGCCCATGCAAGGAGATCGCTCGTGTCAACTTGGGACGAGGAAAGGACGACTTGGGCGGGCGGAACGGCGTGCTGCGATGCCTGGCGGCTCCAATACAGGCGACCATTGACATGGAGGACCGAATGCGGCGCTTCGATGGCTGCGTGCGCCAATTCGATGTAGGGAGCGGACGGTCGCCAAGCCAGTTGCGCAACCACGTTGAGAGAAGGATTGTCCGGACGAAGACCCAGATCCCAGCGATGAAGCCGCTCTAAGGCAGCGCGTGAGCTCACCACCCATCCATCGTTGCTGTCATCGGTGCGCGCGTCAACCGACAGCAACAAAGCACCGCGGAGACCGAAATCCTCGTTGTGCACCAGACGAAGCACATCGGGCAAAGACACCCCTGCCCAGGTGACCTCGATCGCAGCGGGGCGCAGACGCGAGGAAGTGCCTCCCACATTGCCGGATACCTGGATCGTCCCCGCTTGCTGGAGCACCACCGCCGCGCGCCAAGGTGTGGCCTGAAGGTTCAAACGCCAGCGCCCGGGCCCGTTCGTTTCGACAGCGCCCGTGACCCCCACAAACGCAAAGGGTAGTTTCTCATCGGAAATCTTGAAATTGATGCGGCCGCCGTCGATTTCAATGCGCTGGAATCGCGTCGACGCGGAGGGGGCAATGGGACCAGCAAAGCCGCGCGGTCTCGGCGGGCTCGGCCGCGGAAGCCACTCAGCTAGATTCCATTCTCCATCCGAGCTCCGGACGAGATTTAGGCTGGGATGAGTGAGGGAAATCGTACCGAATTCTAAGCGTCCGCGAAGCAGGCTCCGCCAGCGCAAGCGCACGTCCATCGAATCGGTACGCAAGAAATACTCGGCGCCGAATCGTGGGTCTTCGCCGACAATGACCGAGCGTGCCTGGACGACGGGACCATCCCAAAAACTGAGATGGTAGCTGGCGACCTCGACCGGGCGGCCCATGGCAGCCTCGAATTGTGCCGTGAGGATGCCTCGCAAGCGCGTGTGCTGAATGGCAAGGGACGTCCCCTGTGTGGCAATCCAGAGTAGGACTAGGAAAACCAGAATTCGCTTCGGCCAGCGGTACCAGGCGGGCGCTCGCGAACGCGTTGCTCCGGGCGCCTCGGTGCTCGGGATGGGTTCGACAGAGATCTCGGACATGTCAGTCAGGGCAAGCCGCGCGCACGGAGTTTAGTGCACCGCACGCAACATCCGGTGCCAGCGGGTTTCGCTCGGTAGATGGAGCAGCGTTCCCGTGATGCCACGAAGCGAACCCAGCACGCTGCGGTCGGCATAGTCGTTCGCTGTCGCTCGGACCGACCAATACACCAAGATGGGACGGCCTATGATGGCACGGCGGTCGACAAAGCCCCAGTAGCGGCTGTCGAGGCTGCTATTTCGGTTGTCACCCATTACGAAATAGCGATCCGGCGGCACGACCAGCTCACCCCCGCGAAGATAGTTCCCGATCTGACGGGCCCACTCCGGGCGCAGACCTCGGGCGGTGAATTGATCCGCCGGAGGGAAATTCTCACTCATAGGATCATAGGCAGTGAGATCGTGATAGGCATACGGCTCAGCGACGGGAGATTCATCGATGTAGAGCTGCTGGTTGGTGATGCGGAGGCGCTCGCCGGGCAGCCCGATCACCCGTTTCACGTAGTGCGCGTGATCGTCGTAAGGAAAGCGGAAAACGATGATGTCCCCGCGACGTACCGGGCGGTAAGGTAGGAACTTTTCATACCAAGCGCCCGTGCCCTCAAAAATGAACTTGTTGACAAGCAGATGGTCACCGACCAGGAGGGTCGGTTCCATCGATT
>Ga0187779_10000871_pt1 | contig 19603 bp, 20 predicted proteins | sample 1015_Q2_SP10_10__FD_132435 | JGI IMG/M metagenome (GOLD analysis project Ga0187779, IMG submission 132435) | Tropical peat soil microbial communities from peatlands in Department of Meta, Colombia - 1015_Q2_SP10_10_MG | ecosystem: Environmental > Terrestrial > Soil > Wetlands > Peat | place... | reverse complement strand
ACTCAATGCCATGTTGGGTGGTGAAGATAATGGAGGGGTCTTTTACTCGCCTCATGTACCCGCGAGAGATGGAGGAATTACCACAGCGATGATCTATCGAATCATCTCAGAAAGCAGAAGTCCCTTATCAAAACTGGTCGCTGATCTGCCGCGTTCTTATATTGTGAAAGATAAGATTCCGTGCCCTGACGCATTGAAGGCTAGGGTGGCAGAATCGATTCGGAATCTTCCGAATCGAGGAAAGGTGTTGAATTTAGATGGAATCAAAATGTGGCTTCCATCGCATTCCTGGATTTTGATTCGTCCCAGCGGAACTGAACCAATCGTTCGGATATCCGTCGAAGCGCCCACAAAAGGACGAGCTCTAAAGATAGCAAACGAATACAAGAGCAAGCTTTCGCGCATAATAAGGGACTCAAAAAGACATGTCGTACAGTGAGCTTCCGTCAGCAAGTGTCCTACTAAATTTCGCTATTGCTTTCTTCGTGACCTTCGCCGCAACACCTATCGTCGCGAAGGTGATGAGACGAAAAAGAATCGTTGGCAATGACGTCCACAAAGTCTCGAGAACTGAAGTGCCTGAGATGTGCGGTCTTGCGATCCTGATTGGGCTTGTCTCTGCTAGTGTATGTTTTGTGGCCTTCTACCCAGGGACTTATGCTTATGTGGCAGCTTTCATCGGTACGGTCTTGATTGGAGGGTCGATCGGTTTTGTTGACGATTTACGTCCACTTGGTCCACGTACAAAACCTGTTCTGACCGCGATAGCATGTCTTCCGATTCTAATCCTTAGAACTTACAATTCGTCACCCGTAATACCGCTCTTGGGACCAGTAAGAATGTCACTTGTCTATCCATTCCTGATACCTCTCGCCGTAGCAGTCTGCTCTAACTCAGTTAACATGATGGATGTCATGAACGGATCGATGGCCGGAACAGTGGGCATAATCTCTCTTATGTCTACCATTGTCCTCTTTGCTGCGGGTAAGACCGAATTAGCTTCCCTTTCCGCAGGGCTACTCGCAGCAATGCTCGCTTTCTACTATTATAATCGGTATCCGGCGAAAGTGTTTGACGGTGATACCGGAAGTTTAGCAGTCGGCGCGGCCATCGCTGCTCTTGCAATTATGGGGGGGATCGAGATAGTGATGATGGTGGCTTTGATTCCACACATCATGAACGCATTTTATGGATTGTCCTCTGTCGGACGACTCTACGAAAGACGTGAAATCAGTAACAGACCAACGCGGCTTCTTCAAAACGGAATGCTGCAGGCAAGTGCGGATCGAGGATCACCGATTACGCTGGCCCGTCTCATACTTGCAGCAGGAGCTTTACGGGAGCCTGAGGTTGTCAAGGCGATGATGGTTCTTACTTTGATCTCGTCTCTACTCGGGGTTCTTACTTACTTGATTACTTTAGGCGGTCGAGTTTGAGAAGACTTCTCCCGTTAGCTTTCATAGAGGTATTCGTCTGGCTAATGCTACTTCTCGGGGCGTTTGTCATTGCACGAGTAGTATTTGAAATAAATTTTGGGACATCGACCTTCATTCTTACTTTGATAACCGACGGTGTTAGAACTGTAGTCTCCGCCGGTATTCTTTTCGGATGGGTCGTAGCGTGGAAGAGAGTAACCCATTATTATTTTTGGCGCGCCGTTGAGCATCAGAAGTCTACTTGAGTATTCGTTGGATAATGACCTTTAACGGGTCTTCCATGCTTTTCCGTAACTTGACAGATTTTTTCCGGTAGAACTCGCGGAATTCCGTACTTTCAGATATTGTAATTGCGCGTTGCGCAACGCGTCCTGGATCATGTAATCGTTCAACCAAACCGTAATTTATGAGAAATCTCTCAACAAAGGTTGGATCTCCGGGATAATAGGATATGACCGGAATTCCTAGCAATGCAGCTTCAGCGGTCATTGTGCCGCCACCGCCGATGAAAACTGACGACAGATGGAGTAGCGAGATGGCATCAACAACGTGTTCGGCTACAATAATTTTGTTCCCAAACCGTTTCGTTAGTTTCTCACTCTGATTCTTGTACCTTGGCAATACGACGATCTGGAGCTCCCTGTTCTGATCAAGAATCTTTCCGATAATCTCTGACGCTCTACTCGACGCTGCGTGCCCAGATAGGTAGGCTGCGAATTCCTCAGGGGTTCGAATGAGTATGATTGGTTTTTGTGTATCTATCTTCAAGCCATCGAGAGTTTTAGAGTTCAGCTTATAATTATCCAACCAAGCTGCTGGGTCGAGCCCGTGGTACCGAATGATATCTCGGTGACCGATACAGTACTTCTCCCATGCATATAGAGGGATAAGCCAAGGTGTGAAGAGTTTTTGAGAAAGTGGAATAGTCAGTTTGCTTACTGCTTCTGCGTGAGGAGAGTCGCTGATACAGTAGTGAGGGATACCGAGGCCGAAGGCCACTCTCGCTGCTTCTGGCGACGAAAATGAAATAGCGACATCAGGCCTCTCTTCTTCAATTAGTTTTGATAATGCTTGAATTCGTCTAGCACTTTCAATGAGTTTGTCTTCGAGTCCGGCGCCGCCGTGACGCCCCACCGAAATCGACTTGATCTCTTTCAAAGCTAAAAGTTCGTTCACTTCCCGATATTCTCGAGTGGTAAGCAGCGTCCTCATCCCCTTTGCATGTAATCGATTTTGGAGCTCCGCGAATAGGTTCGCCTGTTTGGGAGTTAAAACGTCTAACCAAAGTTTCATGTAATTACTCCTCCTTGACACGTTTCGCATTATTCCATCTTAAGAGAAATGACTCACGAAAGAGCCTGATCAATCCCTGATTTTTCGTGTGGTGAGGAGTATATACAATCGGATTCCAGTAACGCTCAGATTCCTCAGCGGCCCAAATTACGAATACCAAATCACCACTGTCTACAAGTGTTCCGCGGACAGGATGCCAGGGCTCTCGTGTATTTCTAACCACCGCTCCACAGTCGATTAGATCCCTAATTTCTTTCTCTAATCCGTCTCTCGTAATCTGCATCAAGATCTTAAGTACAACATCACGCTTGAGCGCCTGCTTCAGATCAACTTTGATCTTCGAAACCCAAGAAAACAATGCAGTCGAAATCAAGATTTCCTCATTCGCCCGACGTATGTGCCCTCTAGTAGTGCTCTCCATCGTCGTCAAACTATCTAATGGCTCGAGTAGTTCTTCCGCCTTCACTTGTAGATGACTCGCGATGTACAAGGGCTCAACCTGTCTCTGTAATGCCTTCAGGTTATCGTCTATTTGGACGACATTGGATTCGAAACCTCGGCGTAAGTAGCTCAAATATTCACGCTTTGCCCGTTCGGGAGAGATCGCGTGAAATCTTTTCGGTCTGGTTTCAACTATTCTAGCGAACCCTTTCAACATTAATTGTTCAAGTGTACTGTATACACGCGTGATGGGGACGGAAGTAATACGCGCTATTTCTTCAGCAGTAAGTTCGCTTCTGGAAAGGAGCGCAAGGTATGCTTCTGATTCGTACGACGTTAAACCTGCCCTTCTCATTGAATCTAACAGCTGGCTTGAAGACATAGTTAACGATTCTAGAGTTAAAAACAGTTAAATATTTCGCTTATCCGCCTTGATCGCGAAGAGTCAAAGAAATGTCATCTACACCGCTAGCTTTGGAACCAGGTGAGATCGCCGTGCGAATTAGAGATGGAGCTCTTACAGTGGGAGTCGTCGGTCTTGGCTGGATGGGTCTGCCCACCGCATGTTTGTACGCGGAAGCTGGTGCGAAAGTGGTTGGCGTCGATATGAATCCGAAAATCGTGGAACGAGTTTCGAGAGGTGAGCCAACAATTGACGAGCCTGGATTGGCCACCATGCTGAAGAAAGCGATAAGAAGTGGTAGACTAACCGCCACGACGAATAGTGAGGAAGCCGCGTCAAATGCTGACGTAATATTCATAATCGTACCGACGATGATTGACAAACAAAAGCGCGCTGACTACTCTTCTGTAGAAGAAGCTTGTGTAAGACTCGGTAAGAACATAAAACCTGGAAGCCTAATCATTTTTGAAAGTACATGCGGACCTGGAGTTACTGAGAGAATTGTGAAGGAGACAATCGAAAAGTACTCCGGACTTCAGGCAGGACAAGGTTTCGCGCTCGCCTATAGCCCCATTCGGGCGATGGGTGGCCGCGCGATTCAAGATTTGCAAAGCTATTCCAAAGTTGTCGGAGCAATAGATAAGAAGAGTCTGGAAGCCGCGTGCGCTGTGCTTTCTGTGATCGTGAAAGGCGAATTAATTCGAGTGAAAGACATCAAGTCTGCCGAACTGTCAAAACTCTTCGAAACAATATACCGTGACGTCAATATCGGTCTCGCAAATGAATTTGCATTACTATGCGAAGAGATCGGTGTCGACTATCTCGAAACTATGCGGGCGGCAAACTCACAACCCTACTCTCATCTACACTCAACAGGAATAGGGGTCGGAGGACACTGCCTACCTGTCTACCCATACCTGTTAACCTCAGAAACCTACGAATTGGATGCAAAACTACGAATAGTTCTTGATGCTAGAAAAATAAATGACCTAATGCCCCGCCACACAACGAAGCTCGCGTCAGATGGATTACGCGTTTGTGGAAAGTCATTAAAGCGCGCGAAAGTGGCTGTACTGGGAATTAGTTATCGCCCCGACGTGAAAGAAATACGCTTCTCTCCATCCTTCGATCTGATCAATATTTTGAAGAAACGCGGAGCTAGAGTCATCTCATATGACCCGCTCTTCACCTCTTCAGAGATGGAAAGCATGGGTCTTACTTCTGAACCGACATTGCGACGAGCAATTGAGAAAGCTGATTGTGTAATTCTGACAGTTGCGCATGATGAATTCAAAGCCATGGGCACGATTGAACTAGCCGCTCACATGTCAAAACAGGGGCTCATATTAGATTGCACAGGGACGATCGATCCAGTCAGTGTTGAGAAGAGCGGGTTGGTTTACCGAGGTGTCGGAAGAGGACTGTGGACCAGATGAACAGACTCGGCATAGCTGTGATCGGTACCGGTTTTTGGGGGCGTAATCAAACACGTATATTTTCCGAGCTTGAAAACGCTAACCTTGCGTGTATATACGATCTTAACCCAGTTACTGCGAAATCGGTCGCGGAGCAATTTCACGTCGAATTTTCAAGTGACTTAGATAATGTTCTCTCACGCGAAGACGTGAACGCTGTGGCAGTGTGTACGCCGACAACGACACACAAAGAGATTGCCCTGAAAGCTCTCAACGCTGGTAAGCACGTACTCGTCGAGAAACCGATGACCAATACAATCTCTGAAGCTCAGGAACTATTATCTCTCGCAAATCGACGACGACTCCGCCTCATGCCGGGTCACATAGAACGTTTCAATCCCGCCGTTAATCACCTTCGATATTTGGTCGACGAAGGTCGCTTGGGAAATGTGATACTTCTTTTGGCAAGACGAGTAGGTCGGTGGCCTGAACGAATAGGAGATGTGGGTGTTGTCCGGGATACGGCTATACATGACATAGATCTCGCGCGCTTCATCTTCAACGATGATGTAGTTTCAGTGTACGCTCGCATCGGGAGTTTGAAGCATACGAAGGAGGATTATGCAGAAATCATGTTGCAATTTACAAAGGGAAGAACCGCGTTTATAGACGCAAACTGGCTAGCTCCTCGCAAGACGAGAACTCTCGTAGTCACTGGAAGCGACGCATCTGTTCAGCTTGATTACATTACGCAGGAACTGTCAGTCGAAGATTCTGAAAATATAACTAAACCGAAAATCACCAAGCAAGAACCACTCAGGAATGAGCTAAACCATTTCGTAAACGCAATCCTGAACGATCATCCGTTTACCGTCACAGGTTTAGATGGATTACGCGCCGTAGAGATATGCGAACTCTGTCTGCAATCGGGTAGGACTGAACAAACCGTGAGCTTAGCTGCACCCACTCTTAGTTGAATTTTGGAACCGTCTAAACTCCTCAATAAACGAATTAGCGAATAAGTCCGCTCTGCTCTCTGCCTGCCGTTTCTTCCCTGAAAACGTTCTAAGATGATGGTAGAATTCGTGTAGTATGATGAATGGGTTCGAGAGATACTCGCTTTTCGAAATGTAAATGCGCTTTTCCTTTGCAAGATAACATCCCAAGACGCCTCTATGCCTCTTAACGGTCCCAACTCGTAATTCAGGCACAATGATTCCGTAGTAGTTCGAAAGTAGCTGCAGCGCCTCTTCTGGACGCCCTTCTAGAATTACTCGAACAACTTTGATCTGTAAATTAGCATCTTGCATTTGATCTTCTCCAGAAAACGGTATATCTCAGTAGTCCCAGCATCCTACACGGCTGACAGCAGTTTGAAAAGGAAACTCATGGACATTCTTGCGTGTCCCATTGATAAATTCTATCCACTAGACCTCCAGGTATTCGAAGAGAAAGACGAAATTAACACAGGGATCATCACGTGTCCCAAATGTAATCGTTGGTATCCTATCATCGATGAAATCCCACACATGCTGCCTGATGATTTAAGAGAGCAAGATGAAGACAAGCCATTTTTGCAAAAATGGAAGGAGAAGATTCCTGAGAAGATATTGCGAGAAGGAAGACCATTTAACCTCAACCCTGCTACATGATAGGTGATGAAGCACTTTGGTAAGAGAATTCGTAAGAACTGCTAATGCACCTCAACCCGCAGGACCATATTCCCAAGCAATCAAAGCAGGACCGTTTGTTTTCGTTGCTGCACAGGGACCGGTCGACCCGAAGACTGGGAAGATGGCTGATGATGTCGAATCTCAAACCCGTCAGACATTACTGAACATAAAGGCGATTTTGGAAGCATCAGGATCAACCATGGCAGATGTAGTGAAAGTCTCAGTTTTCCTGAAAAACGCGGGTGATTTTAGTAAAATGAATGACGTCTACAAGACATTCTTCTCGCAGAACCCTCCTACAAGAACAACCGTTGAAGCGAAGTTCGCAGGTCCCATGCTCGTGGAAATAGACGCCATAGCCTTCCACGACTGAAACCCGCCTTTAATGAATCGAAACTGACTAAGCTACCCTCGGTATCGAATGAACAGATTTGGGTAGAGTTACCCTAATCGATTGTAGGACTTCAGGAATTTCAGGAGATATGCTGCTTGGAGCGTTGATTGATGCTGGAGCTGATTCAAAGCTCGTCGAAAGCTCAATTCAATTGATTCCGAAGTACTATCCGAAATGTAGTTCAATTCATCTCGCATGTAAAGAAGTAAATACGCATGGATTTCGTGCGTGCGGAGTAAACTTCGAAATCTCAGAAAATCCAGGTGAGATAAACGCGAAAACATTCTCCGACGCAATCGAACGTATTGCGAGCTCGTGCGGAATGAGTGAGAAAGCCGCTTCTTTTGCAATTAACTCCGCCAGTCTCTTAGTTACGACTGAAAGCCAAGTTCACGGTGCACAGGTCTCAGACACTCATTTGCATGAAGCGGGGTCGACGGATACGTTGGCGGATATACTTGGAGTAGCCGTAGCCTGTGATTCCTTGAAAATATTTGAAGGTGTCATTTATGCTACTCCAGTCGCCGTGGGAGGAGGAGTTGTTAGTTTTTCACATGGTACAGTTTCGTCTCCTGTTCCAGCTGTAATTGAGATCGTGCGGCAGAGAGGAATTCCGATCGTAGGAGGAATAGACCCTTCAGAGCTCACCACGCCCACAGGAATTACGATGATGGCTAATTTGGCGTCGAATTTCTTGACAACCTACCCTGAGATGATTCCTGAAACGGTTGGGTATGGCGCTGGAACAAAGGAATTGGCAAATGGTCCAAATCTCTTAAGAGTCGTACTCGGCGAAACGGGTGCCGCATCCGCTGATAGAGTTCATGTGTTAGAAACTAATCTCGATGATCTTTCTGGTGAATTACTATCATACACATTGCAACGTCTGCTCGATTCGGGCGCCAAGGACGTGTGGATCAGTTCGGCGCAATTCAAGAAGAATCGACCAGGGCACGTGCTTCACGTAATATGTGACCCAAAGGATACTGATCAATTCTCCAGGATGATTATGGAAGAAACGGGCACGCTAGGCGTCCGTTACCACGCTTGCGATCGCATGATCTTGCATAGGGACGTGCAGCGTATCAGGGTTCGACTCAATGAACGGTCCTTCGAAGTCAAGGTTAAAATTGCCAGGGACCAGACCGGAAAAACAGTAAGGATCAAACCTGAAGCCGATGATGTTCAGGAAATTGCAAGGACGCTTCACTTACCCGCACGCGAAGTTGCACGTATGATTGATGCACAGATTTAGGAGCGAGTATCTCGTCTCAATCGCTCAAACGTTGTGAGAGCGGGAAATATCGCTCCGAATGCGAGCGCTGAAAGCGCGAGGCCTGTAGTCGCGACCATCATACTCGTGTTGATTGTGAAAACTTCTGAGACGATGAATATCGCTATAGATATTACGAATGATCCAGTCAGCCATAATTTCACAGTCTTGGCGGCTCTGATTGTCACTCTACGCTTGAACGCATTCAATATCAAGTACGATGGCAAGCTCAGGTAAGTGAATCCTACCAGGAAACTTGTCAGTATGCCTGTTGTGAATGCTGCAAGTTCAGGAATCGTTCCAAGCTCCGAAAATGTCATTGAACCAAGGCGGAGGATCATTATTAGCGGGTAAAGGGACATGCGAATAGCATTTCGTGCCGTAGGATGCGAATTCTCGTATAACGCGACGTTGGGACTGAAAGAATAGTACCATGAGTTGAATACACTCATGAACATTGATCCAGCAAATGTCGGCATGACCTGGTTATCACGGAAGTTTCGTAACAACTGTACTTCTGGAGCGCTCGAAGAGCCGAACGATGCCGTAGCAATCAAGCATGGAGACACGTTAACTTCCAAGGTTACTTGATGTGTCCGCGAAGGTGTGCTGCTTGTGCCGACAATAGTCAATTGGTAGGGTTGCCCAGCGGAATTCTGTAATGCCGTTATTTCCATCACAATTTGTGAGGTCCCATTTAATTGAGGAGCCACGGAGGAAGGATTGAAGTTGACTGATAATCCAGGCACGGAAGGCGAAAACGAACCGTTTAAGGAAACATTGCTTTGGAAGTAACCAATGGACGTTATTGTGACCGGTACGTAGACCCTGGAGCCTTGTACTAGATTCACAGAACCCACCGTTGTAATGCTGAAGTCTCTAGGGACCTCAGTCACTACGAGAGTTGCGGTCTGAGTTGGATGATGAGGTTGGCCCCCATCGGAAACGCCAGTTATTGTGATTGGGTAGGATCCTGCAGGTGTGTTTAGTGAAGTCTGCAAGTTCAACGTAACATTGAATGGCGGTTGTCCACTATTCGTCGTTAGGAAATAACTCGCCTCGGGAGGAAGGCTACCTACTGAGAGATTCACCGGTTGAGTAGTACCGCTGATTAGAGAAATCTCCAAAGTGAAATCAGTAGCCTGACCCTGTTGAACGGTGAGAGTATTTGGGCCAGTTACATCTATTCTGTAGTCGAACGTTGGGGGTGGCGCTGGTCCCTGAACTGTAAGCGTAACCGCTGACGTTTCAGTTTGAGTTCCACTCGTCGCGATCACATCGATCGTGTAAGTACTCGGGGGCGTAAGTGGTGAAGTGGATACAGTAAGAGTTGATGTGAATGGCGGTGTCCCGGTCAGAGCACTGAGACTCGCACTAACATTCGATGGCACATTTTGAAGAGATAGCTGAACGGGAAGCGGAAGACCGCTAATCAAACTCACAGACACCATGTAACTCACAGTTCCACCCTGAGACGTTACTTGCGCGGTTGGTGATGTAGAGATCTGAAACACGTATGGTGTGCTTAGTCTGCCAATCTTGTTCACTGCTGGATTACTCTCTGTAAACCACACGTTTCCGCTTGGATCAACGATGACGGAGTTTGGTTGAGCGGTGGAATTTGGTAGAGGGTACTCTGTGATTGCTTGAATCGTCTGACCGGTAGAAATAGTCGAGGTTTGAGGATTTTGAATTGTCGAAGTGCCGTTTACACCAGTTGTTATTATCGGGGCGGGTATGGTAACGGCCGGCGTTATGCTAAATGTCGATGGTGTTGGTGGTAGGTAGGGGATTGCTAGTGTGGTAGTATTCCAAATGCCCAGAATTCCGGTGTTAAATTCAGTGAACCAAGTTACCCCACGTTGATTGTCAATTGACAAACTTGTGGGCTTAGCCAGTGAGGCGTGTGCAGGAAGTGAATATTCTTTGTAGACGCCGCTAGCAGCGTTGGTGAGAACCGATAATCTGTCTGCCAAACTATCTGTAAACAACAAGTTACCTGGACGCGTAGAATCAATTGTCAGATCCGTTGGTCCATATTGGAGTCCCGGAATAATGTTGAGTGAATTGAGGTCCCAGATCTTAAGGGCGCCATTTGTTGCCTGCAGCTGACCAATGGAATTGCTGTCGGACTCTGTGAACCAAACGTGTCGATCAGTAACATTGTTGAACGGCCCAGTCAACACTGATTGAGCGTATATGCCCCATGGTTTTAGGAGCGGAGAGCCTGCAGTGGCTGTTGCGCCAGGAAGAGTCCATTCCGTCAACTGGTTCCTTTCGGGAGCTAGTTTGCCTATAGTATCTCTTCCAGACTCTGTAAACCATACTGTACCGTTTACATCTACATATATGCCGACGGGATTGCTTCCCGCTGGAAGTGACCATTCGTAGAATGTTCCGTTCCAACTGTCAAAATACGCGATCTGATTTGAAGAATATAGAGTGAAGTAAACTCTGGTAGAGTTGATCCCTCCAACCATTACCTGTGTCGTAACGGCGTAGCGAGGACTTCCGCCGCCAGGGATACTCCACTCCGTGAAAGCATTACTCGAAGGGTCGTATCTGCCAATTTTGTTTGTGACATTCTCGGTGAACCACATTTTTCCGGCTTGATCAGAGGTTATCCACCAGGGGCCTGCTCCTGTAGTCGGGACGGTCCATTCTGAGAGACTATACGAAGTCTGCGGAGACGCTTGTGGATTCGATAGTGAAGTTGCGGACAAATGGGTGGCTGGTGCGTATGGCCAGCTGAAGGAGAAAGCAAGAAGGACAAGGACAACTAAGGGTCCAACTTTTAAAAGTCCCCTTAAATGGCTCGCGTAAAACATAAGCGCAATCGCTCACTGGTGCCGATATACTAGGGAGCTTGGGCTATAAGATAAGTACAGGTACACGGGGCATGCAAATATGTCGCAAGTTTGCTGGACAAATCAGACTATTTTGCAACAATTGAGCCTAACCTAACGGTTAGCTGTATTCGGTAGGGCCAGAGAGCTACTTTTTCTCTTCCTTCTCGTCTGTAGCCTCCAATGTATGGCCACATCTAGCACAAAACTTGGCTTCGGTCGGGTTCTTGTGCTTACACATTGGGCAGACGACTGTCGGTACCAATTGTAAGGAAGTTTTAGTTTTCACAAATACGACGTCCCCTATCCTATCAACTTCGCCGAAGGACAGGAACGATTCTTGCTCATCCTCTGACTCGATAACAAGCGCTAACTTACCATCGCGAGACCAGGCGATATCCTTCGTAACACCTATCTTCTTCGCTTCGGCATCTATAACGTCTTTCCCGACAACTTCGTCCCGTCTTCGCCATTCATTACGGGTCATTTCTGACACCCATCCATAATGACTTACAGCTTGCTTGGGTATTTAGGATTGTGCGACTAATTGGTCATGGGTGCGCGAATGGCTTGACCAGTTTGAAAAAAGCAGTTGCGATTGACGTTCCGTTGCAGAAGGCGCAGCCAGTACTTTCGATACTTCGCGAAGCTGGACTTGTAGATGCATCGCTGAGATTCAACAGAAGCGACAAAACCCTAATGATTCCTCTCAGGCAGGCACCCTCAGACCAAATCGTTTCACAGATTGGATATTACTGCAGCGTCAGAATTATGACATGGGACTTCGCAGAATCTTTCAGACCGCCTAGAGATATTATTGAGGCCGTTAATGCTAACATACCAGCAAACCTCACAGGGTACCTTCCACGCTCGTATGACGTCATCGGCGATATCGCGATCATTGATTTAGCAGAAGCGATTCAACCGTTTGGCCAAATCGTAGGAGAGGCAATCCAAAAGATCAATCCCCACTTACGATTGGTCGTAAGAAAGGTAGGTGCTGTTTCGGGGGCGTATAGGACTCGACAACTGGAAATCTTGGCCGGCACTGGTAGCATGGAGACGAAGCACCATGAATTTGCCTGCTGCTATGTCTTGAATTTGAGTACCGTATACTTCAACCCAAGACTATCGAACGAGAGAATGCGTGTTGCTGAACAAGTCGGACCTGAGGATCATGTGGTCGATATGTTCGCAGGAGTTGGTCCATTTTCCATTCTGATTGCAAAGAAGCATCCTAACGTTCGCGTATGTGCCTGCGACATCAACCCCGATGCGATCGAGTTTTTAAAAGAAAATATTTTCCTGAACGGCCTTGTAGGTCGCGTAATTCCGATTCTAGGTGATGCTGCCAAGTCAATGGATCATGGTTTGCGAGCGTGGGCGAATCGAATAATCATGAACCTGCCTTCAGAAGCTGAAAACTATTTGCCTGTCGCTCTCGATATTCTTCGGGAAGAGGGAACGATTCATTACTATGAGTTTGCTTCGCGAAACGACAAGATCGAAGATATCGAGATGAAAATTAGGGATATAATTGAGGATGCTGGAAGGATGGTGCGATCATTTACGTTCGCGGACGCCATACGAGAGGTTGCTCCTGGAAGGGTTCAGATTGCGATCGACGTTCTAATCGAGTGATTCAGACTTGAACTATTAGCCGTAATGTTACAGATGTATCCGGTGAACATAGGGATCTGACGAGTTTTCTGTTGAGGTCTCGTGCGGCTTTGTCTGCAGCTATCATCAACGTCCTATCAGAAATGTGTGATGACCTTCTTATGACTATATCTTCAAGATGATTAAAAGTCAACATCGAATTCCCTTTTCCTGAGACAACGTCAATAATTCCACCGGCGCTGATCTCTAGTTGAATCCTAGACATATCGAGTGCACATAGCTTCCTGAATCTTTCGGATAACTCCGGAAGGCTCTTCGTAGCTCCGACAGCGACTATGCAATCGCCATTCTTAGTGAGATCGTCTCTCTTTGTTATTTCAAGAGTCGAAGAGTGCGTGGCTGTAATGTTGAAATGACCTCTTGCCGAAAATTCCTCCACTGCTCTCATCGCCAATAAATCCGGTTTAATTGAAATAAGACTCCAGTGTCTTCGACGCGGAGTTCGACATCATTTTCGAAATAACTTTACGGACGCGTTCTTCAGAAAAATCCCTTCCTTTACATAGGAAGTCGATCACTTTCTCCTGATTGGGTCTTGACCATTTCAACGAGTAATCACTGGTTACGTCAGGGTGAAGAAATATTCGGCGTATGCTGTTATAATCGTATGAGAGTTGTATCTTCGGATTCCCCTCAATTACTCTTTCAATGCTTCCATTTTCCTGGATGAGTCTTAGCGCAGTTTTAGGGCCAATGCCTCTGATCCCGTCAGGGTTGAAATCTGTGCCTATTAATATTCCAACGTCAACGAGTTGTTCCTTAGTGAGAGACATCTCTCGCAATATGATCGGCAATTCGATCAGTTTCGGTTCGACTTCCACAAACAGATTCCTACGTGGTAGTTTTCTTCGGCCAGTTATTGCGAGATTCTTCACCATCCGAGGAGTTCCGAAGAGTAAGGAATCGTGATCCTGCGAGGCAACTCCCCAAACATCGCCCCTGGCAGTCATGGAAGCTGCTTGCGCTTCTCCCTCGGACGGAGCTTGAACCCAAGGGACGCCCATCGCGTCGAGAAGAATCTTTGCGTCAGCGACCATAGTGTCTTTCACTTGGGAAGTCGCTTGGGCATATGTTCGTGCGTCTTCAATTCTCCCTTCCTGAATCGCTTGTTCATAGCGAACTTTAGCTTCTAGTTTCACCTGTCGTCTCTTGATGATCTCTCGCTGTTTTAATTCCGGCGGTTTACCGTCGAAGACAAAGGTCACTTTGATTCCCTTTTCAGTCAGATTTGCGGTGCGATAGAGAATTCCGCTCAAATGGCTTGTTATCTTGCCTTGATGGTCTTTGAGAGGTGTGCCGTCAGGTTGCCTGATTATCGCTAAGAATTGGTATAGCGCATTATAGGCGTCTATGGCAAGAATCTTGCCTGAAAGTTGCTCGAGAGTGATTGGTTGTTCACTCACCACATCAGCAAGATCTACACCCAAAATATGAGCCTCACAAAGCTAATTGTGAGCGCAGGTTAGAAACGTTGTCTTGACTATCTTGATCAGGCGTTTCCTATTGAGTTCACTTTTATTTCAGAAAGCTCGCCGTGAACGTAAATCTTCACTATCCGCCAATCTCCGTGCGTGAAATGTTGCTCTACAGTCGAACGTTTACGAACTTCATGCTCAAGTCGCACAAATCGACGCCGTCTCCAATTACAAATAATTCAACAGATGAGTGATTTGGCCTGTTATTGTGCAAATTGGGCATATCGCTAACCCATCAGTGCCGCACAATCGTGAGTGGTTTTATGTGTCGGCGAACGCTTCGTTGATTGCGCCGCCGGGAGTTTCAGTGGTGTCCTGAGTCTCATGGGTTGCCGGAGTTTCTTGGGATATCGCATATGACTCTGAGAGCGCTCTTGAAGCAAATAAATTTACCAAAGTGTTCGTGCTTGCTTCTCCACTGAGACGGCCCATTCTCCCCTTCAAGTGTCGCCACTTTAACTGGGTTCTGCCACTCTTCGAATTGTAAATTATGCCAAGCACGTTGGATACTCTGGCGAATCTAATCTCTCTAATTTGCTGAACGGTTTCCTTGTCTTCAGCTTCCACGTACATAGTCCCGCTATCGGACGAGCGTTCGGGATAAATGGTTTCATCATCGTCCAGATCTCGTGGGATGTATGTCTGACAGGTACTCATGATCATGAATCGTCTGAAGTCGCCCAAGTCGCAGACAGAGTCAATCTTGACCATGATTGTTCAACTGAAGATGACGATCCAAACATACGTCCCTGCTGTTTGAATCTGTCGGTTAACGTTTCAATTACCTTGATCACTTTCTTGTGAGAAGCAAACAGTTTATAACCTCCGCTCTGAGCGAGTGCCCGTTCAAAGTGTTCGCCGTGAGTTCAACAGTATCAGTAACCTGCGAGAGGATCCTTCGAGTGCCAACCTGTTCCTGGTGTACCAGAGCGATTCTCGCAGGTGAAGCAGCAGTTAAGTTCCCATGCCCAAGCTGCGGAGAAGTTGCTCTGTGGCGTTGTGAGAAGTGTAGAATGTTCGGTCGACCATATCGGTGCGTGAAGTGTGGATACACTGGGCCTTAGGAGCTACCGGTTGTAAAGCAGATGGCAAAAGTTCTAGCGTCGATTAAGATTTTTCCAACAGACGCTAACATCGATCTGTCCGGCCTTAAATCCAAGATAGAGCAGTCTCTTCCGTCTGGATCAAGCGTGCAAAAATATGATGAAGAACCCATCGCCTTCGGTCTTGTTGCGCTTATCGCTCATGTCGTCCTCCCCGAAGATGTGGAAGGAAAAATGGATCAAGTGGAAGAGGCAATCAAATCTGTAGAGCTGGTAAGTGAAATCCAAGTCCTCAGAGTTGTTCGCTTTTAACTCGATATATGTAACACATATATCAAACATACCGGTATCCGCACTTCAGAACGATGATTGTCGGGTAAACAATCCGCTAGCTACGTAACTAGAGTGTATACTGCAAAAGCAATTTTAATGGCCCCGACGAAGGTCTCTACGATCTTTATCACCGGTTAAACTGAAGTGCGAACCATGAGTACTAAAGAGGTTTCTTTGAGAGTTGCTGATGCGAGGCAACGAGATGTAGGTCACGGGAAAGTTCGCATCGATAACGACACTATGCAAAAGCTAGGAATTACTGCCGGTGACTTCGTCGAGATTCATGGAAAGAAGATGACCGTAGCTGTCGCGTGGCCAGCCTATGCAGAAGACCAAGGTCAAGAAATAGTGAGAATGGACGGGCTGATTAGAAGGAACGCTGGAGTTGCGCTTAACGAATACGTAAGCGTAAAGAAGGCAGAAGTCAAAGATGCGCAGGCAATTGTATTCGCGCCGACTGACGTTCGTTTAAGCGTCGACGAAGAATTCGTAAGTTTCGTTAAACGCCGATTCATGGATATGCCATTCATCGAGGGTGACATGACCCTTCTTTCGATCTTCGGCAGTGCTGTACCACTGATTGTGACTAGGACGCGACCTCATGGCGCTGTAAAGATTGGTGAACCCTCTCATGTCCAAGTCCTGAGCGAACCGACTCCAGAAAAGAAAGGAATTCCGATTGTAACGTACGAAGACATCGGTGGACTTCATGAGGAAATCCAGCGTATTCGAGAAATGGTAGAATTACCTCTTAGGCATCCAGAACTCTTCCAACGATTAGGTATTGAGCCGCCTAGAGGAGTTTTCTTGTATGGACCACCAGGCTGCGGTAAGACCTTGCTGGCAAAGGCTGTGGCCAACGAGTCCGACGCTAATTTCTATGTTATATCAGGGCCTGAAATAATGTCCAAGTTCTACGGCGAGTCAGAAGCAAGATTGCGCGAGATATTTCAGAAAGCCCAAGAAACCTCGCCTAGCATAATTTTCATTGATGAAATGGATGCAATAGCACCAAAACGTGAAGAAGTTACAGGAGAAGTGGAACGCCGCGTTGTCGCACAGCTCCTATCCCTCATGGATGGAATGGGCTCACGGGGCAACATCATAGTAATCGGAGCCACGAATAGACCGAATGCTATAGACCCGGCCCTGAGGCGTCCAGGCAGATTCGACAGGGAGATCGAAATTGGTGTTCCTGACAAAGCAGGTCGAAATGAAGTTCTGCAAATACACACACGAAACATGCCCCTTGCTGAAGACATGGATCTTAAACGATTGTCGGACGTTACTCACGGTTATACTGGCGCTGACATCGCTTCTTTGTGCAGAGAAGCCGCGATGAAGGCCCTGAGGCGCTACATTCCTGAAATCAATCTAGAAGAAGAACGAATCCCGCCAGAGACTCTTGAGAAAATGGTCGTGAAAATGGACGACTTCATGTCTGCTTACCGAGAGATCACTCCAACTGCTATGAGAGAGGTCTATGTTGAAGTTCCTCAAGTTCATTGGAGCGAAGTCGGTGGACTAAAACGAGTTAAGCAAGAGCTCATGGAATCCGTAGAGTGGCCACTCAAGAAACCAGAAGTCTTCCAGAGAATGGGAATTAAACCTCCACGCGGGATCCTACTGTATGGCCCGCCTGGTTGTGGCAAGACGTTGCTCGCCAGAGCTGTTGCAACAGAGAGCGAAGCGAATTTCATCTCTATTAAGGGTCCGGAGATCTTCTCTAAGTGGGTAGGAGAATCGGAAAAGGCGATACGAGAGGTCTTCCGCAAGGGAAGAACAGCTGCTCCTGCCATAATTTTCTTCGATGAATTGGATGCTATCGTTCCCAAGCGAGGACTTGGTTATGCTGATTCAGGAGCTAGTGAAAGAGTCATCAGCCAGCTCCTCACAGAGATCGACGGAATAGAGACTCTGCAGAACGTGCTCGTTATTGCTGCAACAAATCGACCGGACATTTTGGATCCAGCAGTCATGAGGCCGGGAAGATTTGATAGACTAATCTACGTTCCTTCACCAGACGTGGATTCGCTGAAAGAAATCTTCAAGATTCACGCGCATTCGATGCCTCTATCTAGAGATGTCGACATCGATGAGTTAGCGCGTAAAGCCCAAGGTTATTCAGGTGCTGACATTGAAGCTATCTGCCGCGAAGCTGCAATGACTTCACTCAGGAACGATGTCGACGCGACCGAAGTATCGCGTCGAGATTTTGACGAAGCGATGGAACGAGTTGGCCCAAGCATAGCTCCTGAAGATGACGTGTGGTATCAGAAATTCTCCAAGAGACTGAGAAGAGAACGGGCTGCCGCCCCAACGCCTGTAGCGTAAGGAAGTCGAATCTTCGTGGACAAAGTGTGGGGACCGAGACCAATCCAGCTCTTGGTCATAGACCTCATAGAGCGAAAAGGACCGTTGACCGACGATGATCTCTTACGAGAGATGAAAAATGGCAAAGAAGACGTAAGTTTTCGTGAGCTTAACAGAATACTCATAAAGTTGGAAGTCAACGGACTGATTAGGGTATCACGTCAAATGAAAGGCAAACGTCGCGTCGAGATGTCTGAACGTCATGAGTGATACATTAAGTATCTAGGTTACTGCTTTTCCTGAAGAGAAGATTTTGAATCATAGCGTGACCGATCTTTTGATCGTTGGATGTGGAGTTAGCGGAGCGAGCGCAGCACTCGCGGCAGCTCGAAAGGCTGTCGCAGTCAAGATAATTGAAGAACATCCGCAAGTTGGATTGCCATCGCACTGCTCAGGTCACGTGGGAATAACGGGTTTCAAACGCTTCGGACCGAATCTTCCCCCGGGAATTATTGAGAACAAAATTAAAGGAGCGATCCTCACCGCGCCAAACGGAAAATCATTAACATTGTCGCGATCGACTCCAGTAACTTGGGTACTGGATCGAGGAGCATTTGATCAGCATCTAGCTTCGCTTGCTGTAAAAGAAGGAGCGGATCTACACCTGAATTCACGAGTTGACAGCGTTCAACGCTCCGAGCGGATGTTTCGCGTAAAACTTAGCTCACAAAAGGAGTCGTTGGAATTGTACTGCAAAGTACTGATTGACGCAGGAGGTTGTGCTGCGCCCGCGTCGAGGTATGTTGGAGTATCCAACCCCAACCGCAGGAGACTTGTAAATTCCGCTCAGTGCAACTTCGACAATATATCTGACATCGATCCTGACTTCGTAGAAGTCTATTATGGTCAGAAATATGCTCCAGGTTTCTTTGGTTGGATAATCCCACGAAGAGACGGGTCAGCCAAAGTGGGCCTTGCTGCTGGAGCAAGAACAAATGTTCAAGCCCACTTCGAACGGTTTCTCCACAAACACCCGATAGTGTCGACGAAATTGAAGAATGCGAGGCGCCTGAGTAAGACACTATATCATCCAATCCCTGTTAGCGGAGCTAGGAACAAAACTTACGCAGACGGGTTCATGTCCGTCGGCGACGCCGCATCACAAGTCAAGCCAACCACCGGCGGAGGAATAGTATTCGGGCTTGCGTGTGGACAGATCGCTGGAGAAACAGCGGCAACAGCGATATGCGAAGAAAATTATTCTTCGTCAAAAATGAAGCTATACGAAGATACGTGGCGACGTATTATCGGCTTCGATCTCAACGCGATGTCATACCTTAGGCGTTTGCTATACCGAATCCCAGATCAATACTTGGACAAACTATTTGATATTTCAAACGAACTTAAGATCGAAGAAATTCTCTCGAAGACCTCTGATATCGACTTTCAGGGACGGACGCTGCTGAAACTAGCGCGAGATCCAAGATTATTTTTGACTCTTGCGTCTATGTCTGTAATTTCTATCCCTTCACTCGTGCGCAAGGAACCTGAAAGTTTTCAATCCAGGTGACCTATGATTTTCATT
>Ga0187779_10000869_pt1 | contig 19662 bp, 18 predicted proteins | sample 1015_Q2_SP10_10__FD_132435 | JGI IMG/M metagenome (GOLD analysis project Ga0187779, IMG submission 132435) | Tropical peat soil microbial communities from peatlands in Department of Meta, Colombia - 1015_Q2_SP10_10_MG | ecosystem: Environmental > Terrestrial > Soil > Wetlands > Peat | place... | reverse complement strand
GTGGTGGCGGCGCGATCGTCAACGTCGCCTCGTCGTCCGGGAAGCGACCGTCCGTCGCCATGCCCAACTACTCCGTGACGAAGGCGGCCGTGCTCTCGCTCTCCCGGCTGATTGCCGACCTCAACGCGAAACACCGGATCCGCTGCAACGCCGTGGCGCCGGGACCGACCGCAACGGCCGCGTGGTTGGCCGAAGGCGGCTTGGCCGACCAGCAGGCGGCACGATCGGGACAGACGCGGGACGAGGTGCTCGCAGCCGTCGGCGGCGGCCGCCCGCTCGGCCGCATGGCACAGCCGGAGGAGGTCGCCGCCGTGATCGTCTTTCTCTGCTCGGCGCAGGCGAGCTACGTCACCGGGGCGGCATGGAGCGCCGACGGCGGCACCGTGCCGATCATCATCTAGCCCAGTCTCCGTCTACGCTAGGCCCGGTGCGGGAGATCGCAGGAACGGACGTCGCGGACGCGTTCGCCCGACGCATCCGGGACGAGGAGGAACGCTCGCTCTCGCCGCTCGCCGTGCGCTCGTACGAGACGGGCGGCCGTCTGCGCGAAGAGGACGAGTGCAGGCTGCGGACGCCGTTCCAGCGCGACCGCGACCGCATCCTCCACTCGAAGCCGTTCCGCCGTCTGAAGGGCAAGACGCAGGTCTTCATCGACCCGCAGGGCGACCACTACCGCACGCGGATGACGCACACGCTCGAGACGACGGGGATCGCGCGCGGCGTCGCCCGGGCGCTCCGCCTGAACGAGGACTTGACCGAGGCGATCGGGCTCGGCCACGACATGGGGCATCCGCCGTTCGGGCACGCGGGGGAGGAGGCGCTGGACGAAGCGCTCGGCGAGCGCTTCGGGCGCAGGTTCCGACACAACGAGCAGTCGCTGCGGATCGCCGAGGAGCTGAACCTCACCGAAGAGGTCCGCGACGGCATCCTCACGCACACGGGTGACCGCGAGCCGGCGACGCTCGAGGGCAAGATCGTCAGGCTCGTCGATCGTTTCGCCTACATCAACCACGACATCGACGATGCAGTGCGCTTCGGCATCCTCCGGGCCGAGGATCTGCCTCGCGAGGAACTCGCCGTACTCGGAGACACTGGCTCGCGCCGCATCGACAGGCTCGTCCACGACCTCGTCGAGACGTCGGAGCGCGCCGGCGACATCGTCCAGACCGAGGAGGTCGGCAACGCGATGCTCGCCTTGCGCGCGTTCATGTTCGAGCGCGTGTACCTCGGACCCCACGCGCGCGAGGAGCACGACCGCGCGCGTACGACGGTCCGGACGATCTTCGAGCACCTCGTGGCGCGCGGCGACGATCCGGACGCCGTGGTCGCGTTCGTCTCCGGGATGACGGACCGGTTCGCGCTCGACTACGCCACGTCGCTGTGAAGCCGTGGTGTCGTCCCGCTCGTCTAGCGTCACCGTCTAGCTGATGGCGAGGATCAAGGATGCATCGGTCGAGGAGGTCAAGGCCGCGGCCGACGTGGTAGCGGTCATCTCCGCCCGCACGCCGCTTCGGAAGACGGGAGCACGGTACGTCGGCCGCTGCCCGTTCCACGAGGAGCGCACTCCGAGCTTCTCGGTGAACGCCGCCGACAAGCTCTACTACTGCTTCGGGTGCGGCGCGAAGGGCGACCTCATCACCTTCGTGCGCGAGACCGAGCAGCTCGACTTCGCGGGAGCGGTGGAGTGGCTCGCCGACCGCTTCAACGTGAAGGTCGAGTACGAGGAGGTCTCGCCCGAACACGACGCGCGGCGCAGGCGCCACGAACGCCTGCTCTCTCTGCTCGATGCCGCGGCGAGCTTCTACGAGCGCTACCTGTGGGAGTCGCAGGCCGGCTCGCTCGCTCGCGACTACCTCGCGGGGCGCGGGCTCGGCGAGGACATCTGCCGTGAGTTCCGGCTCGGGCTCGCTCTCGGCGGCTCGACGCTCGTGCGCAAGGCAGCCGAGCGCGGCTACTCGCGCGAGGAGCTGCGCTCGGCCGGGCTGAGCAACGCGCGCGGCAACGACTACTTCAACGGCCGACTCCTGTTCCCGCTCGCCGATCCTCGCGGGCGAGTGCTCGGCTTCCAGGCGCGCAAGCTCCGCGAGGACGACCCGTTGCGCGCGAAGTACGTGAACTCTCCCGAAGGCGAGCTCTTCCGGAAGGGAGACCTCCTCTACGGCCTGCACCTCGCGCGCGGCGCGATCGCGAAGCAGGAGCGCGCGGTCGTGGTCGAGGGGAACACCGACGTGCTCGCTCTGCGACAGGCGGGGATCGAGCCAGTGGTCGCGTCGATGGGCACGGCGCTGACGGAGCGCCAGCTCCGCGAGCTGGGCCGCCTGACCAAGAAGGTCGTGCTCTGCTTCGACGGCGACGCCGCGGGCGAGGCCGCGACGCTCCGTGGGATGGAGCTGGCAACGTCGCAGGGCTTCGACGTCCGCGTGGTGGCGCTCCCGCCCGGGCTCGACCCGGCCGACCTCGCAGACGGGTTCGAGCAGCGGATCGCCTCCGCAGAGGGCTACCTCCTGTACCGCGTGCGTCTCGAGGTGGAGCGGGCGACCGATCGCCAGGAGGCGTTCGTACGCGTGCGCGAGGTGATCGGGCGGTTCGAGGACTCACCCGAGCGGCAGGCCGCGCTCCGGCTCGTGGCCGACCGACTCGACCTCCCCAAGGAGACGCTGGCAGGCCTCGCGCCGCGGCTCGGCGCCGCCACGACCGGCACCGTCTCGCCGCGTCTGCTCGACGCCGGCGAGCGGCTCGAGCGGAACGCGCTCGCAGGCGTCGTCGCCCACCGCCGCCTCGTCCCGGTCCTCGCCGAGCTCGGCGCCGAGCACTTCGACGCAGAGCCGAACCGGCGCCTGCGCGCGTTCCTCGTCGGCGAGGCCGACGAGGACCAGGAGCTCGTCGGGCTGCTGGCCGAGCTCGACGCGCGCGCGGTCGCCGAGGGGATCGACGAGCGAACCGCGGAGGAGCTGCTCCTGCGGCTCCGCGAGCGACGTATCCGCCGCGAGCTCGTCGAGGCCGATCCGGCGCGGACACTGGAGCTCCAAGCTGCGCTGGCCAGGATCCACGGCGCGGTCGAGGAGCTGTCCGCGGCGCAACCACTCTCGAGCTAGCGGTTTACACTCGTCGCCATGCCGCACGATGCGGACGTTTGGCAAGCGTTGCTGCGCGCGAAAGGCCTGACGGTTGCGGAACTCGCCCAGAGGTTGCACACGACGCGTCAGCACGCCCACCGCCTGCTCACAGGCCGTCGCAGCGCGGAGACGCGCAGGGACGACCTGGACCACGCGCTCGCGCTGGGAGAGGCCGGGCAACCGAACGACCGCCCCGCCTACGCTCTCGCCGTCCTCTCGCGCGACGGCCAGCTCGACCTGCTTCCCGCCGGCGACGCGCAGCCACTCTTCGCCGACCGCGAGCTCGCGGTGCAGCTCGCCGACGGCCTCGCAGAGCGCGACAACGGCGTCTGCGTCGTGCCCGTGTGGCCGGAGTACGCCTGGCGGCGCCTCGTCGCCTTCCACGCGGCGTGGGGGAGTGAGGCCGAGCCGCGCAGGATCTTCCTCGTCGACGATCCGACAACCGGCATCCCCGTCGAGGCGCTGCTGCGCGAGCTGCAGGGGGGCTTCGCCGACACGCTACGCCTCCGAGGAGTCGCCGACGACGAGGCCTCCCTGCGCGAGATCGCCGCGCTTCTCGAGCGGCTACACTGACGCGCTGCCTTCCCCGGTAGCTCAATTGGCAGAGCATCCGGCTGTTAACCGGAGGGTTGTTGGTTCGAGTCCAACCCGGGGAGCTGAGCGTGCGCGTGTCGTCTTCGCGTCCGCCTCGTCGCACCACGGGTCGGTTAGGGTAAGGCGCGCTCGGGACGTAACGACAGGCACGAAGCGCCTGCTCAAGGAGGCGGCGATGATCGGCCGACGCAACATCTTCCTCTGGTACGTGATCTCGATCGTGACCCTCGGGATCATGGGCATCGTCTGGTACTACAAGCTCAACAAGGACGCGAAGACGCTCGCGAACAACGACTCCTGGTCACCGGGACTGAGCGTCGTCGCGATCACGGTCGGTGCGCTGATCATCGTCCCGCCGTACGTCTCGATCTGGCGGACGTGGTCGCGTGTTCGGGAGGCAACGCACGCCGACGGCTTGTCCGCGGGGCTGCAGTTCTGCCTCTGCTACATCCCGCTCGTCAACATCGCCTACTCCGGCTACCTCCAGAGCAAGCTGAACGCCAGCGCGTCCGAGCCGACGCCGGGCCTCGCAGGTGAGGCGACTCCGCCCGCCGTTCCGCCGTCCGCACCCGCGCCGACGGAGCCGACCGTCGCCGAGCCCGCGCCGGCCGACTCGCCCGGCGAGCCGACGCCGCCGAACGGCCGGGAGCCCGAAACGACCGACACCACGACCTAGCTCGAGCCGGGCCCCGCCGACGTCGCCCGGAACGTCAGCGCGGTCGCGGTTTCGCCGTCTTCCTTCGCGTCCTCGACCGATCGGGTGATCGACGTCGCGCCGAGGAGCGCGACGACGAGGCCGGCGTAGGCGACGACCTTGTGCCACGTCGGGTCGGCGAGTCGCTCGTCGAGCAGCAGCGTTCCGATCACGATGCAGACGAGCGGGTTCACGACCGAGGTCATCGCCACGGACGGCGCGAGCCTCCCGGTCGCGAGCGAGACCTGCTGCACGAGGAACGCGAGGATCCCGGCGGCGGCAAACGCCCAGAACTCCCAGTTCGACAACATCGCGCTCGCTCCGCCCGTGCTCAGCGTCGCCCGGTGGGTTTCCACAGCGACGCCGAGACGCCGTAGAGGAGCCCGGCACACGCGCCGAAGGACGCGGCCTTCCGTGCGAGCGAGCCACGACCACCAACGACGACCAGCGCAGCGGCGGCGAGCGACAGGACGACGATCGCGATCGCCCACTGCCATGACGGCGCGTCGTCGTTGCCGTGGGCGGCCTTGCCGACGACCGTGAACAGTGTCAGCCCGGCCACGACGATTGCTGCGGCGACGATCTGCCTGCCGCTGACGGTCTGCCCGGTGAGGTAGTGGCCGAGCGGCAGTGCGAAGACGATCGTGGTGACGAGCAGCGGCTGGATCACGGCGAGCCGGCCGTGGTCGAGCGCGACGGCCTGGAAGACGTAGCCGACGAGGAGGGCGAGCGTCCCCACCAGCCACCACTCCTGCCTGGCGAGCCGCACGAACGTCCGGGGGTCGCGGAACGAGATCGCACCCATCCCGAGCGCGCCCTTCTGTTGGAGGGTCGCGGCCAGGGCGAACATGAAGGCGGCGCAGAGGGCGAGGAGGTCGGCCACGGTCGGGGCTTTCGCTCCGTCCTCGTGGGTCTCCTCTCGACCTGCTCGAAGCGCCGTCGAGGATGGACAGGGGGCGCCGCGCGGCTAGGCTGCAAGGAGTGATGAAGGTCGGGGTCCTCGTCATGGCGCTCGCCGCGCTCGTCTTCGCCGCACCCGCCACGGCGGACGACTGGTGGCCGCACCCGAGCGGCGCGAGCTGGGAGTACCAGTGGTCGGACAGCGTCTACGCGCAGACGCCGACGAAGGAGAAGGTGGTGGTCGCCAACCAGAGTGGGAGCTCGTTCACGCTCGGCTGGACGACCGCTGGCGAGGCGAACGCAAGCGGCGCGATCGAGGGCTTCGGGACGATGGACTTCGTCGAGACGCCGTTCGGCGTGACGAACACGAATTGGTCGAGCACCGCGCCACCGGCGAGCTTTCCCGTCCTCTGCCCCACGGCGCAGAACTGCGGGAACGCGCTCTCGGACACGCTCTACTACCTCATCTGGGGCAGCCGGGTGCCCGTGATCTGGGAGCCGCTGCTCAAGGGCGAGACCTGGACCAGTACGGGCGGCCAGCTGAACGACGTCAACAGCACGTCGACGTACCTCGGCACCGAGCAGGTGTCGGTGCCGGCGTTCCAGGGACCCGTCACCGCCGCCAAGATCCGCACGGACGTCACGCAGGCAGGCGCACTCGGCGACCCCTACGGGAGCGGCGAGCGAACGGTCTGGTGGGTCTTCGGCGTCGGGCCCGTGAAGCTCGAGTTCCAGCACGATGGCGGCTCCGACGCGGCCACGTCGACGAGCGAGCTCCTGTCGACGAGCCTGATGCCAGAGACGACCCCGTCGGACGCCAACTACTTCCCGCTGACGAAGGGCCGCACGCTGCGGTACCGATGGACGAACACGAAGCACCTCAAGACGCCCGAGGTCGAGCAGGTGACCGTCGACGCGAACCTCCAGCAGACGGCGCGGTTCATCTTTCGGAGCGTGTCGGGCCCGATTCGCGTCGCCGCCGCCTACATCTACTCGACGAGGCTCGACGGTGTGACGAACACCGCGGCCGTCTCGAAGGCGATCACGTCCCTGAAGCTGCCCAAGCTCGGGCCGAAGGGTCGCTCGGCGGCGAAACGGAATCGGTTCCTCACGCCGTTCGACCTGATGAACTTCGGCATGAACCCGGTCCTCACGGCGTACCCGGCCGCGGGAGACACGTGGTCGGTGAAGGTGCCGAGCCACGACTTCACCCAGTACGGCGTACGGGGGTCCTCGAAGATCATCGGGATCAAGCGGATCCAGGTCCCCGCGGGCACGTTCAACGCGCTCGAGGTCCGCTCCACGCTGAAGCAGAAGGGCTTCTCGTTCGGTAGCGGCACGCGGACGTCGTGGTTCGCCCCTGGGAAGGGTCTCGTGAAGCTCGTGTTCCGGCACGCCGACGGCAGCGTCTCGCTCGTCCAGCTTCTCAAGTAGTAGGACGTTTTCGCCCGTTGCAGCGCGTGTTTCTTTCTTGACCACTCCAGGGCTTTCTGCACTGAATAGGGCATGCTGCTGAGGGAGGTCGAGTACGCTCGTCCCGCGAGCGTCGGCGACGCCGTGCGCCTGCTCTCGAGCAACGACGGGGCCCGTGCGCTCGCCGGCGGCCAGACGCTGATCAACGTCATGAAGGCGCGCGCCGCCTCACCCGACGTGCTCGTCGACCTCCAGGATCTCGACGAGTTGCGGGGCATCGAGCTCGCGGCCGACGGCACGTTGACGATCGGCGCGATGGTCACGTACACGGACGTGATCGAGTCCGCCGAGGCACGTGCCAGGCCGATTCTCGGCGAGGTGTGCGCGCAGATCGCAGACGTCCAGGTGCGCAACCGCGGCACGATCGGCGGCAACGTCTGCTCGAACGACCCGACGAACCACCTCCCGCCGCTGATGGTCGCGCTCGGCGCGACGATGCAAATCGCCGGCACGGAGGGCGATCGGAGCGTTCCGGCGGACGAGTTCTTCCTCGGCGTGTACACGACGGCGGCCGGGCCTGGCGAGCTGCTGACGAACATCTCGATCCCCGCGGGCCGAGACGACGGCTTTGCGTCGGTTCCGATCGGCAAGGACGGCACGTGCATCGTCAACGCCGCGGCCTCGCTCGGCGGCGGCGCTCTGCGTGTGGCGATCGGCTGTGTCGACGCCGTGCCCGTCGTCGTCGAGCCGACGTCGGACGACGACGAAACCGTGCGGTCGGCCGTGCGCGACGCGAGACTCGATCCGCCGGACGACGTGCATGCATCAGCGGACTACCGGCGCCACCTCGCCGAGGTGCTCGCGGTGCGCGCGGTGGAGCACGCGCGCACAAGGGGGAGCTGAGTGGAGCAGGCCGTCCGGAGCAAGAACGTCATGGTCGACGTCAACGGCGCCGAGTACGAGCGCGAGGTCGACGCTCGTCGGCTGCTGATTCACTTCGTCCGCGACGACCTCGGCCTGACCGGGAGTCATATCGGCTGTGACACCGGGAACTGCGGCGCATGCTCGATGATCGTCGACGGCACGCTGGTGAAGAGCTGCATGATGCTCGCCGTTCAGGCCGACGGGGCCAGGATCGAGACCGTCGAGGGGCTCGCCGAGAACGGGGAGCTGAGCGGCCTGCAGCAGGCGTTCAGCGACAAGCACGCGCTGCAGTGCGGTTACTGCACGCCGGGAATGCTGATGAGCGCGACCGCCCTGCTTCGCTCGAACCCGAATCCGTCCGAGGAAGAAGTGCGCAAGGGCATCCAGGGAAACATCTGCCGCTGCACCGGCTACGTGAACATCGTCGAGGCGATCAAGAGCATGGGTGAGGCGTCGTGACGGAGACGGTTGCGCCGCCGAAACCGCTCGTCGTCGAGGAGGGCAAGCCGCAGAAGGGCTGGATCGGTCAGAACGTCCCCCGCAAGGAGGACAAGCGCCTCGTGCAGGGCGAGGGTGTCTTCTTCGACGACATCAGGCGCCACGAGATGGGCTACGTGCACTTCGTCCGCTCGCCGTACGCGCACGCTCGGATCAAGTCCGTCGACGTCTCGAAGGCGCTCGAGCTCAAGGAGGTCTACGGCACGCTGACGGGTGACGAGGTCGCGATCCTCACGGATCCGTTCTTCGAGTTGTCGATCCCCCCCGGTGCGCACATGAAGGACTACGCGCTCGCGGTCGGGCGAGTGCGCTTCGTCGGCGAGCCCGTGGCGGCGGTCGTCGCCTCGACGCGCGAGCTCGCGCGCGACGCCGCCGAGCTGATCGAGGTCGACTACGAGCCGCTGACGCCGTTGGTCGACGCGCGGAAGGCGCAGGACGACGACGCGCCGATCCTCCACGAGGAGGCCGGCTCGAACGTCGTGTGGGAAGGTGTGTTCGACTGGGGCGACTTCGACGCCGCGGTCGCCGAGGCGGACCACGTCGTCAAGATCAAGGAGCTCCACTTCGACCGCTTCTCGTCGACGCCGCTCGAGTGCTCGGGCTGCCTCGTCGAGTACAACCGTGGCACCGGCCAGTGGACGATGTACTGCAACCACCAGATGCCCGGTGTCGGCGCGATCTGGATGGCGCCTGCGCTCCGGGTCGGCATCGACAAGCTGCGCTTCGTCACCCAGGACATCGGCGGCGCCTTCGGCAACAAGATCTGCCTTCACCCGTACTTCGTGGCGTGCTGCCTGCTCGCACGCAAGCTGAACCGCGCTGTGCAGTGGACCGAGTGGCGCACCGACCAGCACACCGCGAACGCGCACGGAAACGAGCGGTGGTTCCAGGAGATCGAGGTCCCGGTCAAGTCGGACGGGACGATGCTCGGGTTCAAGGTCAAGGCGGTCGACGACTGCGGAGCGTTCCCGCGCTACGAGCCGCTCGGCTGCATCATCTGGGCGCAGGTCACTCCCGGCTGCTACCGCTGGCGAAACATCCGCGTCGACTTCACGCAGGTGACGACGAACAAGTCGCCTGTGTCGCCGAACCGTGGCTACTCGCGTATGCAGCACCTGTGGTTCACCGAGCGGGTCGTCGACATCGTCGCGTCCGAGCTCGGGCTCGACCCGGTCGAGGTCCGCAAGCGAAACTACGTCAAGCACGAGGAGTTCCCGTACGAGACGCCGAACGGCTGCGTCTACGACTCCGGCGACTATGCCCGGTGCCTCGACATCGCCCTCGAGCTGGTGGGCTACGACTCGATCGACGAGCGGCGGGCCGAGGCTGAGTCCCGCGGCAAGCTCCTCGGCGTCGGCATCGGCTCGACGCTCGACTCCGGCACGAACAACTTCGGCCAGTCGACGCTGCTCAACCCGGACCTGCAGTTCAGCGGCAACAACGAGGTCGCCACGGTCAAGCTGGACATCTTCGGCGAGATCGTGGTCACGCTCGGGACGGTGCCGCAGGGCCAGGGCCACGAGACGACCGCGGCGCAGGTCGTGTCCGACATCCTCGGCTGCACGCCCGACGACGTGAACGTCCGCCCCGGACACGACACGTACTGGAACTCGCACGCCGGCCTCTCGGGCACGTACGCGTCGCAGTTCGCCGTCACCGGGCTCGGCGCGGTCAAAGGGGCCGCGGACATGCTCGCCGGCGAGATGAAGAAGCTCGCGTCGGTCGTCCTCGGCTGTACGCCCGACGACGTCGAGCTCGCCGAGGGCCGGGCCCGGCTGAAGGCGAATCCCGAGGTCGCGCTGCCATTCATGGCGCTCGGCGCGATCCTGAACGCGAACAACGCCGGGCTCCCCGAGGATCTCGAGATCACGCTGAACTGCCGCTACATGTACCGGCCGTACTTCGAGCTCCCCGACAAGGAGCGGAAGTTCGGGAACCTCACGCTCACGTACGCGACCCAGATCCACGCGTGCGTGGTGGAGATCGATCCCGAGACAGGTGTCTACGAGATCGTCGACTACGCCGCCGTCGACGACTGCGGCGTCCGGATCCATCCGCAGATCGTCGAAGGACAGGTGCACGGCGCGACCGCGCAGGCGCTCGGGGCGGCGACCCACGAGACGTTTCCCTACGACGAGGACGGGAACCTGCTGACGCCCAACTTCTACGACTACCACGTGCCGCACGCGCTCGACATGCCACCGATGAAGACCGGTTACATCGAGTCGGCGTCACCGTTCACCCCGCTCGGCGCGAAGGGAATGGGCGAGGGCGGCGGCGCCGGTATCCACGCCGTCTGCGCGGCCTTGCAGAACGCGCTCCAGTCGCGCGGCAAGCCGATCGTCACGGACAGCTGCAACCCGTATCACCGCATCTGGTCGCTGCTTCGCGACCCTGATGCCTCACGGGAGGGTCTCGAGGTGACCGCGTCGTGAAGGTGCAGGGCGAGCGCGAGTTCGACGCGCCTCAGCGGATCGTCTGGGAGGTCTTGAACGACCCTGCGCGGATGGCGAAGACGATGCCGGGCGTCGAGTCGTTCGACATCCACGACGAGCGGCACTGGTCCGCGAACGTCAAGATCCCATTGGGTCTCGGCGGCCTGCGGATGACGGTCGACATGGAGAAGACCGAGGAGCGCGAGCCCGAGTTCGCGAACATGGCGATCAGGGGCAACGGCGTCGGCGCGATCATGAACATGGCCACCGCCTTCCATCTCAGCGAGGCCGGCACCGGCACGCACATGAAGTGGGAGGCCGACGTCCACATCCTCGGCCCCGTCGGCTCGATGGGTCAGCGCGTGCTGCAGCCGATCGTCAACCAGCAGGTGTCGAACGTCCTCACGGCGCTCGACGCGCAGGTGCAGGAGGCGAAGGCTGGCGGCGGCGCATCGCCTTCCGCCTCGGCCGCTGACGACTCGGAGGAGCCGGCGCACGACTCCGCCTCGTGAGCCCGCCCTTCAGGATCGGGGTGATGCAGCTCACGATGGAGCCGATCGACGAGATGCTCGCGTCCGCGCGCGCGATGGATCGTGCAGGGATGGACACCGTCTGGCTCGCCGAGGCGTATCCGTGGTGGCGCAAGCACGGCATGGAGGCACGCTCGTCCACGGTGACGTCGGCGCTGATCGCGCGCGAAACCGAGCGGCTGACGGTCGGGTGGGGCATCATCTCGCCGTTCACGCGTCATCCGGTCCAGGTGGCGATGGACGCCCGCGTCGTGCAGGAGGCCGCAGGGCCTGAACGGTTCCTGCTCGGCTTCGGAACGTCGAAGATCTTCCTCAACAACGCTGCGATCGCGACGAACAAGACGCTCGGTCCGATGCGGGACGCAGTCGAGATCGTCCGTGGCGTGCTCGGCGGCGACGCGTTCGAGTACACGGGGACGACCTGGAGCGCATCGGTGCCCGCCCTGAAGCAGGAGGCGCACACGCCACGCGGCGTCCCGCCGGTCTACGTGGCCGCGACCGCACCGAGGATGCAGGCACTCGCGGGCGAGATCGCAGACGGCTGCCTGACGCCGTCGATCACGACGCCTGCGTTCGTGCGCTACACGTGCGGCAACGTCGGCAAGGAGATCGACATCGGCTGCACCGTGGTCGCGTCCATCCACGAATCCGATCGCGCCGCGGGCCGCGACGGGGCACGCGAGATCGCGGGGATGTACCTGGCGAACAAGGTGCAGAACATCCAGGGCGCCGCCGACACATTGCTCGACCTCGCCGGCCTCACGCAGGACGAGATCCGTCCGGTCGCCGAGGCGATGGAGCGTGGCGGACGTCTCGCCGCGAAGGAGCAGGTCACCGACGAGATCCTCGACAAGTGCAAGCCGATCGCAGGCACGCCCGACGACTGCATCCGCGCGATCGAGGAGTACCGCGACGCTGGGTGCACCCACGTGATGCTCGAGCTCTGGGGCGACGGTCGCCACGAGCAGATCGCGCTGTTCGGCGAGCGCGTCCTTCCGCACTTTCGGGAGAGCTGATGGAGCTCGCGATCGATGAGGCTCGGCTGGTCGAGGACGCGCTTGCCGCCGTCGCGATCCCGAGCTTCACCGGCTCGGAGGAGGCGATGGCCGAGTGGATGAGCGGCGCATGCCGCGAGCTCGGCCTCGACGTCCAGTGGCAGCAGGTGGAGGACGGGCGTGCGAACGTCCTGGCGACCTGGCCCGGCGCAGGCGGCGGGCCGACGCTCATGTTCAACGGCCACCTGGACACCTCGTACTCGGGGAGAGAGCCGTGGCTCGCGGGCATCCCCGGCTTCCAGCCCGAGGGATTCGTTCGCGACGGTCGCCTCTACGGGCTCGGCATCTCGAACATGAAGGGCGCGCTCTGCTGCTACCTCGCGGCGGTCAGAGCGCTCCGGGACGGTGGCGTGCGGCTGGCCGGCGACGTGATGATCGCGGCAGTCGCCGGCGAGATCGAGAAGACGCAGCAGGGCGAGGCGCAGGGCGCCGAGTTCAGGGGCTACGCGGCCGGCTCGCGGTATCTCGTCGGCCACGGCGGCGCTGCGGACGTCTGCATCCTCGGCGAGCCGACCGAGAACAAGCTGGTGCTCGCACACTTCGGAACGATCTGGCTCCGACTCTCGACGAGCGGTCCGTTCGTCCACACGGCCTTCAGCTCGGGGAGGCTCGACGAGAACTCGATCGTGCGCATGCGGGACGTCCTCGACGCGGTGCTGGAGTGGCTGCCGCGGTGGGAGGAGGAGATGAGCTACGGCGACGTGCGCGGTGTCGCGAACGTCGGTGCGATCCAGGGCGGTTTCGGCTGGCGTGTCTCGCGGACGCCGCATCGGACCGACCTCTTCGTCGACTTGCGCGTCCCGCCCGACGTTCCGATGGCCGAGGCGCGCACGAAGGCGCTGGCGTTCGCTCGGTCCCTGGACGGCGTCGAGGCGGAGGTGTACGTCACCGCGCCAGGCGCGGAGATCGCGGCCGATCATCCGCTCGTCCGCGCTGTCGAGGAGGCACACGGAGAGGTGTTCGGCTCGGCGCCCGAGCACGACGTCACGCGTTGGTTCTCCGATGCGTCCGTGCTCACGCGCTACGGGATCGAGACCGTGAACTACGGGACGTCGAGCGGGTTGCCCGACCCCGTTCTGGGCGAGAACCTCGTGATCGACGGCCTCGTGCAGACTGCCGCCGTGTACGCGCGGGCAGCGGCGAAGATCTGCGGCGTCGGCGACGGATGACGAACAAGGAGCGATCGTGAAGCTGGTGACGTTCGACGACGGCCTGGTGGGTCAACTCCGAGACGATCGAGTCGTCGAGCTCGACGTTCCCTCGATGCGCGAGTACTTCGAGCGAGACGGAGCCGCGGCGCCGACCGGGCGTGAGCACGCGCTCGAGGCGGTCACCCTGCGCGCGCCGATCGTCCCGAAGAAGCTGATCCACACCGCGGGCAACTTCCGCGAGCACGAGGAGGAGTCCAAGCGCGTCGGCTGGTCGCACGAGATCGCGCCCTGGATCGTGTTCCTCCAGAACGTCGACGCGATCATCGGCCCCGACGAGGCGATCGTCTACCCCGAGCATCTGACCGAGGAGCTCGACTACGAGCTCGAGCTGGCCGTCGTGATCTCGAAGGCGGGGAAGTGGTTCGGGCCTGACGAGGCGGCCGACTACATCGGCGGCTACGTGATCTTCAACGACATCACGGCCCGCGACATCCAGCGCCGCGAGATGCGAAGCGGCGTCTTCTCGTTCTGCAAGGCGATCGACACGTTCTGCCCGCTCGGCCCATGGATCGTGACGCCGGACGAGCTCGGGGATCCGCACGATCTGAAGATGGAGTTGCGCGTCAACGGCGAGCGGCGCCAGGAGTCCCACAGCGGCAACATGTCCGTCACGATCGCGGAGCTGCTGTCCCACTACTCGGCGCTCGGCTATTCGGCCGGCGACGTCCTGTCGACCGGGACCGTGAGCGGCGTCGCGGGCTTCTCGGAGGACGCGGCTTCGTTGTACCTGAGGCCCGGCGACGTGATCGAGGCCGAGATCGAGCGGATCGGCGTTCTGCGCAACCCGGTCGTCTCGTGGCAGGACGGACACGGCGAGCCCGCGCCCGCGCGCGTGCGCTGGTGACAAGGGCTCGGCTCGCGGACGCGGAGGTTCGCGCGAGGGGGCGTACGTTCCCCCCACCCAGGGTGGGGGAGTGGCCCCGATCCCTCGTGCTCGACGTTACCGGTCGAGCGCGCACAGATCCGTGTCGACTCGGTGCCGAAAGCCGCACGCGGTGAGCTGGCCGCGGGACGACGCGAAGCTCGAGCGCGTGCGGTCGCTAATGGCGGAGGCGGATCTCGACGCCCTCGTCGTGCGTGCCCCCGACAACGTCCTCTACCTGACGAACTTCTGGCCGATGAAGGGCTACGACGCCGTCGTCTTCCCGCGCGAGGGCGATGCCGTGCTCGTCTGCCTCGAGGCGTCCGAGGCCGATGCGGCGCGAACGGCCTGGACCGACGACGTCCGCCCCTTCGGCGGATACGAGCCGAACGATCCGCGTCCGCCCACCGCGCGGACGACCGACCTCGCCCGCGAGGCGGCGCGCGAGTACGGCAACGTCGCCCTCGAGCTCTCGCTCGGCACGCAGGCGTCGGACCGGATGGTCGGCGAGCCGACGACCTATACGCGCGCGTGGTTCGATGCGTTCCCGCACGCGATCGACGCGACGCCATTGCTCGTTCGCGCGAGGGCGATCAAGACCGCGCAGGAGATCGAGCGCATGCGGCTGGCCAACGCGATCGCCGCCGCTGCGATGCAGCACGTCGCGCGCGAGCTGCGGCCGGGGATGAAGGAGAGCGAGGCGGCCGCTCTCTGGCACTCGTTCGTGCACGGAGAGGGCACCGGTTGGGACAGTCGAGTCGAGCTTGCGCTCGGCTACTCCCTCGTCTGGTCCGGCCCCGGCATCCAGACGTTCACGGCGACGACGAGTCGTCCGGTCGTCGCGCACGAGCCGACGCTGTTCGAGATCTGGGTGTGTGCCGACGGCTACTGGTGCGACCACACGAAGAACGTGTGCCCCGGCACGCTCGACGCACGCTACGACGTGCTGCTCGACCAGCTGCTCGAGGTCTACGGACGCGCGATCGACCACTGTCGGCCGGGCGCGAGCCTCGCCGAGCTCGACGTCCTCGTGCGCAACGGCTTGGCCGAGGCCGGCTACGCGGGCCAGCCGAGCCACCCGATCTGTCACGGTGTCGGCGCCCGAGCGCACGAGCCGCCGTACGCCCACCAGGCGGGCGGCGGGACGATCGAGGAGGGCATGGTGCTGGCGATCGAGCCGGGGGTCTACTGGGAGGGGGGCGGCGGGCTGCGGGTCGAGGACAACTTCCTGATCACCGCCGACGGAGCCGAGAAGCTCTCGCCGTACCCGGACGACTTCCGTTGAGCGGCGAGTTCTGGACGGGCGAGCTGAACGCGCCGTACGCGTTCGACGCGAGCGTCGGCTTCTACGACACGACGTTGCGCGACGGCGAGCAGACCGTGGGCGTCGTGCTCACTCCGGAGGAGAAACTCGAGCTCGCACGAGGTCTCGACGAGCTCGGGATCGAGCGGATCGAGGCGGGCTTCCCGCGCGTGTCGGCGGACGACTGGCGCGCGGTCGAGCTGATCTCGAACGCCGGTCTCGGCGCAGAGATCTGGGGCTTCTCCCGTGCGGTGCAGGCGGACACGGAGGCGCTCGTCGAGCTCGGCATCCGGGCGAGCGTGATCGAGTCGCCGATCTCCGACCTGAAGCTCGGCGCGCTCGGCGTCTCGCGCGAGGAGATGCTGGGGCGAATCACCAGGGCGGTCTCGTTCGCGGCGAGGAACGGGATCACGGTCGCGTTCTTCGGCGTCGACTCGACCCGCGCGGACCTCGCCTTCTACGAGAAGGCGTACCGCCAAGCTGTCGAGGCCGGCGCGCGCGAGGTCGTCGTCGTCGATACGCTCGGCATCGCCTCGCCCGACGCCGTTGCCGACCTCGTCGGTCGCACGCTCGAGTGGGTCGGCTCGGACGTTCCCGTCCACTTCCACGGGCACAACGACTTCGGGCTCGCAACCGCCGCGGCGGTCGCGGCCGTGCGCGCCGGCGCGACGTGGATCCAGGGAACGATCAACGGGATGGGCGAGCGAGCCGGCAACGCGAACCTCGCGGAGGTCGCGCTCTCGCTCCGCGGCCTGTACGGCGTCGAGACGAACCTTCGTCTCGATCGCGTGCGCTCGTTCTCCGAGCGCCTGCGGACGCTCTCCTCGTACGAGCTCGAGCCGTACAAGCCGGTCGTGGGGGAGAACCTGTTCACGCGGGAATCCGGAGCCGTGGCGAGCCAGTTCCACGACCCGCCGGCGATCGAGCCGTACTCGGCCGACGTCGTCGCTGCCGAGCGAAAGATCGTGCTCGGCAAGAAGAGCGGCCTCGACTCGATTCGGATCAAGGCCGAGGAGCTCGGCCTCGAGCTGAGCGAGGAGGACGAGCGCCGCTTGCTCGCCGAGGTGAAGCGCCGCGGCACGGAGGGTCGGCGCCTCGTCACCGACGACGAGTTCCGCGAGCTGGCTCGTGGCTGAGTTCGACGCCGTCATCGTCGGCAGCGGGATCAACTCGCTCGCGGCCGCCGCGCTGCTCGCGGACGCCGGCTGGCGAGTCTGCGTGCTCGAGGCGAAGGACGAGCTCGGCGGTGCGGTGAAGACGGCCGAGCTGACCGTCCCCGGCTTTCGCCACGACGTCTTCAGCGCCTGGCACCCGCTGTGGGTCGGCGGCGCGGCGCACGCGGCGCTCGGCGACGAGCTCGCGAGGCACGGTCTCGAGTACCTCAACACCGATCAGCCGACGGCGACCGTGTTCCCCGACGACGAAGCCGCGTTCCTGACCACTGATACCGACGGGAACGCCGCCGAGCTCGACCGCCATTCACTCGGCGACGGCGACACGTGGCGACGGGTGGTCGGCGAGTTCATGCCGACCGCAGACCTCGCCTTCGGCGTTCTCGGCACGGAGCTCTGGAGCCTGGGCGGCGCGTCGCTCGCGCTCAAGGCCTACCGACAGCTCGGCCGTCGCGGGCTCGTCGAGTTCACCGGTGCGCTCGTCCAGTCGTCGCGCGACTGGCTGACGGAGACGTTCGCGTCCGAGCGTGCGCACGGGCTGCTGGCGCCGTGGGTGCTCCACACCGGGCTCGGGCCCGACTCGGCGACGTCGGGGTTCATGACGAAGGTGATCGCCGTTGCGATCGAGCTGGGCGGGATGCCGGTGCCTCGCGGCGGCGGGGCGACGCTCGTCGACGCGCTCGCCGGGTTCGTCCGCGACCGAGGCGGTGTGCTCGAGACCGGCAAGGAGGTGGACCTCGTGCTCGTCGTCGACGGCAGAGCGGTGGGCATTCGCACCACCGACCGCGACGTCATCACCGCGGGACGCGCAGTGCTGTGCAACGTCCTGCCGTCACAGCTCTACGGACGGCTTCTGCGCGACGCCGACCTTCCGGAACGCATCGGAACCAGCGCGCGGCGCTATCGGCTCGGGCGTTCGGAGATGCAGATCCACTTCGCGCTCTCCGAGCCCCCGCGGTGGAACGGCGACGCGCGGCTCGCCCGGACCGCGATCGTTCACCTGACGCCTGGCCTCGACGGTGTCTCGCGCGCCGTGAACGAGGCGGAGCGGGGCCTGCTCCCCGCCGAAGCGACGGTCGTCGTCGGCCAGCCTCTGGCCGTCGACCCGAGCCGGGCACCCGATGGACGGGGGATGCTCTGGATCCAGCTCCAGGAGCTGCCGTGGCACGTCAAAGGCGATGCGGCCGGGGAACTCGACACGGGCGACGGCCACTGGTCCGAGGAACTCCGGGAACAGTACGCCGACCGCATCCAGGAGCGGATCGCCCGACACGTCACGAACCTCGACACGGCGGTCCTGAAGCGGGTCGCCCTCTCGCCGGCCGACCTCGCCACGGCCAACGCGAACCTCGAGCGGGGAGACACCTACGGCGGGTCCCTGGCGCTCGACCAGAACTTCCTCTGGCGGCCGTTTGCGGCACAGCCGGGGCACAGGACTCCCGTCGAGCGTGTGTTCCACATCGGCGCGAGCACGTGGCCCGGCCCCGGCCTAGGCGCGGGCTCGGGGACGCTGGTCGCGCACGAACTCCTGCGTCCGGCGACCGCATCGCGCGCGCTCACGCGCCTGCGGACGCTCGCGCGAGGGGGCTGACCGATCGCCGTTGACACGTGCACCCGAAACGCGGGATAACGCCCCAAACGCGGACTTCTCGCAGAAAGGAGCGGAAGCAGAGATGCAGTTCAGCATCTACTCCGAGCTCCAGAGCTGGCCGGGCAAGACACAGAAGCAGATCTACGACGAGGCGCTGGAGCAGGTCGTCAACGCCGATCGGCTCGGCTACGACGCCTACGCGATCATCGAACACTTCTTCTTCCCGAAGTTCGGCGCGTCTCCGAACCCGTTCGCCTTCTTCGCAAAGTGCTCCGAGCGGACACAGCGGATCAAGTTCCGCACGCTCGTTCACGTATTGCCGTACCACAACCCGACAGTGCTCGCGTCGCAGATCGCCGCGTTCGACCTCCTCGCCGACGGCCGCTACGAGTTCGGCGTCGGCCGCGGTCACGCGTGGATCTCGCTGAAGGCGGGTGTTCCCGTCGAGGAGACTCGCGGGCGCTACGACGAGGCGCTGGGGATCCTGCTCGACGCGCTCGCGGAGGAGCGGTTCTCGAGTGACGGACAGTTCTTCAAGGTGGTCGACTCGCACATCGTCCCGCGACCCGCGGCCGACAGGCGATTCCGCATCTTCCTCGGCGGGACGAGCGACTCGACGTACGAGCTGGCCGGCGAGCGCGGCTACGCGATGGTCGTACCGCCGTTGCTGCCATACGCGGCACTGCGCGACCAGCTCGACATCTATCGCGCGGCCTGCGAGAAGCACGGCAACGAGCCCGACATCGTCTGGATCCACGCGTGCTACATCGACCAGGACCGCGACACGGCGAAGCGCGAGGCCGAGCAGATGATGCGCGGTTTCCTGAAGGGGAACGCGTCCGTGCTGCTCGAGAACGCGGACGAGCTCGCCTCGAAGGAGCGGCTCGAGGCGTCGGGGTACGGCTTCTACGCGTCCGGGATCATGGAGGAGCTCTCCGACATGCCGTACGACGAGATGATCGAGAAAGACATCGTCTGGGTGGGGACGGCTGCCGACGTGATCGAGCGGATCGAGGCGGTCCGTGAGCTCTGCAGCGGCCTGACGGAGGTCGCGATCACCGTCAACCCGGGCGGCGTCGAGCACTGGAAGTCGATCAAGGCCCAGGAGCTCTTCGCAGCACACGTGATCCCGCACTTCCGGCCGAGCGCGCGGGCGGCGGAGGTGGAGCCGGCACTTGCCTGACGACGCCGCGGCGGCGTTCTCGATCTCCCAGATCACCACCCTCACGTCGAGCTTCGCGGACGATGTCGCCTGTGCGCGGGACGCGGGCTTCGACGCGATCGGCGTCTGGGAGCTGAAGCTGCCGCAGGGCGGCGACGCCGAGGCGCTCGAGCGGCTCGAGGCAAGCGGGCTCGGCTCGGCG
>Ga0187779_10000868_pt1 | contig 19674 bp, 18 predicted proteins | sample 1015_Q2_SP10_10__FD_132435 | JGI IMG/M metagenome (GOLD analysis project Ga0187779, IMG submission 132435) | Tropical peat soil microbial communities from peatlands in Department of Meta, Colombia - 1015_Q2_SP10_10_MG | ecosystem: Environmental > Terrestrial > Soil > Wetlands > Peat | place... | reverse complement strand
GCGAGTGCCTCCCCACGTTCCCAAGTGAAAGAGGAAGCCTTCTGCACGGGGTAACATTGCCATTGGGCAAAATCGTCAGTCCCGATACACCCGCGGCGCAACCCGAGACTGCTGTGCTTCCCGCGTCTCCATTGGCCTTCAGTTTCATCTGTGAGGCAAGCGGATCTCCCGTAACAAGCTTAAGATTGCTTAATTCGAGTGACCAGAGCGATTCGTAAAGGTCCTTCACCTGTTCCGGCTTTAGCGTCTTTGACAGCAAAGACCGTCCCCTCCCATATGGAACGAGCCGCGAGAACCCTACCCTATCGGCTCCGATGTGGGAGCCGAACGCAATAACTTTTTTCATTTGCCCGGCGTTCAGATTGGAGAGCGTTACGTTCAGCGTGACCGGGATGCCGGCGTTAACGAGATGCTCTATGCCTGCGGCCGAAGCGGTAAAACTCCCTTCACCTCGGATCGAGTCGTGGACTTCTTCCGCTCCCTCAATACTAACCTGAACACCCGTAATGCCCAAATCGGCCAGCATCCGGGTTCGCGTCTGGTCGATGAGCGTCCCGTTTGTCAGGAGAAATATTCCAAAGTTGTTCCTCTTGATCTCACTGAGAATATCGAAAAGGTCGCCCCTGAGGAGCGGCTCGCCGCCGGTGATGTTAAAGCTCGGGGTGAAGGCGACGTCATAGGCTTCAGACCAGTCCTGGAGCATGGCCGACACTTCGGCGATGACCTTTTTCGCCTGATGCAGGGACATCACGTCATGGCTTCGTTCGCCCTGATAACAATGTTTGCACCAGAGATTGCAATCCTCCGTGAGATGCCACTGGATAAAAAAATCAAAGGGTTTGTTGGTCGACATAAGTACACTGTGTGGTACGAGAAAGATTATAAGAACTTCGAGAAATCAAGAAAAGCAGGCGATACGGCGGATGTTGCTGAGCATGCAGAGCAGCGCGTTGACTCCGCCATACCAGCCGGCTTCAGTTTTGTTGCTGACCAGCAACATTAGCTCTTTCAACCCTTTCATTTGTGGCATACTGTACCAGTATTCCGTTTCGCCGCCAGTTTCAGGGCGTTCCAATATACAGACTCTTTGGCGAGAGCTTTCGTGCTTACCGTCTTCTTCATTCGGTTCTCACCTCCTTACCCCTGATATTTTAACACAAACATAGCACAAAAACGTCCCGGCTGCCGACCCTGCGAACTCCGGGACGTATACTTATGTACTACTGTGACCCCTCATTTTTTCGGCAGCCTGCTTATCAATAAGCCACGTAAGCATGCCGTTCGATGGTCGTACTTGTCCGGCTGGATAGCACTGTTTGCTGCTACCTTCGAGGATGTCTTTGATAATTTCAGCCTTTGCGCGCCCTGATGCGAGGAAAAGGACCTCTGCGGCATGGTTCAAAACCGGCAGTGTAAGCGTCACCCGGCTTATCTCCGGTTCTTTAAGGCAGACCGAAACGGCAGGTCGGGTGCTCTCGTCGAGAGCGGGAGAGCCCGGGAAAAGGGAGGCCGTGTGTCCGTCCTCTCCAACTCCCAGGATGATAAGATCAAATACAATGGTCCCGGGACCGCTGAAGAAAATCCGCAGATCATCTTCGTACTCTCCGGCTGCCTTACGGGGCCCGTCTTCCCCCCGTATTCGATGGACATTCTGGGCAGGAAGAAAGACCCGGGACAGGAGCGCGTCATGGGCAAACCTGTAATTGCTTTCCGGATGATCTTTGGGAACGCAGCGTTCATCAGCCCAAAAGACATGCACCCGGGACCAGTCTATTTCATTACGATACCATGGTGACCCAAGGAGGGAATAGAGCCGACGCGGCGTGGAGCCGCCCGAGAGGGCGACCACGAACCTGCCGCGAGATGTGATGTTTGTTTTTGAAAGTGTGACAAATATATCGGCAGCACCACGGCTCAGCTCTTCCATGTCCTGGAACACGCTGACCTGCAATCTCTGGCCCGCGGTCACAGCGGCCTCCAGGTGCGTCCGTCCTTTCCTATCAGGTGCGCGGCCTCATCGGGGCCGTTAGATCCTGCGGTGTAGGTCGCAAGCGGTAAACGGGAGGCTGATTCGACTGCTTCGAGAACCGGCGTAAGCGTCGACCACGCAAGCTCGACGCTGTCTTCTCTCATGAAGAGCATATGATCACCCAGCATACAGTCCAGTAGCACCCATTCGTAGGCGTCGAGCAAAACACCCCGGGGGTAGGAATAGGTCATCTGCACGGGATTCAGACAGACCTTTGTTCCAGGTTGCTTGGTCTGGTACGTGATGCTCATGCCTTCGTCGGGTTGGATTTTCAGCACAATCGTATTCGGATCGATGGGTCCGCTGACAGAATCAGGGAACATGGAGTGCGGTACCTCCTTAAGATGTATGGAGATCTCCGTCTTCCTGCGTGCAAGCCGCTTGCCCGAACGCAGGTAAAAAGGAACGCCGTGCCAACGCCAGTTGTCGATGAAGACTTTCATCGAGGCGAAGGTTGGCGTCATTGACCCTTTTCCAACCCCCTTTTCATCGCGGTATCCGGGGACCTCCTGTCCATCAACTTTCCCTTTAGCGTACTGCCCTATCACGAGCTGATCTGCGAGCGCATTTTGAGGAAGCCGCCTCATGGATCGAAAGACCTTGGCTTTCTCGTCCTGCACCCGATCAGCAATGAACACTGCAGGAGGTTCCATTGCAGTGAGGCATAGCAGCTGAAATACGTGGTTCTGGAACATGTCGCGGATCACGCCCGCTTCCTCGTAGTAGCCTGCACGGTGCTCAATGCCGAGGGTCTCGGCAACAGTTATCTGGACGTGATCGACGTACCGTTCGTTCCAAAGCGGCTCAAAGATGGAATTTGCAAATCGGAACATGAGTATGTTCTGGACTGTTTCCTTCGCAAGATAATGATCGATGCGGAAGATCTGGCCTTCTTTATAATAGGTATGGACGAGCCGGTTCAGTTTCCGTGCCGAGGATAGGTCATGGCCGAAAGGTTTCTCGATCACAATGTGGCTGCAGCCCTTGTCCTCGCGCGACAGGCCCGCAGCACCCATGTTGTGGATGACCTCTTCGAACACTACGGGAGGGATGGCAAGATAAAAGATCCGGTTGCCTCCCGTCTGATGTCTTTTTTCGAGTTCTGGGAGCCTGTCCCTGAGGCTGACAGTGTAGGATCCGGGAACCCCGTAGTCGAAGGTCACGTAATAGAGATGGCGTGCGAAATCGTCCCCTATACGCTGGTCGAAATCGTGAGGAAGCGCTGTCTTGACTGCATCAAGCATGGCAGTACGGAACAGATCCGTTGCCATTTCGACACGGCTTGTGCCGAGAATGAAAAACTGTTCCGCGAGCATCCTATTCTTATAGAGACGGTACAGCGAAGGGAAAAGTTTTCTCTTTGCCAAGTCGCCTGACGCTCCGAATATGATGAAAGCGGCCGGCCGTGGAACTTCAATCTCACAGCTCTCAACTGTGCGATATTCCGGCATCCCGCCTCTGCCCGTCTCGGCCGGAGGGGTTTTCTCCTGCATAAGAGAATCATCCATAATTTTCGTTCTGTCCGTTATTTTATCAGAGCGTTCCAGTCGGCTGAAAATCTCTCCATGCCTTTATCCGTCAGCTCGTGGCGGATGTCGTAGTCCTCCCATTTTCCCCCGAGATCGATCTCTTGATAGGGAATGGGCCTCAACGATTTCGCATCATATCTATAAGAGTCTCCTGGCATCGGCATCCCTTTCTCTCCCCACGTTTTTAAAACTTCATAGGGTGCAGTAATGATGTCCGACCCGAGCCTGAGGGCAAAGAAAAAGTGATCGATGTTCCGTACGCTCGCCGTCAGAACCTCCACGTGCCCGTCGCCTTTCCGATACATCCTGATGATGCTATCGATCACATCCATCCCATTTTCCCCACGATCGTCCAGTCTGCCGATGAAGGGGGAAACGAACACCTGTCCTTTTTTCGCGCCCCGCGTCGCTGCGTACACGGCTGCGGCCTGTTCCTGAGAAAAGCAAAGGGTCATGTTCACGCGGAGCCCATCATTCACTGCTCGCTCTGCGGCTCTGAGGCCCTCTTGCGACGTAGGGAATTTGACATGCGCGTTCGGGATCCAGGAGAACATCTCCTTCCCTTGCTGCAGCATGCTGTCGGCTGATGTGGAAGTATTGGCATAGACCTCCACGGAAACGGAACCCCGCGGGATCAGGCTGGAGATAGTCTTGACCACGTCCCGGTAGAAGTCAAGTATTTCCTTTTCATTGAACCTGCGTCCCTCCGCAAGGCGCTTGCGGGCCTCAGGATTCTTCGATATGAGCGTTGGATTCGTGGTCTGGCCATCGAGAAAGCCCATTAGCTTTATGATCTTCTCGGTCTCTTCCTGATTGCCACCGTCTAAGAAAATCCTTGTTTTCATGTTCTGTGGTCTCATATGCGCTCCTTATTTTTTCTCTCTCACTTCATGACCGCCGAACTCATGCCTCATCGCCGAAATGGCCTTCCCTGTATAGCTCGGTTTCTTCTGCGACTGGAGACGGAAGTCGAGAGCACCCTGGATCACAGGCACCGGGATGCCGAGTTCCTTTGCCGCGTCCACGGTCCACATCCCCTCCCCGCTCTGAGCCACCGATCCCGAGATATCCTTCAACTCTGGTCCGGACCGCTCATAAGCCGTCTTGAGCCACCCCACAAGTCGTGATTCGATGACGCTTCGATGATTATAGAGGTCTGCTACCCTCTCAAGATCAAGGTTAAACGGCGACGTCTTCATGACAGCGAATCCTTCAGCCAATGCCTGCATCATGCCATATTCGATCCCGTTATGCACCATCTTTACGAAGTGCCCTGCGCCTGGCGTCCCGACGTGCGCGTAGCCATTTTCGACTGCGAGGTCACGGAACAACTTTTCATACCTTCGGAAGGCCTCTTCTTTTCCGCCGACCATGATGCATGCTCCCGTTCGCGCGCCACCGGGTCCGCCGCTCACGCCAGCATCAAGGAAATCAATGCCTTTCCCTTCGAGTTCCTTTGCACGTCGGATCGATTCAGTATAAGGGGAATTGCCGCCGTCTATCACTGTATCACCCTTCGCAAGGAGCGGCACGAGATCTTTCAGCGCATCGTCAACGGCGGTGTAGGGCACCATGATCCAGACAAGCCTTGGAGGCGTCAGTGCCGTGATGAGGGTTAGCAGAGAATCTGCCGCCCGGGCACCGCGCTGCGCGATTTTCTTCACCGGTTCCTCGCTCTTGTCGTAAACAACAACCTCATACTTCTTGTCCAGAAGCAGCTCCACCATGTTGAAGCCCATCTTGCCTAAACCGACATAGCCAAGTTCCATGATAACCTCTTTCTTTCATTCATGGGGATGGTGGGATTGTCATAATGCCGTTTCTCTTGTCGTTTGACGTGCAGAATATCCTGCAAATCCCATCACACGGTACAGTTATTTCTTTATTTTCGTGAACTCTTTCTCAATATCGGCAATTTTATTAAGTCTCCGCACGTGCCGTTCGGCACCTGAAAACGTTGCAGACAAAAATATACGAACGATTTCCTTAGCGAGCTCAGTCCCGACGACGCGCGCACCGAGACAAAGGACGTTCATATCGTCGTCTTCCACGCCCTGGTGCGCTGAGAAGGTATCGTGACAGACGGCCCCACGGATACCCGGGAATTTGTTAGCGGCCACGCCTGCTCCCACGCCGCTGCCGCAGATCAATATTCCCCTCTCTGCCTTTTTTCCCCTTATAGCTTGAGCCACGGCTCTGGCATAATCAGGATAATCGACGGCAACTTCGGAGTGGGTCCCGTAGTCATCCACGGTATGACCAAGTACCCTGAGATATTCCGCGAGAACTTTCTTGAGGTGAAAGCCCCCATGGTCGGCACCAAGAGCAATAATCATACGTTCTCACCACGCGACTCTCTTAAATCAATTTAAACCCTTTACTTAATGTTATCACGTTTAGATTGTTTTTTACAGGTCTACCGCTCTACCGTGTTCCCCCTGGGCCTATTTTCTTGCAACTTTCCTATAAATAACCGGGACAAGGGCAAACAGTCCTAAAAGAGCAAACGCCCCGAGTACACGGCTGGAAACGACTTCTCCTATACTCGAGATAGAAGCCAGGCTTGCACCCGCGTTGCAGAACACGAGGCTGCCGGGTATAATACCGACCATGGTTCCGAGAAAGAAAGTTCGCAGCGGCATGGTAGTCAGTCCGGCGCCCAGATTTATGAGGAAGAAGGGGAAAACAGGCACCAGCCGCAGGAAGATGAGGTAGTTGATCCCCGCTTTTTCCAGTTCACTGTTAATCTTTTCGAGCCGCGCTCCGAATTTATTTTGGAGAGCGTCATGGAACAGATATCGGGCGACAAGGAACGCAAGGGTGGCACCAACCGTGGCACCAATATTTACGTACACGGCCCCCATGATGGTGCCGAACACCGCACCCGCCGCGAGCGAAAGAACCGCTGCGCCAGGAAGGGAAAGTGCTGTCTGCACGATATAGACTGTAATGAAAATTGCGACCATGGCGAACCGGTGGTCTGCGTTGAACTCAGCAAGCGTGGCACGATTTGTTTTAAGCGACTCCAAGGTCAGGAATTTCCTAAGATCGAGAAAGAAGAAAAGCGCGACCAAGAGTACAATGACGATTATTATTATGGTTCTATTCCTGCTCAAGATTGCCTTTCGTCAGGACCTCTGCCATTTTAGCCAAGCGGTCAGAATTCTTTTTACCAAGGGCGTAAGGCGTGTCCTGTTATAAGCATCGGCCAGCTTTTTGATCGCCTCTGCCTGGGTGGGATAAGGGTGGATCGTTTTGACAATTGTCGAGAATCCAATTCCCGCTGTCATGGCGAGCGAAAGTTCATTGATCATCTCCCCGGCATGACGGGCGACAATGGTGCCACCGAGTAATTTATCGCTCCCCTTTTTTAGATGCACTCGCGCGAACCCCTCGGCTTCCCCGTCGAGAAGCGCACGGTCCACGTCGGCGAGCGGAACCGTCATCGTCAGAACCCCTATCCCTTTGTCTCTCGCCTCCTTTTCGTACATGCCGACGTGCGCCACTTCTGGATCGGTGTAGGTGCACCAGGGGATGACGAGCGCCGATGTCTTTTGCTTGGCTATAAACAGCGCATTGGCAATTACAATGCGCGCCAAAGCCTCGGCCGTGTGCGTGAACTTGTAGGGGAAACAGATATCTCCTGCCGCGAACACACGCGGGTTCGTCGTCTGGAGCCGGTCATTTACCTTCACACCATCACGACGATCGTAGGCTATGCCCGCTTTTTCCATATCGAGCCCTTCAACATTGGGAGCCTTGCCGACACCGACTAATATTTCATCGACAGCTAATTCGACGGCTTTTCCGCTCTCTTCAACAATTATGATCTTTTCGGTCAATCTCTTTTCGACCCTGAGTATCCTGGCCTGAAGGCGAAGCGCAATCCCTTCTCGCGTAAATGACCTTTGAACGATCTCAGCTGCGTCGGCATCTTCCCTGGGGAGGACATGTCCGCCCCGATGGAGAATAGTCACATTGCTACCCAGCCGCGCAAATGTCTGGGCCAGTTCGCATCCGATCGGCCCCCCGCCAAGGATCGCAAGCCTGCGAGGCAGTTCTGTTAGCCAGAAAACAGATTCGTTCGTGAGATAGCCCGCTTCCTCGATCCCTGGAACGGGAGGGACTGCGGCGTGTGCACCGGTGCAGATCGCCGCCTTCTTGAACCGGAGTCGTTTTCCTTCTACCTCGATACCGTTGGGACCGATGAACTTACCTTGACCGAGGAACACGTCAATGCCAAGCTCTTTGCTGAATCGCTCTACGGAATCATGGTTGCTGATTCCCGCCCTGACTCGGCGCATCCGTTCCATCGCCTTCCCGAAATCGATAGAGACATTAGCGCCACAGGTCACTCCGAACTCTTCCGCTCTCCTTACATCATGAACAGCGCGGCCCGCCCTGATGATCCCTTTGGAGGGCACGCATCCGACGTTCAAACAATCACCTCCCATAAGATTCCGTTCAATGAGCGCGACCTTTGCTCCCAGCCCGGCTGCCCCTGCGGCAGTGACCAACCCGGCAGTCCCCGCTCCGATCACGACCAGATTATACAAGGAAGAAGGTTCGGGGTTTTTCCAGTCAGGCGGGTGTACATTCCTTACAAGCTTACGATTATGTTCGTCCAGCGGCAAAACACGCGGTTTCTCTTCCATGTGCTCCTACCTCTCATTGTTACGACGAACCGTGAACTCGCTTGATGGCTTCTGTTATTCGACTTTGACCATAAAGCTTGCACCGATTACCCTTCCCCAGTGCCCTACCTGTCCAAAGATCCGTTCCAAACCCTTAGCTTGGAAAATGACATGAATTTCGATCATAGGGCCTGACCTCAGGAGCTGCCATCTTCATCTGCACGTCTCCGCTGGCCTGAGCATAGGCTAGACTGCTCCCCGTGATAAATAGCACACTGGAAACGGATAAGGTCGCAAGAAGAAATCTGACAATGAAATTGCCAAGCATGAGAGTTCCCCGTGGCACTGTATAAAGGACCGCCTGACCTGCCGAGCAGCGTGTTTAAATTCTACCACAGCCATTTCGTTCTGCAATGTTTCCTGTGAGGAATGGTTCTTTCGCAGCTCCGCTGCATGAACCGTTAATTCTGCGCCCCGATAAGACGAATGCCGCCCTCAAACAACTGTAAAGGCCAAGCGGCATTTTTGCACTGCCGACGTCTGTGGCGGGGATCAAGCACGATCGTAATACCATTTTCGTATTGCCTTGAGCAAGAAGCACGCTGCACCAGCCCCGAAGTTTGCATCAAGACAGTTTGTACCGAGAGGGACTTCTGTTCTCTGGCTTTCCCGAACAGGCAGACTGCCTGCTACGCTATCGAGCCAGTTCAGGTGGATCCCTGGCCCGCAGTGCAGCCGAAGCAGTGGTCTCCGACATCAATGAGCCGTGTGGCGAGGCGGGCCTGGTCGAAATCTCTGATGTGCTGGGGAGCGTGGAAATCGAGGGGGAACCTGAGGACCTGGTTGAAATCGCAGTCAAAGAGGGTACCGTCCCATCCCACGCTGATCAGATGCCTGCACATGATGGTGTCGAGGGTCTGGGGGTTGAAGGCACAAGAAAGCTTGTCCAGGTACTTTTCGAGGTTACCGGTCCGGGAGAGAAAGTCCTTGAACCTGCCGATCGGCATATTGGTAAACGTATAGAGGTTATTGAAGGAGATGTTAAACCGCGATTTCAGCTCTTTCCTATATTCTTCTTCAAGGGCGTTCTGCGACGGCGGCAGAAACGCTCCCTGAGGATTAAAGACGAGGTTCAGTTTCTTCCTGCCGGTCTCGTTACCATATCCCAGACTGTTCAGTTTCTGGAGGGCGGCAATGCTTTTTTTGAATGTTCCGATTCCCCGGACCCTATCAACGTTGTCTTCGAAATAATAGGGCAGAGAGGCAACAAGGTCCACATCGTGGTCATGATAAAACTCGGGCAAGTCTGACATGCCCTCCTCAAAAAAGATGGCAAGGTTCGTCCTGACGATCACAGTGCGGCCGTGATTCCGCGCCTCCTTTACCAGATGACGGAAATGGGCGTTCATCTCGGGCGCACCGCCCGTTATGTCTAGGATTCTGATTGAGCTCTCCGAAAGGGCCCGAAGCACGGCATTAACCGTGTCTTTGTCCATTCTCTCAGTCCGTGCGGGACCGGCGGCAACGTGGCAGTGCTTACAGGCGAGGTTGCACTGATAACCGATGTTGACCTGAAGCGTTGTTATCTCCAGCGCCTTTAACGGATCCGGCCTTAAGGAGAGGATTTTCTTGGAAAACTTGGTATCCTTCATAGGACTCATAATCAGCTGCTCAATTCTACCTACAGCGACAGTCTGTCAGCCGCGTTATGCGCCTGGATGGCGTGTACGAGAGAAGCTCCGCCCCGTATGGCGGCGGCCACATGCACTGCCTCAGTTATATGCTCTAGGCTCATGCCCTCTTCGAGACAAGACTTGGTGTAGGCATCTATGCAGTATGGACACTGTACCGTGTGCGCCACGGCCACGCCAATTAGTGCCTTCTCGCGCTTGGTCAGCGCGCCTGGTTCCAGTGCAGATGTGTACCAGTCCAAAAATTTCCTGAAAAGTGCAGGATTGTGTTTGCCCACTTCTCCGAACCGGTCGAGATCTTCCGGTTTGTAGTACTCGGTCATGTGAAGTCCCGTCCTTTCTGATGAATAGATTCATCTTCTGCAATGTTTTAAGTATAGCAATGTAACTAATGGATTTCAAAAAAATTATGCCGGCGCATCCCTTTCGTCCTGTAAAATGAATGCGTTCAATGAGAGCGACCATAGCTCCTTTTTGTTCCACAAGATTATTTTTGTACGAGAACGTGCGACATAGCTCTTTTAGTCTGGGACTTATAACCAGGGGCTGGGGTGTGGTCAGTTTACGCTAAATGACATGAAGATTATATGCGGTTACATTGACGGTTGAATTATTCTAATACTGTTTAAGTCGTCTCCACTTTGCATCAGTGGAAACTGCGGTGATTTCCAGATAATGCATGCTCGTCACAAAATCAGGCCAGACGAACGCTTTCTGTCCTAACCCTGGTGTGTCCCATCAGCAGCATATCACTTGAATGTGATGGCCATGTTGCATACGGCCTTCACCGTATTCACCTTCAGAGAAAGCCGCCCTACAAATCCTTTCGCCGAAACAGAACGCGGAGCAGCATCGGCACCCACCGGAACAACGATTCGAGATTGACTCCGCCAAAGCTCAGAAAGCCAGTCACTGCGGCACGAATCCGCTTGATATCGTCGTGCAGTTCTGTGATGTGGGTCTTAACACGCTCCGCATCTGCTGTAAGCTCTGCCATTGCGGCCTCATGTAGGTTTCTCACTGCATCAACCTCCGGGCCAAGGTGCAGGCGGCCGGCAACAACCACCGCCACCACTGCCAGCACGATATCGACTATGGCGACCAGGAGAGCAGCGCTGGCATTATCGAGACGCGGAACGAGATACAGATAGAGGGCGATATTGAGCATCCCGACGGCCAGAACGGTCAGAAGAATGGCGGCGATGTAGAACGCGGCCTGCCGGATGGCACGACTCAGTTGGAGGCGAAACAGGAGCATCTCTGCCTTCAGCAGAAGGCGTATCTTTACTAAGAACTCTTCCATACTTCTACCCCCTGCGGCTGAGCAGCCGACCCATGAGGACGCCGAGAGCGAAGATGACAAGGGCAGTCTTAGCAGGCACGTCCTTGAACTGGAGGTCCAGCCCGCCCATCAGCTCATCAGCCTGTTTGATCAAGTCCCGGAACCAGTTTCCCGCCTCTCCTTCGGTTTCTTCCAGAGGTCTGTGTTCCTGTTCGCCCGAGGAGGCCTGTGCGCCCGCATGGCCTTTGCCTGTCTCGAGTTCCTGCAGCTGTTTTCTTAGCGCCTCAATCTCCTGCACGATGTGACGGTCTGCCATAGTCATCCTCCCCTTCCTGTATCTGTACAGTATTTATACAAGGGTAGCATAGGTAACGGCATTGTGGCAAGGGAATCTCTTCTTTTTGATATACCTTTTTCGCGCGCTGTAAGGGTTGCGCTAATGGTTAGATAGCTGCAGGGGCCCGGGAATCCGTAGCCGCAGACATCGTGCGGCCTTTGCGAAGCGGTATCCGCTTCGCGCGCCCTGTTCTCCCGGTGCCTGGACTCAGTATATTGCACCAAACACCGCAGGTTCTTTCTTCACCAGGAGAACGGAGCACGGCATTCTCCTGATGATTTTATCGTTACTGTATCCGAAAAGGAATTGTTCAAGGCGGCTTCCCTCATGGGCGGACATAATGATGAGGTCAATGCTCTTTTCTTCAGCGACCTGCATTATCATTTCTGCGGAATCTCCTGTCCTGATCATTTCTATTATTTTTATGCCGTTCAATTTCTCAGTGTTGATAACCGCATCAAGATCTTTTTTGGTTTTATGGAGCAGTTTTTCATAATCATCTGCAAGTGTCAACGCCGGAACCGACAGGTTCCATCCCTTGCAACATCTGAACGGATTGTCCATGATGTGGAGGACATAGAGTGTCGCACCGCATTTTTTCGACAGTGAGATCCCGTAATGCACGGCGTCCTTGCAGTAATTTGTCATTCTGCTCACGACGAGAATGCTTTTGAGTTCATGCATGGTTCCCTCCTTCGGCGACCAGTGAATGGAGAGGTCGCCCAAGAGCAAAGTGCAAGACTGAGGGAAACGGAGCATCACCCTCTACGAAAAAAGAAAGGCCGAGCTCACCGAAGAATTCTCCTTCGGCAGCTCGGCCGTCTTGAGACTCATAGACCCGCCGCTTTCCGTCCCCTCCTCAAGGAGGGTTTGGCTTTATCGGGAACTAATTAAATTAAATCACGGATATGACACATCGTCAATTTCGAGCATTCGCAACTTTTCACTTTGTTGCAATTACGCATAAAAGTAGCAGAAATATGCTTTAATCTCGTCTGAAACCGGCATTTTACAGTGTTGGGAATCGTAACTGAGAATGGTCGGTTAATCACGGCATAGCGTATAAACAATTAAGGGATATTTCCGCATATCTATGAAATCCTATTTATCCCAGCGTTCAGAAAGAAAGTCACATTAATCTCATGCAGTGATATGCGCAAATCAGCAAGACACGATCTGATGGTGAATTATCCTTGTTAGTTAGGTGCTCCATAACTCCAGTGCGAGGTCCCTTCGGTTTCAGGATAAGGATTCCATAGACCGGGTTGACCTGAAAGGATAGCCGATGGACTCGCGTCGGTATAAGTTCCGATCTGGTTCCAGGGAGTATTAGCAATATCGATTTCAAAAGGGTCATATCCATTATTTCGGATCGCTGCTGAGAGAACAGGGGGATTTCCAAAGACAATAAGTTTGGCCGCAGTGCTTGGCCATGTCTCAAATGCGCCAAACGTGTACAGAAGCGTATTAACCCCGTTGACCCTTCTATGCAAATGAATATAGCTCCAAGCATGTCCCTGGTCATCATCCCCAGCGTATTCAAGTGAGAGGTGATACATTGTATCAGTCTGGGGGTTCACCCTAACCGCAGGACCTAAACCTTCTGAGCTTCCGGTACCTCCTTCTGTTTCTTCCTCGGACCAGTGGTCGGGATTGACAACGTTATATGACCAGGACGCCACTCCCGCGGCCGATGCTCCGCCAGCCCAGTACCATTGGTTCCTCGGCATAACTGGCGTGAACCATGTCATATTGCCATTAGTATCGTCCACAGCCCACGAATCCGGATTGTCCGGAGGAAGCAAATTATCATTATTGTCGCGGAGGGATCGATAAAGCGTGCCCCCACCACTTGCGGGATAGAACGCCAGATCGTTCATCATGAAATTCTGTGTTGGTGTCCAATTGTGATGTTCAAATGTACAGACGAATTTGCGCGGAAATGTGAGGGGGCCTGTCGTTTGAGATGATGTCGAGAACGTTTTATCATTACCAGTGAATATTCCAGCCAGGTTCTGAGTCACGATCCTGGAATGATAGGTCGTTTCGCTGGAAAGACCAAGAATCGTCGCTGACATCGTATGCATCCCAACTGCAGCATACGTTGTTTTCAGGGTAGTATTGCCATAAGACGGTGTAGTCCCATATTCAAACCAGACGGTAGTCATATAGCCTGCTTGGTTAGTAAAACTCCCTATCAGGGTCGCAGACGTATCGCCAATACTCGTTACTGTTGTTGCAGGACTCGTATAACCACGAATTGTTTCTCCTTTGTTCTTTGACCCACTGCAGCCCGTGATGAGTATCATGGCCAAAAGGGTCAAATATGATGGTAGTAATTTTTGAAACATCTTGTTTCCCTATCTAAGCAGTGGACTACCAGTAATCATGCAGAGTGAAAGTTGCAAGCAGCGTCTAGGAATGCTCAGGGAAGCGTGAAATAAAAGGTGGCTCCCCTACCAGACTCTGACTCCACCCAGATGCGTCCTCCATGCAGCTCAACGATTTTCTTACATAAGGCTAGGCCAATGCCCGTGCCAGGATACCGGTCGTCCCGATGCAGACGGTAAAATATCCAGAATATCCGCTCACGGTCGGCAGGGTCGATGCCAATGCCGTTGTCCGAGACAGAAAACAGCCAGCCCGTCCCAGTGTGCGGATTTCGGGGTGGCGATAGCGGAGTCGTATCCCGAGAGTTCGTGTCCGCGTCCCCATCAGACCGAGCGGCGACATGAATACGTGGCGACTGGTCGCCACGGTACTTTATGGCATTTCCGATGAGGTTCTGGAACAGCTGGACAATCTGTATTTCGTCTCCCGCCACCGTCGGGAGATCATCAACCGTGATAACCGCGCCGCTCTCCTCGATGGCCCTCTCGAGGTTCGAGAGCGCGATCGAGAGGGCTGCGTTACACGAAACGGGTCTGAAAGATCTCTCAGCGGTGTTGATCTTCGCATAGGCAAGGAGAGACTTGATCAGGTGTTCCATACGGAAGGACCCGTTGATGATGTTGGAAACAAGTGCCTGTGCTTTGGCATCCAGCTTGTCACCATGCTTTTCCCGCAGAATCTGAGCAAACCCTCCCAAGGAAACAAGGGGTTCCTTGAGGTCGTGCGAGACGATGGAGGCAAACTGCTCAAGCTCCGCATTGGAACGCTCTAGTTCGGCAGTCTTTTGCATCAGTTTTTCCTCGGCCCGTTTGCGTTCCGTGATGTCCTCGCCCGAACTTAACGTGGCCATGATCTCACCACTGTCGTTCTCCAGTACCGCATTGTGCCACGAAATAATCAGCTCCTCTCCCCTCCGTGACACAACGGGGTTCTCAAAATGCTCGACAGGCTGGATTTCTCTTGTCATCAATTTGTTGAATACCACTTTCACTTCATCGCGCATCCGCGCAGGCACAAACGCGTCGAACCAGTTCCTGCCGATGATCTCGCGTTCGTCGTAGCCCAGAATCTCGCAGCCTTTCTTGTTAATAAGACTTACCCGCTGGTCCGCTGTAATTACCACGAGGATCGTCTTCGCCACATCGAGATAGTGCTGGGCACGGTCACGCTCCTCCCGGAGCGCTTCCTCGCTTTTTTTCAAATTACGGAAGAGGATGTCGAAGGGCTTGACGAGGGCGGACTCCACCAGGGCTTTGTAAAAAAGATAGAACGCAGCGATCTTGAGGAAGTGCCCGGCCTTGCTGAGAATATCCTCCGCGCCAATAAACCACATGTTTATCAATTCGGAGCATATGCGCAGAAGGATGGACCCGATGAGCAGATGCAGGACGCGCTTGTCAAATTCGCTCCGTCTCCAGAGGAGGAGGGCTAGGGCCGCAGCGAAGAGCGATGAGATGACGAATTCGCTCGCAATTTTGAATTTCGTAAGCTCCCCGCCCTCGCTGACGCAAACAGGGAAGACCTTCCAGAACAAAATCATGGCCAGCAGCACGACTGTCACTGAACCGTATGCTCCAAAAACGAGGCGGGGCCGCAGCCTGCTATCCATGACCAGCGGTGCGATGAGGAGCGAACTGCTTCCCATCAAGCGTGCTGTTATCCAAAGCTGAGTTGACAGGTTTGCGTCAGACCCAGAGGCGATATTCTGCCCCTGGTAGGCAACGGTATGGATCAGATCGAAGATGCTCACAAACAGGAAAGAAATGCCGATGAATAGGATATAGTTGTTTGATAGGAATCGCCTTGTGTTCCAAGCGATCATGAAGATACTGCAGGCGACGATGATGCTGAACATCTCCACCAAGGTATGCATGAGGACGGCGCTGTGCAGACTTATGATGGTGAGACCGAACAGGACCGCCACACCGGCGAGGGGATAGAATAAATGGGCAGAGATCTGTTTAGTCATTCATCCCCCCGTCAGGAAAGGCTGCCGCGGGAGCAGGAGGAGGTTCACTGCATGTCATTAATATTACTCCCAAGTATTCGGCAGGTCAAGGGGCTGCTCGCAGGATGAAGGATATTCGAATCGGCGCAGAGGGCCGCATTTATTATCGAACAGGCAAGTGGAGGAAAAAATCCTTGACCTGTGCCGGATTGGTTAATGGTTCAAAGCAGGTTTCATTGATGCACGGTATCACGCGGCCATTGTCCGCTCCGTAAAGGATTATGGTGTATGGACCGCTCAGCGCCCGAGCCGCCTGGCTGAGCTCGCTTCCCGGATCAGCCTCCACTGTTAATTTCAGCATGCTGAAGTATGCATCCAAGGCACAAAAGTAGGCTCCTGCATGGATACCCATTTCGCCTGCAGTTCGGGAAAAGATCTTCAGCGCTTGCTCCGCGGCAAAGCGGTACGACTCTTTCCCAGTGAGATGGAAAAGCTTTAAAAGAAGCTTCGCAGCAATGGCGTTCGCCGAAGGATGGGGAACGTCTTCAACGCGTCTCAGGCGTGTTCCGAGCACTTCGCCTTCGGTATCGAAGAACCCTCCTTCGTCATCCCCGAATTTCTCCATGCACGTCATCATGAGCGCATCTGCCCGATCAAGATGGCTTCTTATGCCGGTTCCTTCATAGGCGGCCAAAAGGGCTTCGATGAGATAGATGCCGTCATCGAGCACCGCGGGAACGCCTTCCGAGTGGTACAGCGTACTTCCTACAAGACGATCTCTGAGTAGCCGATTAAGGCTCAAAAGCGCAAAATCCTTAAGAACGATATCTCCCAGAAACCTGAACGCATGAAGATAGGAGGCGATGAGCATGCCGTTCAGCGAGGTATACAATGTTCGGTCAATGAACGGTGCCTCCCGTGATTTCCTTTCGCTCCGCAGCTTCTCTTTGCCGAGGCGGATATTTTTGGACACTTCCGCAACAGACTTTCCGAGCTTCGCTGCTATCTCTTCTGGAGTGAGGGCAACAGCGAGGACCATCTTGGAGGGATCATGGTGCATATGCCCGCGTTCATGAAAGAGGAGGAGGGTGAGTACCGCGTACTCTTCATCAGTGAGAACTTTCTTGAGATCATCATCAGTCCAGGTAAAGTAGCCGCCCTCGTCCTCAGGTGTAACATCAGCGTCCTGGCTGGCATAGAATCCGCCGCTGGGATCTGACAGCACGTCCTTCGTGAAATCGATAATCCCCTGTGCGATACCCTTGTATCGTTCGTCGCCGAAGACGACGTATCCGTCGATGTAGTTTCTGAGGAGCCACGCGTTATCGTCGGCCATCTTCTCAAAGTGAGGCACGATCCATGCCTCGTCCACGGAATACCGGTGGAACCCTCCTCCGATCTGGTCATGAAATCCGCCTCGCGCCATGGCATCGAGCGTTCTGCGGACACCATTGCCTATTGCCGCGTCCCTCGTCTTGGAAAATCGCCGGAGCAGGAACTCCAGAGCACCAGGCATGGGGAATTTGGGTGACGTGCCGAAGCCGCCATGCCGAGAATCAAAATGGGAGTAGATGCCTTTCACTGCTTCGTCCAGTGAACTCTCGTAAAGATTATCGGGTAGCAGGACATCGGGCCTCAGGGTATCCATGACCTGGGATGAGTACAGTGAGACATCGCCTGGCTTTGTTTTATAAAAATTGCTCACTGCCGTGAGCACATTCTTAAATCCAGGCCTGCCCTCCATGTCCTCCGGCGGAAAATACGTTCCTCCGAAGAATGGTTTCTTGTCGGGGGTCAAAAAAACACTCAAGGGCCAGCCGCTTCCCGCACCCATGGCTGCCAATGCCTGCTGGTATCTCCGGTCGATGTCGGGCCGCTCATCCCGATCGAGCTTGATGTTGATGAACAGCTCGTTCATGAGGTCTACGATGTCATCGTTTTCAAAGCACTGTCTGGCCATCACGTGGCACCAGTGGCACCACACCGCGCCGGTGCTCAGGAACAGGGGCTTGTCCAGGAGACGTGCCCGGTCAAATGCCTCTTCTGACCACGGATACCAATCGACCTTCTGATACGCCGCGTGTCGGAGATAAGCCGATTTTTCTTTCGCAAGTCTATTCACGAAAACACCTTTTACAGGGAACCAACCACGCGTAAGAATCGCTTAGACAGCGATGAAACACTAATAAATCTAGGCTCTTCACACATTTTCTATTCACGAGTGATTTCCGCCTTTTATTCATGGAAAATTAAAACGTCTTTGGATCTTCCGGCGGGAGGTCGGCCTCATCAAATGGCATGACCCCCAGCTGAGTCATAACATGCTCAATACCCTTCAGAATATCGCGATAATCATAACCTGGCATTTCTTCGTTCAATGCTTTCTCCATCAGACTCTCGAATGACTCGAAATCAAACGAGCCATCGAGCACGCCGGAACGGACCAGGACGGCGTAGATCGTGCTTTCATCCTTGAGGTTATCGCTCTGATCGATAACAAGACGTCCCCTATGTTCTGGCGAATTAACGTATGATTCCATTGCGCCGAGCAGAGCATCGTACAGCGTTACAATGCCTGCGGATATTTTTGCCTGCCGGAGTCTCCGTTTCCCGCCGCGGATATGGAGCCGTGCTCGCTGGAACGGGCCCTTTACGGGCCCGAGATCTCTTTCGTCCATTAATCCGAAATGCGGCATACAGACCTCGAACATCTTGCAAAGAGCAGCGCGTAGGGCATCGTCTTCTGCCTCTCTTCGCTGCACGATGCCCTCCTCCTCTGGCCTTGCTCAAGTCATGCGGCTGCAGGCCGAGTATCCTTCGTCCGTTTAATGATCTTGAAGGTCTCGCGCATGAACGCAGGGAGGTCTGACGGCTGGCGGGAGGTCACCAGATTGCCGTCAACCACTACGTCTCTGTCCTCGTAGATAGCTCCTGCGGCCTTCATTTCCTCGGCGACGGTCCGATAACAGGTAGCGTGCCTTCCCTTCAACAGTCCCGCAGTTATCAGGGTCTGCGGACCATGGCAGATGGCGGAGACCGGCTTATTCTTCTGGAAGAAGTGCTGCACAATCTCGACGGCCTTCTTCTGCTTCCGGATGGCTTCGGGTGCCTTGCCACCTGGGAGCACTAGGATATCGTACTCTTCAGGGTTCACTTCGGCGAGTGTCTTTGTGACCGTCACCTCGTAGCCGTGCTTGCCCTTAATAGTACCCTTCCGGATGGACGCGACATCTGCATCGATCCTTTCCTCCTGGAGCCGGTAATAGGGAACGAGAAGTTCCGTATCCTCAAAATTGTCAGCACTGATCACCAGGGCCTTCATAATCCCACCTCCCAAGCGCAGCCAAACTTTGCTGAGCGCAAAAGACAATTGAGGACAAATTTAATCCTCAAAACATCTTGTTTTTATTATATCATAGCACCAGAAAAGGGGAATCTTGTCGTCAAGGAAGGATGTAATACTTAGTGAGGACAAAGAGGAGTGGCAATCGATCCAGAAAGCGGGAAACGCAATGATGCGCTTCGTGAAGTGTGTTTCTCTGCTCTCTCAGGGAGACCACGCAGGTGATGTGTAGTTTGCGTCGTTCGGCGTAATTCGTTCGACATCCGTGCCGTCGGCGTTCATAATGTAGATATTGAATTTTCCCTCGCGGTTCGAACTGAATATGATCTGCCTGCCGTTCGGAGACCACATGGGGTTCTCGTCGTTCCCCGGCCCGTTCGTGATTAGCCGGAAATCGGAGCCGTCCGGGTTTGTCGTGGCGATCTTGAACAACCCGCGAACCTGCGAAACGAGCACGATCCGGTCTCCTCGCGGCGACCAATTTGGTGAG
>Ga0187779_10000865_pt1 | contig 19701 bp, 14 predicted proteins | sample 1015_Q2_SP10_10__FD_132435 | JGI IMG/M metagenome (GOLD analysis project Ga0187779, IMG submission 132435) | Tropical peat soil microbial communities from peatlands in Department of Meta, Colombia - 1015_Q2_SP10_10_MG | ecosystem: Environmental > Terrestrial > Soil > Wetlands > Peat | place... | reverse complement strand
TTCCTTACCGAGTCGAAAGGATCGCGAAGAGGGGCGCTTACCGAGATCGTCGCGGAGCCAAGTCGAAAAGTTCTTCAGCGCGTGCACGGCAGGTGGTGCGACTTGATCGTATTCCGTTTTGAGCGGCGAGCCAGGCGGAACTTCCCTTGCGATGGTGTTCTGGATTAGCTCGATATTGCCGTCGTTTTCTTCAATGGCAGTAGTGATAAAAATGGGATCGACGTCGTTGAGATACGTTTTGACCTGATCAATCAGGCGAGGAACCTGCTTCATGCGCGATAGCACGTGGCCGACGCGAACGTCGTGCGAGGCGTAGTTCTGTGTCAGAGGAAGGAAAAGCGCGTTGCCAATCAGCTCAACGGGGACAGTAGGATTGTGGCGGTAGTTTTGAATGCGATCGAACTCGAGAAGGTCTAGTCCGATTTGATCATCGATGAGCTGCCAATCGGCGGCGTCCTGAGGGCCCAGCTTCGTGACGGGCATTTCCTCATGGAAGCGGCCGTGCCAGCGGGCATAGAAGTCGCGCTGACGAGCCATTGCATCGAGGCTCATGTCGTCGAGGAGAGCATCCAGTTCGATCTTTTTGCCGGTTTGGGGATCGACGCGAATGTGGTAACCCGCGGCAGAAGCCTGGGTAGGTGAGAGCGCTAGCGACTCCTTCAGAAACTCGTCGGTCATTTTGGCGAATTCTGACGAGTCCCCATTTGGTTTGTCAGGCCGACCGGCGTCACGTGGCAACAGGACCGCAGCAAGCAAGACAACGGTAGAAACCGTCCCGCTCATCAAGAAAGTCGCGGTTGATGTCATATGGACGCTCCCCAACCTATGTTTTGTGAGGACAGATGTTAGCTCGAAACTTAAACAGCTTGGAGATGCTCGTGCCGAGAGATTGACAGCGCATTCCCTTGGTTTCTTTCGTGCTTAGATTTCTTGAGCTGACACCGGCGTGCAACCGCCAGAAGCACCATTGTCCTGCGACACTAGAAGCGCCCGCCCGGCGCGAAGCTACTTAAGAATAATTTCCTGCAGTAACTCGTTGCTGATGAGCTCCCGATATTCAGCCCGCTTTTCACCCAGCTGCTGGGCCTTCTGTTGTCCTCCCAAAATCTTGTCCCGGATCGCCTCTTCCTTTGCATCCAGGCCATCCATAGCCGCATGGTTCTTGTACTGGACGGCGAGGCAAACATCCCAGTCCTGGGGATCGTTCTTGGTTTCCTTGAAGAAGAACTTGTAATCCAAGATCAGTCCTTCTTTCTTCTCCTGGTCGAGAACAGGCTTGCTGGCCTGCTGCAAGCTGGCGAGATATTCGTCCATGTGCGTGGCTTTCACGCGGATCAGTTCGACCCGCCACACGGGACCTTCGGTGTAGTGTTCCTGGGCCGTAACGGCAGGTGCGAGCAGAGCGACAGCGATGGCAAGACCATGCAGCTTTCTCATGGTGAGCTCCTCAGTGAGAATTGGCGGACCTGCAGGCTTCAACCGAGGGGTAACCTACACCTTACAATCCGCAAATGCAATTGTGGTGCGCACCCTCATGTTGAAAGGGTCGGAAGAAAGGATTATTTGTTCGGACGGAGCTTTGCATGAGATAGCGCGAGCGATGATTCATCAGGACTCAGACAACGACTGGCCGCACTAATTCTGCCATAGCAGCGTTGAACTTTGTCGGCTCCTCGAACGCTGGTTCGTGTGCCGACTCTTCGAACCATATGAGCCTCTTCCATGGCGCAGCGAGGATGTCGAAATACGCGACGCTCGTCTCTGGGGCGATCACATGGTCGTGGCGGCCGACAAAGAAGAAAACGGGCATTTCCAGAGCAGGCGCGGCCTTCGTGAGATTGAGTGCTGAGACTTCATCCCACATCGCGTAAGTCGAGAACAGCGTGCCGCGAAGAATATTGGGCAAATCTAAGACCGAGCATTCCGGCCCGCTGAGCATGATCCGCGAAAGTCTCCACGTCGACATGCCGCGTACCATGCCGACGAAGCGCGTCAGCCATTTACGCTGCACTATCACGTTTCGTGCTGTGTGCGGCGGAGGGCCGATCGCCCGAAGATCCAGCAGCGCTTTGCGGTTGCCGCGACGCTCGGCTTCAGCCAGCGTGAAGTCGTAACATATGGCTTCGCTGGCAGGCAAATCGGCAATCTGGCCGGCGCCGACGTAGGCTGCAACCTTATCCGGGAAGCGCGCGGCATAGAGTATGCCGAGCGCGGAGCCCCAAGAATGCCCATAGATCGCGACCCTGCGCTTCCCGAGCCGCGTACGGACGGCATCACAAAGCTCATTGAGATCAGCGAGGAACTGCTCGACGGTCATGGAGGTCTTGGGAATTTTGCGATGGAATGACTTGCCGGTGCCACGCTGCTCCCAATACACGACAACGAAACTTTTCTCCAGCGCGGCATTGAAGGTGCGGAAGAGACGCATTTCGGGAAAGCCGGGACCGCCATGTAAGAAAATCAAAACCGGATTCGCAACGTTCTCGCCACGGATCATGACCCACTGATCGAGTCCCCCGAGGCGGAAATAAGCAATCTCGGCGATACTCCCCGGAAGAATGTCTCCGTTGAGCGTGCGAAACGGCGGCGTTTTTCCTAAGTGCTTCATCGTTATCCTTGGGTCAAAAAAGACACATATTCTGGTAAGAACCTTGAAGTAGGTATCGTCATCCTGCAATTGGTCATTGTCCAGTGACTTTGGCTGGTACTCGATTCCTATCGGACATAGCCAGGATCCCTGCTGGTTCTTAGAGCCGATGACTCGGAACCGCCAATCAAGAACTCGGCCGTATTGATCCAGCCCAAATAGGGAATTTGTCAGGCCACGACGATGCTAGAATGCCCCCGCATATTTCGGCATTGATGGGCACACACGACACATCGCGGCGACGATTCCTGATCGGCTCAACCAGCGGCATCAGTGCTGTCTGGATTCGTTTGCAGTGGCCTGCGATTCTTGCAGCGCAGGAGCACGCTCGACGTGCGGGCGAGCAGGGCCGATCGATGGCCTTCGAGTTTTTCACACTTGAGCAAGCGCGCGAAATCGAGGCGATGACGGCTCAGATCATACCTTCCGATGACGCTCCTGGAGCTCGCGAAGCGCACGCCGTCTACTTCATTGATCGTGCGCTCGTCACGTTCGAGCGCGACAAACAGCGCTCTTACACGCGCGGCCTGGAAGATCTGCATCGTAAGACTCTAGAGCTTTTCCCGCGGGTGCAGCGATTCTCGGAGTTGGGGTCAGAAGATCAAGTGCGCCTTCTTCGAGCGATCGAGAACAGCGACTTCTTCGAGATCGTGCGAGTTCACACGATCATGGGCTTCTTATCCAATCCCGAGTACGGTGGCAACAGTGATCAAATGGGATGGAAGCTGATCGGGTTCGAGGAGTCTCACTCTCACGAGCCGCCCTTCGGGTATTACGACGCCGAATACAAGAAGCCAAGCGGAGACCCAACGTAGAAGAGGACCAGGGCATTGGTCAAGTTTGAGACAAAGACCGCCGTCGATTTCACCGTAATCGGCGGGGGCGGCGCCGGCAGCGTGGTTGCCAAGGAGTTGTCGACAGCTGGATTCCGGGTCGTCGTGCTGGAACAAGGACCCTATCTGCACGAAGACAGTTTTCGCCACGATGAGTTGAAGTTTAGGGATTGGTACGACCCTCCTTTTATCGGCCAGGAAACCCTTACGAACGTTCATGCCCTGCAACCCAACACGTTTCGTAAGGACGAGACACAAAAGGCCGAACTGGCTCCGATGATCATCTACGGGCGCTGCGTGGGCGGTGGCACGGTCCATTTCACCGCAAACTATTGGCGTTTCCACGAAATTGACTTTGTCGAAAGAACGCGGTGGGGCCCCATTTCAGGCGCTGCCTTGTCGGATTGGCCGATTACCTATGCGGAACTTGAGCCCTACTATGCAAAGGCCGAGGAAGACCTTGGCGTGTCTGGCCAGGCGGGCGCGAGTCCTTTTGATCCGCCTCGGTCAAAGCCGTACCCTCTTCCGCCGCTTCCGATAAAGTCCTCCGGCGTACTTTTTGAGCGCGGGGCGCGAAAGTTGGGCTGGCATCCTTTCCCGGCACCCATGGCAATTCTGTCACAGCCCTACCGCGGCAGGCCGAAATGTCAGCATTGCGGCTATTGCGAGTGGTTCGGCTGCGAATGGCGCGCCAAATCGAGCGCCCTAGCGACCGTCATCCCTATGGCTGAAAGCAGCGGCCGCTGCGAAATCCGGGCGAATTCCTACGCGCGTCGTATCTCGACCGACAAGCGTGGCCTCGTGAATGGGGTGCTTTATTTCGATGCTCAAAAACGCGAGCAGTTTCAGCGCACTAAGGCTGTCGTCCTGTGCGCCAACGGCGCGGAAACCCCACGCCTGCTGCTTCTATCAGAGTCCGAGCAGTTCCCACAGGGACTGGCAAATTCAAGCGGTATGGTCGGAAAGCATTTGATGGTTGACTTGAGTTCGGCGGCCTTCGGGACATTCGAACATCCGCTGAACGAATACAAGGGTGTGCAGGTTAGCCGCGTCCTGCACGATTTCTATGATTCAGACCCTAAACGTGGATTCTTCGGAGGAGGCGGTCTCGATGGCCGGTTCGACTTCTATCCGATGGGCTTTGCACTCAATGCCTTGCCACCGGATACACCGCGATGGGGGGAGGGATTCAAGCAGTCTCTGCGGCGAAATTTCAACCGGACGATGATGGTGTTGTCTCATACGACGGCACTGCCCGTTCCTTCCAACAGCATCTCACTGGACCCCGAAGTGAAGGACGCGTGGGGATTGCCCGCTGTCCGTGTGACGTACAAGTGCCATCCTGATGATTTCCAAAACTTGAACTTCTTTCGTGACCGGGCCTTGGAATTGGTGGAAGCCGCGGGTGCCGTCAAGACGTGGGCGCCGCCCGTCGAGGATACGACCAATGCCGTTCACTTGCTCGGAACCTGCCGCATGGGCGACGATCCCAGGGCTTCCGTCGTAGACAAGTATCATCGCGCCCACGACGTACCCAATCTCTTCATCGTGGACGGTAGCAGCTTTGTCACCAGCGGACGAAACCAGCCGACGTGCACGATTCAGGCGCTTGCCTACCGTGCGGCTGACAATATGGCCCGCATGGCCAAGCAAGGGGCCATCCCGGCTTCGGTTTGACCCAGTCGCTCCGGTGCCCGAAGCGCATCTCAGCTCCCGTGGACTCGTGTGATCTTGAGTCTTTGCGTGATCAGCGCTATATTCCAGCCCAGCGTCCCTTAACTTTTCGGTAATCCTCTGAGGCACGACATGCAAACGCGCGGAGTTCTTGTTGCGTCTATATTCCTGCTGACGATCTCAGTGGGTGCCGCCGCCCCTCAGAGCTCGAAAGATGAATCTGGGGCGAGGTCCTCCACGCGCTCCGGATCGCCTGCCCTAAAAGTGTGCCTGAGGACAGAAGATGGTTCTGCCTTCATAGGTGTTGCGAATGTTCGGGTAATGCCCAATGAGGGGTATGAGGTCCCGGGAGAACCTTTAGGGCCGGATGGCGAAATGATTTTTGCTGACATGATGCCAGGAACGTATACGGTGGAAGCAAGCGCGGCGGGCTTCCTGGCAGTCCGTCAGAAAACGCAGGTCGAAGCCGGCAATCGCCTCCAAACCCTCTTTCTAGTCATGAAGCCGAGGCTGTCGCCCCCAGGAGTGGCACCGCCTGTACCCGCTCTGTCTTCCGCGCCGGTGGCACCGCCAAAACAAACAACCGCTTGGATTCCACCCGGCATCGATGACGGCGTACCGAACGTACAGTCAGGCGTGGAGTGCCCGCTCTCGCAGGTCGTCGCTGGTGCGGGTCGGCGCATGAAAGAACTCATAGACAACCTACAGAAGTTCGATGCGACCGAGCACGTGGAACACTTCAACGTAGACGCCGCAGGATCGCGTGGAAAGCCCGAGGCTCGCACGTTCGACTACGTCGTTGTCATCATGCCTTTGGAAGCTGGATCCTTCGAACTGGACGAATATCGAAACGGCAGCACGGACCCGGCACTCTTTCCTGCTCAGGTCGCCACGACGGGGCTGCCGGGGATGGCGCTCGCCTTTCATCCCGCCATGGTCTCCGAATTCAACCTCACCTGCGAGGGACTCGGACTCTGGGAAGGCCATCCGGTGTGGCAGGTTCACTTCGTACAACGTCCGGACCGGCCCAACCTGCTTCGCGTCTATGTCGTCCAAAACAAGTATTACCCAGCCCCGTTGAAAGGACGCGCGTGGATCGACGCAAGTACGTATCAGATCCGCCACCTGGAATCGGAGTTGCTCGGTCCGATACCAGCGATTGCGCTCATGCAGGAACACATAGCCATCGATTACGGTCAGGTGCAGTTTCGAACGCACGCGCAGCAGCTGTGGTTACCGCTCGACGCTGAGGTTTACTGGGAACGTCGCGGGCATCGCTTCTATCGCCGTCACACTTTCAGCGACTTCAAAGTGTTCGAGGTTGACTCAGCCCAGCAGATTCAAGCCCCCGAGGGATCCTACTGCTTTAAGAATACGAGCGATCACGATGTCACAGGAATCCTGACCGTCCTGCCGGACTCAGCAGTTTCGTCCAAGTCTGTTGCGGTCCGTGTCATGATTGCGTCGGGGCATAGCGTGTGCAAACTTGTCGGGGTAGGCAAGGACGTGAATATACCCGCCGATGAAATCGCGTCGGCCAGTTTCAGGCACAACGGTCTTTCGGGATCAATAACGGCCGATGTCAATCTGACAAAGGAAAGCGTCCTGGACCTAATTCCCGAGAGCGACGTGGCGACGACCAAGCTTAGATAAGGACGCTCGTTAACCTGGAAGAGCAGAGCGGCGGCTACCACCCCATCTAGCTCTTCGTTAAGGCAGGCAAGGGTGACCCCTGTTTGGAGTTTCCAGCTTCCCGCCGAGCGATCCATACGAGCAGCGAGAGAGACGGAATCGTAAGGAAAGTGGCGAGCAGGAAGAACTGTACCCAACCAAGAGACTCGGCAAGCACACCGCTAGACGATGCCACCAAGGTGCGCCCCACGGACGCAAGCGAAGACAGCAGCGCGTATTGCGTCGCAGTGAATGCCGGAGAACACAGACTAGACAGATAGCAGATAAGCGCGGCTCCTGCCATCGCACCGGTGAGGTTTTCGGCCGAGACGCAAAGTGCCAAATACACTAACCGGTGGCCACCTACCGCTTGCAGCACATAGAACAGATTGCCCGCCGACTGCAGCACACCACACAGCATCAGCGAGCGCAGAATTCCGAGCCGCACGGTCAACAAGCCACCGATGATCGCTCCGGTAATTGTCGCGAAGAAGCCGACCAGTTTGGACATCGCAGCAATCTCGTCGAGCGAGAACCCCAGCGAGATGTAAAGTGGCGTGGCCATCAGCCCCGCCATCGCTTCTCCCAACTTGTAGGAGAGCACGAAAATCAGAATCGCAGGCCAAATCGGGCGACGCATGAAATCTCGAAACGGCCCAGCCAATGCGGTCGAGAACCAAAGGCCAACCGCATGCCATCGGTCCGTCTCTTTCTTCGCGCGCGAAGATCGGTCCTCTCCTGCCTGCTGAGCGGGCTCGGGACCGAACAGAAACACGAGAAGTCCCACGAGGACCATCGCCGCCATCGTTGCGTAGGCTACAAACCAGCCGGCACGGCTAGCAACCACCAGGGCGCCAGCGCCAGAAACCAGCATACCGATTCGGTATCCAGTCTGAATCATCCCGGCTCCCGGTCCCTGAAGACTGAGCGGAAGAATTTCCACACGCCATGCGTCGATCACAATGTCCTGGCTTGCGGAAAGAAACGCTACAACGAGAGCCAGAGCTCCCAGCAGGGGAAGGTGGCGTGTCGGGCTGCACGATCCCATCCCGACGATCGCGGCGATGAGGGCAAGCTGGATCGAGATTCCCCAGCCCCGTCTTCGACCCAGCGGCAAAGGTGGCGGTAGGCGGTCGATCAGCGGCGACCACAAGAATTTGAACGCGTAAGGTGTGCCAACCAGAGCGAAAGCGCCGATCGCAGCGCGTCTTACGCCGGCTGTAGCGAGCCAGGCCGAAAGAGTCGACAAGGTGAGAAGTAATGGCAGACCGCTGGCGAAATAGAGAACGAGGACCTGGAGCACTCGCCGGTCCGTGTAAGCCGCCAGCGAGTGGCGCCAGCTGGTCACGCTTGTTTGACCCATAGCATGATGATATGGCATCACGATTGAACCGAGTCTAAGTAAAGCGGAGAAAGTTCCTTTCTGAGACCCACCAGGAGGAGAGAAATGAGGACCAGAAAGCCTAGATCCGCCCAAAGGACGGGAGATCGCCTCGACGGACTACCTACGCCCTCAGGTTAGGCTCCTCGATTTTCGCAGCTTTAGGCCTTCTTCATTCGGAGAAACCGAAGTCCCATCCGAGTAAGCCGTCATGCCCGGTCAGGAGACCAAGTGTTGTGGCGCCTTCGGAGAACCTTCGAGTTTAAGAAGTTTGAGTTGCAGGAAAGAAGACCCGATTCGAAAATGAGACATCGGTTCCAAGGCTACGACGGAAACGCGATTGTCACCAAGATAGGTTCCGTTCGTAGAACGCAGATCATGTAACAAAATCGCGTCGCGCCTCACTTCCACAGCACAATGGGAGCGCGAGACTTCGGGATCGTCAATTTCAATATCGGCTCCCCCTCCCAGTCGTCCGATCGTCGTCAGTGGCTTACTCAATTCAAATTCTTTTCCTAGAGATCGCCCACTCGTCACATAGATCGTAACAAGATCATCCGGCTGGACGTCGAGACTGGTTGTCTGCAGCCCGATATTGCCGGGTCTTTCTTGTCGATTGGGGGAAAGTTTTACCACTGTCGGCGCCGAACCAGCACGGGCCGGATCCTGTTCCACAATCGAATCGCACATCCAGCATGCAATCTGCGATGGTTGCCCGAGGTCCGATTCGGCAAAGCGAATGATCGCGCCACAAACAGGGCATCGAGCTTGCATATTCCAAATTAGCATGTCCCAGCGGCCGCGATGTACGGTTTAAGGGCCGCGTTCTCAAAGCATCACGTTGAACTCGGTTGTTGAGTACGTAGTGCCATCGGTGACAGAGCGAAGCGAGGGCGGCAGGTCTAGTTTGGCCACAAGTAGGATTCGACGATCTGTGCGATGATCTCCTCGAAACCTAAACCCTCGCCCAACAGCGGCTGAATCCAGCGACTCAGGAACGTCGCAGGATCGACCTGCGAGAGTCTGAAGACTTGGTCCAGAGTTTCTAGCTCCGTTTGCGATATGCGCTGTCGGAGTTCCTCACGGAGGTGATCGATCTGCTCGGCGCTGAATGAGACGGATTCTTCACTGATTGTTTTCATCGTTGCTCCGGTATTTCTGAAACTAAGCTCGCCGCTAGGACGAGCTGATTGGTGGGCTTCGAGAAGCCTTCACTCGGGATCCCAGCCTTCCCAGGCCGGGACCCGAGCAGACGCGAAGGAACTACCGTTTAGGCTGTGACGAAGAACGTCTGGCCGCCTCGATTTACCAAGAGCAAGGGTTCCTTCGAATCCTTGTTCATCGCGTTTCGGAAATCGGAGACGTTCTTGACGGGTTGATGGTTGACCTCTTGGACGACGTCCCCCTTCCTGAGTCCGGAGTCAGCGAGCGGGCTGCTCGGACTCACGCGCTCGACGACCACACCCGTGGTCGTCGGAGGCAGATTCAACTGCTGCGCGATTTCCGGCGTGAGGTTGGCGACTTCGACGCCAGCCGATGCCTGAGACTCGTCGCTGTCGCTCGGGTTGTCGTTTTCTGCCACTTCGGTAGGCAATTCACTGAGCTTGATGGCGAAGTCACGCTGGCTGCCGTCACGCACGACTTTCAGCTTGGCCTCCGAACCAGGCTGCATCATCGATATGGTCATGCGCAGCTGGTTGCTGTCCATCATGGCCTTACCATTGACCTCCAGGATAATGTCGCCCCGCTGTAAGCCAGCCGACTGTGCCGGGCTGTTCGAGCTAACACCCCCGACGAGAACGCCGCGAGGGTCCTTTTGTCCGAATGCCTTGGCGATCGCTGGTGTAACGTCTTGCGGATAGATGCCCAGATAGGCGCGAGTCACCTTGCCGTTCTTCAGGATGTCGTCTAGCACCGTCCGAGCGAGATTCGAGGGAATGGCGAAGCCGATTCCCTGGTTGCCGCCGGATCCGTGCGTAATGATCGCGGTATTGATTCCAATCAGTTCACCGCGGTCGTTGATCAAAGCGCCGCCCGAGTTGCCGGGATTGATGGGTGCGTCGGTCTGGATGAAGTCTTCGTAGGCCTCGATTCCTAGGTTACCGCGACCCGTGGCGCTGACGATGCCCTTGGTTACGGTTTCTCCAACGCCAAAAGGATCACCGATGGCCAGCACTGTGTCACCTACTTCCGCCTTAGATGAATCGCCAATGGTAATCGGAGAAAGGTTGCTCGTGTCGATCTTCAAGACGGCTATATCTGTCTTGGGATCGGTGCCGACCACGCGGGCCTGAAATTCGCGCTTGTCAGAAAGTGTGACACGCACGTCGGTCGCGCCGTCAACAACGTGGTTGTTGGTAAGAATGTAGCCTTCTGGACTAACAATGACGCCGGAGCCGAGACTCTTCTCCTGGTGGTCTTGAGGCTCGGGCATCCCGAAGTTTCCCTCTCCGTCTTTGCCAAAGAACTGGCGAAAGAAGGGGCTCATATCTTGAGGGGACTCCGCGTTCGCCCGAACGGCTTTGGACGAAGATATATTCACAACAGCAGGCAAAACCGACTTGACGATCGGAGCATAGCTGTTCCTGCTCGGGCCTTGGTTGGCATCGGCCATCTTCAGGGTAGCCGGAGGATTGTTTGCGGACATGGTTGCTCGAGCCGCGCCGAATCCGGCAGCTCCAACCAAAACAGTCAGGCCAAAAACGGCCGGCGTGGAAGTGATCCAAGACTTGATTCGGTTCATTCGTATCTCCTTGTGGATCCATATCGGCTCGCAGGCCTGCATCGCGAGACCTGCTTCTTTATCTCAGACGCTGTCAGGTCGGGAGTGTTTCTCCCCACTCGCGGGGAGATTGGCCTCCGACGATTGGGTATATTCCAAATGTCGCCTTCACGCCCTTCGTACAAAGCTGCGATTCTGTTGTAGATTCACAGACATGGACGTAAACGAGCGGGGGCCTAGCGTTGCTCAGGAGAACGATCCGGGGCCCGGTGCGTCGCCGCAGAAGCTGCGCACGGCCCTTCTGTTGGCATTCGGTGGATTGCTAGCTCTTTCAGCTTTGGCGGGTGTGGGTGCATTAGTCTCCCTGCGCCAGCTAAATACTCTCGAGCAAGAGGTCAGCAACCGCTTCTTGACTCATACCCAGGCACTTTCCGCGGTCGTGATCTCCTTGCACATCTATGACGACCAGTTGGCGCGATTCCTATTGGACAATCAAGCGGCCGAGCAAAACGGGGCAGACGCAGAAATCGCGAATCGTGCAGCGGAGGCTCATTCCGCACTGAGGCGTTATCCTTTGGATCGTGGACCTCAAGAGCAGCAATGGCTTGAGGAGATCGAAGAGAAACTCTCCGAGCAAGAGACTGGTTCCTCTCAACTGCTTTCGCTGGCTCCGGAAGATCGCAGGGCGCGCTCCGAGAGGTTCGTTCACGAGCAACTCCTGCCACGCAGCCTGAGCATCCTCGAGGTCTCACAGCAAATCGCCTCGTTGAATAGTCAGGACCTTGCCCAAAGCAACCAAGACCTCGTGACGAAATTTGACTCGCTGCAAACCAGAATCCAGTCCCTGCTTTTGGTAGCTTTGATGGCCGGGCTTCTCCTGTCCCTCGGCGGGAGCTTATACATCCTGCGTCTCGAGCGCCAGGGCCGCGAGCGCTATCTCGCCCTGGCGGACAGCAGGCTTGCGCTGCAGAAACTATCCGCGCGGCTCGTGGAGGCCCAAGAGCAGGAGCGGCGCTCGATTGCCCGCGAGCTTCACGACGAAGTGGGCCAAACCTTGGAAGCGCTCTTGATGGATTTGGGACGCTTGTCGAGAATCGTGCCCGCCGGTGAGCGGGTCATGCGCGAGCACCTCGCCCAGCTAAAGGACCTCGCCGAGAAATCTGTCAAGACCGTCCGCAACATCGCTTTGCTGCTTCGACCCTCGATGCTCGACGATCTGGGCCTAGTTCCTGCACTGGAGTGGCAGGCGCGCGAAGTGTCGCGCCGTGGCGAGATGGAAGTGGATGTGCACTCGAAGATCGCCTCTGAGCAGCTGCCCGATGAGATCAAGATTTGCGTTTATCGCCTCGTCCAGGAAGCGCTCAATAATGCAGCGACACACGCATCGGCAAAGAATGCGCGGGTTTCGGTGATTCAAACCGACAAACTTCGAGTGGAAGTGACGGATGATGGACAGGGCTTCGATTCGAAGCATGTGCGGGGTATGGGGCTCCTTGGAATGGAAGAGCGTGTTAAGCGGCTTGGGGGCACGCTAACGATTGAATCGCGTGCCGGGCACGGCACGACCGTCGTTGCCGAACTCCCCTTACCATCGGCCTAGTTGCATGAGAACGATTCGAATCCTTCTTGCCGATGACCATCAACTCATACGCACCGGGCTGCGCCTTGTGATCGAACAGCAACAAGACCTTTCCGTTGTTGGGGAAGCGGGCGACGGCAGGGAAGCTGTTACCCTCGCGAACTCGCTGCGTCCAGACGTCGTTGTGATGGACATTAGTATGCCCAGTCTCAACGGCGTCGAGGCGGCTCATCAAATCAAGCAGAACCATCCGGAAATCGCGGTGATCGTGCTGAGCATGCATCCGGACGAGAGCTATGTCCTGCGCGCCTTGAAAGCGGGCGTCAAGGGCTACTTGTTGAAGGACTCTGCGGAGTCCGACTTGATCGCAGCGGTCCGCGCCGTCGCGCGCGGCAAATCGTTCTTCAGCCCCGCCGTAAGCCGAGTGCTTTTGGACGATTACATGCGCAAGCTGAAACGCTCCGGTGCCGAAGACGCATACGACCTGTTGACTCCGCGTGAGCGCGAGATTCTGCAGCTGGTGGCGGAGGGGAAGTCGAACAAAGAGGTGGCAAATCTCTTGAATCTGAGTGTGTACACGGTTGAGACTCACCGCTCCAACATCATGCAAAAGTTGAACTTGAAAGGCGTGCCGGAATTGATGCTGTACGCTGTCCGCAAAGGAATCATTTCGTAGTCAGCTTCGTGTCCTGGGACCTGTCTCTAACCAGGGGCGGGTATTCAGGTGTCCACTGCGTGGCCTCAATGCGATCACGCAACTCCTCGGGTGACGTGGGCTCTGCAACGCCTGCGTGCTGCGCTTCCAGGCCTACCTCAAACGCGATCTGTTGCGCAATCTTCCGAAGATCCTTCAACCGAGGAAGCAACGCAGCTTCCGAATCCGACAGTACGGGTGAGTTTTCGCCCAATGCACGCCCGGCCGCCATCATCATTCGATCGGTGACTCTCCGCGCTCGGGAGGCATTTAAACCTAGACCAACGGCCGGAAAGATATAGACGTTATTGCACTGAGCGATTGGAATTTTCCGGCCCGCAAAGTCTACCGGCGCGAAGGGAGATCCTGTGGCTACGATGGCGCGGCCGTCGGTCCACCGCAGCAGATCTTCCGGCACGGCTTCGCACCGGTCCGTTGGGTTCGACAAAGGGAAAATGATTGGCCGGTCAACCTTGAGCGCCATTTCTCGCACGATCGATTCAGTAAAGGCACCGCCGAGGGTTGACAGACCAATCAAAATGGTCGCGTCAACATTGCGGATGACCGTATCGAGTTCAATCTTGCCAGATGGAGGCCGCTGCCATTGTGCGAATCGTTCTACCGGATGGGCGTAGACACGTTGCTCGGAGGCTAAGTCGTTTCGATCGACGTGGAGGATACCGCCCCTGTTGACAATCCAGAAATGTTTCCTGGCCTCTTCCTCAGACAGGCCGCTGTCCACGAGTGCCATGCGCAAGTAATCGGCGACGCCAATGGCCGCAGCGCCCGCTCCGTAGAAGACGATCTGCTGGTTCTTCAAACTTCCGCCAGATGCTTTGATCGCCGCCGTGAGTGCGCCGAAAACGACCGCCGCTGTTCCCTGGATATCGTCGTTGAACGTCAGCAATTGGTCGCGGTACCGATCAAGGAGGGGTCTAGCGTGGGGATTGGCAAAGTCCTCCCACTGCAAACACGTCTGCGGCAACTCCTGCCTTACGGCTTGCACGAAAAGATCTACGAATTCATAGTAGGCATCGCCCGTGATACGCTCGTGCCGCCAACCGAGATACTCCGGCGCTTTCAACCTTTCTCCGTTGTTTGTTCCCACGTCAAGAACGATCGGCAGCGTGCGCGCCGGGTGAATGCCACCGATCAGCGAATAAAGAGAAAGCTTGCCGATCGGTATCCCCATGCCTCCCACACCTTGGTCGCCGATTCCCAAGATTCGTTCGCCATCTGTCACCACAATGACGTCGACATCCCGATGCGGCCGGTTTTGCAAGAGGCTGGAAATCGAGTCGCGGAGTGGATAGGAGACGAAAAGGCCACGAGGCCGGCGGTAAATGCCGCTGAATTGCTGGCAGCCCAGAGCAACCACCGGTGTGTAGACCATGGGCATCATTTCTTCGATATGCGCGTTCAGCAGTCTGTAAAACAGGGTTTCGTTCGTATCCTGGAGTGCACGCAGATAGATGTGACGTTCGAGGTCGTCGGTTTTCCTGCGATAAGCCTCATAGGCGCGTGACGTTTGCTCGTCCAGCGATTCTATATGTGGTGGCAACAGGCCATGAAGACCGAAAGCGGACCGCTCTTCGGCGGTAAAGGCGGTGCCTTTGTTGAGTATAGGCGTATCAAGAAGATGCATACCGCGAAGGCTTGTATGAACTGCCTTAGAAGAAACAGCCCAATCCGCTAAATGCTGAACCGAGCGTGTGCTTGCCACGGTTTGGGATTGTCCGTCTGACATACGTCCGCACCTGATTGTTGCATACTCCCCTACAAATCCATCGTTCCGTGACTAGAGTCACTCCTGTAAGTGATTCACATCACTCTTTCGTCAATGATCCAGGCTCCGTCGCGCGGGCCCTCCTGAGGGGCGAGAAAGCCGGTCGCCGTTGCGACCCCATGAAATGTCTGGACGTCGGCCCCTCGCCACTAGCGTGCCCTGATTGGTGATATCGTAAGAGTCGTACGAACCGGATATCGCGGCGGAGCAACCTATAACCCGAACACCGGAATCGTGGCCGGGGGCGGCGCGGGACACGTTGGAAACATTTACAGCGGCCAAGGCACAGCCAATCGCGGTGGCTTCGTTTACAACACCAACACAAACGCAGGCATCGCGGCGGGTAAGAACAACGTCTATGCGGGCAAAGACGGTACTGTCTACCGTTACAACCGGGATAGCGGTAGTTGGTCGAGCAACAGCGGCAGCGGTTGGCAACCTGTCGACAAGCCGGCGCCCTCTCTGCAAAACCAACAACAAATGCGCAGCAAGGGCGCGCAGCGTAACCAGAACTTCAGCTCGATGCGAAGTTACAGCGGCGGCCGCATGCGCGGAGGATTTAGGGGGCGGCGCTAGCAGCCTAGGCCCGGTTACGAGACCACGTGGCGCTCCTTCGGCGAGCCTTGTAGTTTAGACAGTCGAAGTTGTAGGAACGAAGATCCCATTCGAAAATGCGACATTGGCTCCAATCGGATAACGGAAACGCGATAGTTACCAAGATAGGTTCCGTTGGTAGAACGCAGATCATGTAAGAGGATCGCGTCACGCCTCATTTCCACGGCGCAATGCGAACGCGAGACCTCGGGATCGTCAATTTCGATATCGGCCCCTCCTCCAAGTCGTCCGATTGTCGTCAGTGGTTTAGTTAACTCAAACTCTCTTCCTAGGTCCCGCCCACTGGCGACACAAATCGTGACAAGGTCACCCAGTTGAAGGTCAAGGCTTGGTGTCTCAGGGGCTGTACCTCCCCGCAGCCCGATGTTACCGGTTTTTTCATGCCGCTTTGGGGAGGGTGCTACGACTGTTGACAAAGCCAAGCCCGCACGGGCCGGATCTTGCTCCACAATCGAATCGCACATCCAACAGGTGGCCTGCGACAGTCGCCCGAGGTCTGAGTTAGGAAAATGAATGATCGCGCCACAGGAGGGGCACCTGGCTTGCATACTCTGAGCTGGCATTTCCACTCCTCCGCGACGTGCGGCTAAAAGGTCGCACTCTCAAAACATCACAAGGGCAAATTGGCGAGCCTTATAATGGGCAGGAAAAGAGAGTTCCGTTATAGTACGTTCGTCTTCCTGTCGTGGTACTAGATTCCCACTGTGTGGCCATATCTCAAATGGGCACAGCTAGCTAGCAGATATGGCTTCGATCGGAAATTGCGAATGTCACGGTTGGCACCCACGAGGGCGACCAACCGCAGATGAAGAGCTCTCCCGGCAGCTCAGCGGGTTTACGACCGGTTTGTTCTTTCGCGATGCTTTGACCAGCGGCCGAGACGATATTCGTTGCTCTGCTCCGTGATCCGGTCGCAGATCCTTACTCTTACATTGCCGCTTGCATCGCAGGTGTACTCTTCTTCGAACCAGCGTTCTTGCATGGGAGCATGACGGAGGACTGGTAGATTCATAAGGTTCTCTGAATCACGCAAACTGGGATCAAAAGCGACGCGAATCTCATCCCAGTTGCTGATCTCGCCCTCCGGCTGATTGTTGGCGCCCAATTGAGCGCACTCGAGGTAGCGAAAATGGCCAATGTTGTGCGCGGGATGATATAAGCGGACGGCTCGCAGGGGTTCCTCGCCCCTCGAGGGCAGTTTTGCGCCGCGTGGAAAGATCACATCAAAGACAACTCTGTCGCCATCGTCTGCTTCCCGCCACACGCCAAAATTTTTTGTGAATTGATCGCGAAGTGGCCGCTCTTCATGCCCTTCCGCGCGGATGGCTAGTCCTATCGCTGTCGCCGAACGCATGTACGCAGAACGCCGTACCTTGCGCCCAAATGTTTCGCGCAGGACGCGAGCAACGGGAGGCAGCTCCGAACCTCCTCCGGTTAAATACAAGGTGTCGACAGCGTGGTCGGGGTGCTCCGTCAACAGGTCTTCCGTGACCTTGCGCGACGCTTCGACGAGAGGCCTACACCGTTCATAAAAAGGCTCCACACCGATCGAGACTTCTTTCCAGTCTTTGCGAACGCGCTCCAAATCGACGGTAATTTTTCGGCTGTTGGGGTTGAGCGATTCCTTTTTTTCACGACATTCGTCAAACAGCCGGTACCACTCCGCTGCCGTAAGCGTGTCCTCTCCTCGTGCAGGTTTGCCGGCTTCTTCTAGGGCTAGCAAGGCTAGAATCTCGTCGAAGTCATCGCCGCCCATATCAGGGATGCCCTCCGACGCGACGACTGTGTGCTCTGTCTCCGCTAGAGTCACGAGGGAAACATCGAAGGTTCCACCACCCAAGTCGTAGACAAGCAATCCGCCTTTTGCCTGATTCTTACGTTCCTTGCAGTTGCGGTAGACAAATTCAATCGCTGCGGCCGATGGCTCGTTCAACAACCCAAGCACTTCGAAGCCTGCATTTCGCGCCGCTTGTTCCGTAAGGAATCGCTGGTTGCTGTTGGCATTTGCGGGCACGCCGAGCATCACCTGGAGCCGGTCGTATTTCCGGGCGCCCAGCGTCGAGCTGTGAATCAGTTCGCGATGCAAAGCCTCCATCATCTCGGTCACGAGGAGATTCACGTGGAACCCCTGGCCAGCAATCTCCATCTCGGTGTGGGGCCCTGCGCTCTTCAGTTGCCGTTTGAGGGAACGTACAACGGTCCAGCCTGGCTCGCCTTGTTTCTCCAAAGCCTCCCATCCGTACACGCGGTGGTCTTCTGAAACTGCCAGAAGCGAGGGAAACCAATCCCTTACGTGTCCATCCGGTGCTTCAAAATTCACGAGTGGGTAGTTGCCGCGATCCGCCCTGGCGACCACCATCCGTGTCGTTCCAAAATCGATCCCAATCCTCACAGCCCCTTTATTCTAAGGTGGCGAGAGCTTCGTGCCAAGCGCGGTCAGATGCCGCTGGCGATATCCAGTTACAACTATTTCGGTAGGTTGAATGCAGAGTGAAGCTCTTGTAGTCGCGCTTCGCCGAGCTGCAACAAGAAGCTTTCGTAGGCTGTTCCGGAGCCGCTTCCCGTAGTCCAGCTATATGCAACGGCTCGGCAGTGCTGGTCGCGATAAGCCTTCCAGGTTTCCTGCGAACGAGTCACCGCGGAAGCCGCTTTCCGTAGCAAGCCGGTCTCATTGGGTCTGAGCGCGGGATCTTGAGCGAGTTTGCGGAATCGAGCGGTGTCTCGCTCGATCGGGCGCCAGCTCGTGGTAGATCAACAAGACAAACGAGAATGAAGGCTGCCACCGCGCCAACAATCTTCATCGCAACCTCCTAGAATAAACCCCATTCGGCACTATAGCGCGGTTTGTAAAACGCGCACGTCTCCAGCAACGTCATTGGCCGAGTTTCGCAGCGTGTCACCGGATTCACTGTCCGACGGAACAGTTGCTCGATAGAGCTAGGTCTGTACCTTCAGGCCATTCAAGCCGGCGCTCGCACTGTGTAGATTCCCTCGTTAGGCGGATCCATAACCCGCGACGGGACCCCTTCAAGGTACGAGCTATCACTCCTGATGAGGAGGCTACGCTGATGACGACAAAACAAAGGCTGCTAACTTCTGCATGTACAGTCTGTTGCGCAGCCCTGTTGCTGGTTTTGACTCTGCCGCTCTATTGTATGGCGGCCGACGATGACGATCCGCCAGGTCGTGTGGCTCGGCTCAGCTATCTGCGGGGATCAGTCTCATTTCAGCCGGCCGGCGCGACTGACTGGGCACTGGCGGTCATCAATCGGCCAATGACTTCAGGAGACAAGTTGTGGGTAGATGCTGATTCGCGCGCGGAAGTGCAGCTCGGCTCCGCGACCATTCACCTAAACAACAATACTGGCTTCTCATTTTTGAATCTCGATGACCGCACCGTGCAGATTCAGCTCTCGGCTGGCACTCTCGGTCTCAATGTCCGCCACTGGGATCGCGACGAAGTCTTTGAAGTAGACACCTCCAACCAGGCCTTTTCCATTTTGCAGCCCGGTTATTATCGCCTCTACGCCAGCGATGACGGAAACACGACGATCGTGAATGTGAGGGAGGGCCAAGGCGAAGCGACTGGTGCGGGACACACGTACACGATCGAATCCCACCAGGCCATCACCCTGACTGGCACCGATTTGCTTACAGCAGATCTCGAATCGGTCGAGGCGCGTGACCGGGATGATTTCGATGAGTGGTGCGAACTCCGCGACCGCCGCGAAGCGCAATCGCCTTCTAGGCGATACCTTTCAACCGAAGTGGTCGGCTATCAGGACTTAGATGATAATGGCGTCTGGCGGTACGATCCCGAATACGGCGAAGTCTGGGTGCCCGTTGCAATATCGGCTGGCTGGGCGCCCTACCATTTCGGCCATTGGAGTTGGATCTCACCGTGGGGTTGGACCTGGGTGGATGATGCACCTTGGGGCTACACCACCTCTCACTACGGACGCTGGGTGTATGCAGAGCACACATGGTGCTGGGTGCCGGGACCGGCCAGTATTAGGCCTGTGTACGCTCCGGCACTGGTGGCCTTTGTGGGCGGAGCGAACTTCAGCGTGGGTGTGGCCGTGGGCGGTGGCTCTCCGGT
>Ga0187779_10000863_pt1 | contig 19722 bp, 19 predicted proteins | sample 1015_Q2_SP10_10__FD_132435 | JGI IMG/M metagenome (GOLD analysis project Ga0187779, IMG submission 132435) | Tropical peat soil microbial communities from peatlands in Department of Meta, Colombia - 1015_Q2_SP10_10_MG | ecosystem: Environmental > Terrestrial > Soil > Wetlands > Peat | place... | reverse complement strand
TCGCGGACTCGATCGTGCTCGGGACGGCGTCGCAGAGCCGCAAGGCTCGGAACCTCGAGCGAGATCCGCGCGCGACGCTCGTCCTGCACGACTCGCGTCCGGGCCTGGAGGTCTGCGGCGCGTCGATCCACGGGCGAGTGGAGATCGTGCGCGGCGACGATGCAGTGCCGCTGATCCGCGAGGTCCATCGGCGCTACGTCGGAGCGGCGCCGGAGCGGGTCCCGGGGGTCGCCGCGTTTCTCGGCTCGGACGACGTCGCGCTCCGGCTCCTCCCCGAGTCGGCGACCACGTGGGACGAGCGAGGGAGCGACGCGGCTCGCGCCCTTCGCGACTCCGGCCTCGCGCTCCCGCTGGAGCCGACCGCGCCGCGTGAACCCTAGGTGGTCTTCCAGGGATCGACGTAGACGTCGTCGATCTTCCAGGCTGCCGATCCCGCCGTGAAGCGGAGCCGGACGCTCGAGGTCAGGCCGTCGAGCGAGGCGAGGCCCGTGACGTTCGCGAGCAGGAGTCCGGGGAGCGTGGGTGCCCAGCTGCGCAGGACCGGAACGAGCGTGACCGGCTGCGTGATCGTTCCCAACGCCGTTGCGTAGATCACGTCGACCCGGAGCGGGGCGAGGAGCGTCCCGCCGGTCGCGAAGAAGCGGATGGTCGGAGATCCGAGGCCGATGCAGAAGGCGGGAGAGGTAGCCGAGGCACCGGCCGGCAGCGAGAGCGAGCCGGCATCGGTGGCGCGGTTCACGTCGAACGGCTCGTTGCCTGCGACGAGCCGCGCGCCGCCGGTCAGCGTCCACGAGGTCGTGGCTCCTTCGAATGTTCCGCCCGGGACGAGCGTGTAGCTCGCGGGATCGAGCCAGGGGAGGAACGGCCGTGTCGCGGCTCCCGGGCACGTCGTCGACGGGGAGGCGGCCGCCTTCCCCGTTCCGCCGACGAGCACGAGGACCGAGACGAGCGCGGCGAACGCCGCGAGCAGCTTCGCGAGTCCCGCCGGAGCGATCGCCTGCTCGGCGAGCCCACCACGGTTGAGGTCTCCTCGGTGCCGGTCTGTTCCCACGACCCACTCATAGGGCGTTCCCCGGATCGTTCACAACACCCCCGGACAGGTGGTGTTCCTCCCTCGATCGAGGGTAATCCGAGGGCCGTCAAGGAGCTCGCGCCGCGTGCCGATGGAAGACCGAGATGACCGACACCCAGCAGGCGCTGTCCGCCCAGGCGCGCGCCGCCTCCGCGTCGGTCGCGGTGACACTCGCGTTCGACCCCGACGGTGACTCGGTGGTCGGAGAGCACCGCTCGACACTCGGCGGGCTCGGGGCCGGCGAGAGCCTCGCAGCAGCGATGATCGGAGGTGGCTACCTGGCCGCCGCGCTCGGACTTCTCGTCGCGCTGCCCGGTGCGTCGCACGCGAGCGTGCTTGCGACCTCGACGTTCGTCCTCGTGTACGCGATCGTCTCGCGGGTCGAGTTCGAGGTCTTCACCGGCGCCTCCGTGCCGACCGAGCTCGTCTTCGTCCCGATGCTCTTCGTCCTGCCGCTCCCCGTCGTCCCGATTGCCGTCGCCGCCGGGGTCGTGCTCGGTTCGTGCGTCGATGTCGCGAAGGACGAGATCGGGCTGGCGCGCATCCCGGTCCGCCTGATCGGCTGCTGGCACGCGCTCGGACCCGTGCTTGTCCTCGCTGCGGCCGGTCATGCTGCGCTCTCGTGGTCGCACTGGCCGATCTACATCGCCGCGCTGGCGGCGCAGTTCGTCTTCGAGCTCGCCGGCATCGTCGCGCACGAATGGATCGCACGGCGGACGAAGCCGAGCGAGCTTGCGCCGCACCTGGTGCGCACGCAGCTCGTCGACGCGGCTCTCGCCCCGGTGGGCCTGACGCTCGCCTTCGCCTCGCGCGGCAACCCCTACGCGGTCCTCCTGGCGCTGCCGCTCGTCGGCCTCCTCGACGTGTTCGCTCGCGAGCGCCGTGCGCGCATCGACAACGCTCTGGAGCTCTCGACCGCGTATCGCGGAACGGCTTTCCTGCTCGGCGACGTCGTCGAGGCGGACGACGCATACACCGGGCTCCACAGCCGCGACGTCGTCGAGCTCGCCGTCGCGGTCGCGGACGAGCTCGGCCTCTCGCCGAGAGCGCGGCGCGACACCGAGTTCGTCGCCCTCCTGCACGACATCGGGAAGATCCGCATGCCGTCGGAGATCGTCAACAAGCCCGGCGCCCTCGATGCGGACGAGCGAGCCCTGATGCAGACCCACACGATCGAGGGCGAGCGGATGCTCGAGCGGATCGGCGGTCTGCTCGGCGCGGTCGGTCGGGTCGTGCGCTCCTGTCACGAGCGCTGGGACGGCGGCGGCTATCCGGACGGCCGGGCCGGCGAGGAGATCCCCCAGATCGCGAGGATCGTGATGTGCTGCGACGCGTTCAGCGCCATGACGACCGACCGCTCCTACCGCAAGGCGCTGCCGCTGCCGACGGCGATCGCCGAGCTGCGTGCGAACGCGGGCACGCAGTTCGACCCGGAGGTCGTGGCCGCCCTGATCGCCGTCGTCGAGCGCGGCGGGAGAGCTCGCCCCGCGCCGGCCGCCTGAGAGGTCGCGCTACTTGGGCTCGGGCTCGAGCTTGTAGCCGACGCCGTAGCGCGTCTGCAGGAAGGTATGGCGTGCGGCGCGGCGGTCGATCTTCTCGCGCAGCTTCCGCACGAAGACGTCGACGGTGCGGTCGCGGTGCGTGGCCCGCCGCCCCCAGACGCGCTGGAGGAGCTCGTCGCGCGTGAGCACGCGGCCCTGCTCGAGCGCGAGCGCGTAGAGGAGACGGAACTCGGTCGGCGTCACGTCGGCGCTCTGGCCGTTGACGTACGCCTGGACGTTCTTCGGGTCGAGGCGGAGCTCCTCGATCACGATCTCGTCGTCGCGGCGCGGATCCGGCGCGCGCGTACCGCGGCGCGTGACCGCGCCCACGCGGGCCGCGAGCTCCTTCATCGAGAACGGCTTGACGAGGTAGTCGTCCGCGCCGAGCTCGAGCGCGTGCACGCGGTCGTGCTCGGTGCCGCGCGCGGACACGACGACGATCGGCGTGCCGATACCCTCGCTGCGAGCCTGCTCGATCACGCGCCAGCCGTCGAGTCCGGGAAGCATCAGGTCGAGGACGCAGACGTCGGGCCGCTCGAAGCGCAGCCGCTGGATACCCGTCTCACCACTCGACACCGAGACCGCGTCGAACCCGGCCGCCTGCAGGTGCCGCGACATCCCACGGGCGATCACCTCGTCGTCCTCGATGATCAACACCTTCGCCACGGCGACACATCATGAACGGCCCCCGGGGAGCCGGGGGCCGTCAGACGGTTGCCAACTGGTAAGCGAGTGGTGAACCGGCGCGGGTCGTCCAGCCGTCCGCCCGGGCGTCGCCGCCGGCGTCGGCCGCCGCGCCCGGCGCAGCTGCGAGCACGCGCGCAGTCGTCGCTGCGAGCGCTCCCTTCACCGCTGCTCCTTCGGGCGGCCTGCGTATGCAGCGACGGGCAGGAGAGGCGGCGCTGGGCTCTGCGTCAGCTGGCGGCGAGCCGTCTGTTAGAACGTTGCGAGCATGGACGATACGGTGCTCGGAGACCCCGATGCGATCAGGGGTCGGACGATCGTCGAGGAGAGCCGCGAGGCCGTCGTCGTGCTCGACGAGCACGACATCGTGCTGCTCGCGAGCCGGCGCGCACGCCAGGCGATCGACGGGCTGAGCGAGGGGAGCCCGCTGCCGCACGGCGTACTCTCGGGCGAGCAGGGCCTCGTGCCGCTGGTCGTCCCGTACGAGGCGGGCGGCCGTCGCGAGCGCCTCGTCTATCTGAGCCGAGAGGGCGATCTCACTGCGTACGAGGAGCTCCGCTCCGGGTTCACGGCAGCGGTCTCGCACGAGCTCCGCACGCCGCTCGCGCGGCTCCTCTCGCTGCTCGAGACGGCGACCTTGCCCGGCGAGGACATCCACGCGCTCGTCGAGCTCGCGCGCGGCGAGGTCGAGCAGGTGCGGGAGCTGATCGACGAGGTGCTCTTCATCAGCGAGCTCGAGTCGGGGGCCCGGGTCGTCGCGCTCGGAGCCGTGCCGGTGAGGCCCGAGCTCGACGCCGTCGTCGACGACCTCGCCGAGAAAGCCGACCGCGCCGGTGTCGTCCTCCGCGTCGAGGGCGACCCCGAGATCGACCTGCCGCTCCGGCCTCGGATGCTGCGCGTGGTCGCCCAGAACCTGGCGGAGAACGCGATCCGCTACGCCGGGCCGGGAGCCACCTTCACGCTGGCGGTCGAGCGTGTCGACGGCGCGGTCGTGCTGCGCGGCTCGGACGACGGCGTCGGCGTGAGCGAGGCGGATCTCGCGCGACTGTTCGAGCGGTTCTTCCGCGCGGACACCGCGCGTGCGTCCCGGGGGACGGGCCTCGGCCTCGCGATCGTCAAGCACGTGGTGACACAGTCGGGCGGAACCGTCGAGGCGCGCGGTGGCCAGGGTCGCGGACTCGAGATCCGCTGCTCGTATCCAGCGTCGTAGTCCGCTGTCGCGTCTCGCACGTTCTCCATCCCTTCACGAGATCTTCACCATTCAGGCGCCCATCGGCTCGCGGCGCCTCGCGAGACTGGATGCGGTGAGCCCGTCGGGGATCGAGTCGAGGTGAGTCAGACGATGACGCAGATCGACGCGCAGAAGCTCGGTGCTCTGGCGCAGACCGATCGAACGGGCGGGGCGACGGAGGGCGAGGCGGTGTTCCGGGTCGACGACCTCTCCGTCAGCTACTCGGGGAACGTTGCACTCAGAGGCGTCTCGCTCGACATCTTCAAGAACTCCGTGACCGCGTTCATCGGCCCCTCGGGGTGCGGTAAGAGCACGTTCATCCGCTGCTTCAACCGGATGAACGACCTCGTGCCCGGTGCGGCCGTCGAGGGCACTGTCCTCTACCACGGCCAGAACCTGTACGCCGGCTCGGTCGACCCGGTCGAGGTGCGGCGTCGGATCGGGATGGTCTTCCAGAAGCCGAACCCGTTCCCGAAGTCGATCTACGACAACATCGCGTTCGGCCCGCGCGTGCTCGGGCTGAAGGACGATCTCGACGGGCGCGTGGAGCGCGCGCTGCGGAGCGCGGCGCTCTGGGACGAGATCAGGGACCGCCTGAAGGACAACGCCCTCGGGCTCTCCGGCGGCCAGCAGCAGCGCCTCTGCATCGCCCGGGCGCTCGCGGTCGAGCCGGACGTGATCCTGATGGACGAGCCCGCCTCGGCCCTCGACCCGATCTCGACGACGCGGATCGAGGACCTGATGCACGAGCTCAAGGACCGCTACACGATCGTGATCGTCACCCACAACATGCAACAGGCTGCCCGCGTCGCCGACCGGACAGCGTTCTTCAGCGTCGAGGTGCAGGACGACGGGTCGAGACGCAATGGCATCCTCGTCGAGTACGACGTCACCTCGAAGATCTTCACCAACCCGTCCGACCAGCGGACCGAGGACTACGTCACCGGCCGGTTCGGCTGATGGAGATGCGCATCAGCTTCCACGAAGAGCTGGCGCAGCTCGAGGAGTCGCTCCAGGTCGAGTCGCAGCTCGTCCTCCGCTCGATCCGGGGGGCGACGGAGTGCGTGGTCTCGCAGGACGTCGAGCTCGCCGACGAGGTGATCGCCTTCGACGACGAGATCGACGGCAGCTGCACCGAGGTGATGCAGGGCGTCGAGCTCCTCCTCGCCCGCCAGACACCCGTCGCCGGGGACCTCCGCCTCGCGCTGTCGGTGCTCTACTCGAACCTTCACCTCGAGCGGATGGGCGACCAGTGCACGACGATCGCGAAGCTGACGAAGCTCGCGGCCGACCTGCCGCCCGACCAGCAGCTGCTGGACGGCTTCCGCGAGATGGGGGAGCGCGCCGAGGAGATGACCCGGGTCGCGATGCTCTCGCTCCACAACCGGGACGGTGCGCTCGCGGAGTCGTTGATGGACCTCGACGAGCTGATCGACCGCGCGAACAAGCGCGTCGTCGGCCGCGTGCTCGAGCTCGGGCAGACGAATCTCGAGTGGGGCATCCGCATGATCCTCGTCTCGCGCTGCTTCGAGCGCATCGGCGACAACGCCGTCGACATCGGCGAGCAGACCTCGTACCTCGTGACAGGCGACTTCCGCGAGTTCACCGACGCGTCGCACTAGCCGGACTTCACCAGTGCGTCACCGGATCGACACCACCGTGAAGCCCACGCCGGTGGGGAGCCGCGTGAAGCTGCCCCCGCACGCGTCCACCATCACGAAGGGAGAGGGACCGTAATGAAGAGAGCGCTCGCGCTCGTTGCGCTTGCCGGCCTGCTCGCGGTCGCCGCGGTTGCCGGTCGCGCGAATGCGTCGCCGGCGCGTGCCGCCGGCGTCAACATCAGCGGTGCGGGGAGCACGTTCGTCTTCCCGCTCGTCTCGGCGTGGATCCCCCAGCTCGGCAGCGCGTACGGCTACAACGTGAGCTACTCGCCGGTCGGGTCGGGCGCGGGCATCGCCGCGGTCACGGCGCGAACGGTCGACTTCGGCGCGTCGGATGCACCGCTGTCGCCCGACCAGTTCACGGCCTGCAACGGCTGCATCCAGCTCCCGTGGGCGCTGTCCGCGACGTCGATCGCCTACAACCTTCCGGGCTTGAACTGCGTCGTTCGGCTGACCGGTGACGTACTCGCGCGGATCTACCTCGGACAGATCACGACCTGGGACGACGGCGCGATCAAGGCGCTGAACGGGAGCTGCAACCTCCCGAGCACGAAGATCACGCCTGTCTACCGCTCCGACAACTCGGGCACGTCGTACAACTTCACGGACTTCCTCTCGGCGGTCAACCCCAGCTGGAAGTCGAAGATCGGCGTCGGCGTCAATGCCCAGTGGCCGACCGGCGTCGGCGCGAAGGGCAGCTCGGGCGTCGCCGGGGTGGTCACGAAGACCCCAGGCGCGATCTGCTACGTGGACGTCGCCTACGCCCTCAACAACAAGCTCCGCACGGCCTGGATCAAGAACGCCTCCGGCAAGTACGCGAGCCCGGGTCTGCGCGGGATCGCGGCGGCGGCGGCGACGCTTCCGGCCAAGATCACCGGCAACGGCGCGATCTCGATCGTCAACCCGCCGAAGGGAAACCCGCTCGCCTATCCGATCAGCACGTTCACCTACGTGATCGTGCCGATCAAGTCGTCGAAGGCGGCGGATCTGCGCAAGCTGATCTACTGGGCGATCACTGCGGGCCAGCAGTCGGGGCCGAAGCTCCGCTTCCAGCCGCTGCCCAAGCAGGTGCAGGCGTTCGACTTCAAGCAGATCAAACTGATCACCGGCTAGGAGCTGCTTGACGTCGACCACTCCCGAAGAGCTGTCGGCGGGAGGCTACGCCTCCCGCCGACGCATGCGTCCCGGGGACATCGTTTTCCAAGGGGTCGCGTTCCTCGCGGCCGCCGGCGTCACGGTGCTCCTGGGACTCCTCGCGTACAAGGTCGTCGCGCAGGCGTGGCCGGCGATCAGGCACTTCGGCGTCTCGTTCGTCTGGACGAACGCCTGGAACCCGAACAACGACGTCTTCGGCGCCGCGTCGTTCATCTTCGGCACGGTCGTCACGTCGTTCATCGCGCTCCTGATCGCGACGCCGATCTCGATCGCGATCGCGCTCTTCCTCACGGAGATCGCGCCGAGGCGGATCGCCGCCCCGATCGCGACCGTCGTGGAGCTGCTCGCGGCGATCCCGAGCGTCGTGCTCGGGCTCTGGGGGATCCTCGTGTTCGGGCCGTGGATGAACGACCATCTCGAGCCGGGGCTCAAGAGCGCCTTCGGGTTCCTGCCGATCCTCTCGGGTCCGACCTATCAGGCGGGGATCCTGCCGGCTGCGCTGATCCTGACGATCATGATCGTCCCGATCATCTCCGCCCTCTGCCGCGAGCTCTTCAGCCGCATCCCACGGGATCTGACCGACGGCTCGCTCGCGCTCGGGTCGACGAAATGGGAAGCGATCCGCCGCGTCGGCCTGCCCTACGCGGCCCCCGGCATCTCCGCTGTGATGCTGCTCGGCCTTGGGCGGGCGTTCGGCGAGGCCATCGCCGTCGCGCAGGTGATCGGCGGCCAGGTCGCGATCTCCCGTTCCCTGTTCCATCCGGGCGACACCCTCGGAGCGCGGATCGCACTGCAGTACCAGGGCGCCACGACCGGCCTGGAGACGAACTCGCTCCTCTATCTCGGCGCGATCCTGATGGTGATCTCGCTCGTCACGAACGTCGCTGCACAGGGGATCGTGTCCCGCTTCGAGAAGGCGCGGAGGCTCCATTGACCGCGTTCGAGCTCGACCCGCGCAACGACATCACGGCGCGCTCGAGCGGCCTCGCCCGGCGGCGCGCCACGGAGAAGATCGTCGCCGTGATCGCGATCCTCAGCGCGCTCCTCGCGTGCGCCATCCTCTTCGTCGTGCTGGGCACGGTCCTCTCGAAGGGCTTCAGCCAGCTCGACCTGACGTTCTTCACCAAGGCCAAGCCGCTGTTCGGACAGAAGGGCGGCATCGCCGACGCGCTCGTCGGCTCCGCGCTGATCGTCGGCATGTGCGCCGCCTTCGCGGTGCCGGTCGCGGTGCTCGTCGCGATCTACATCTCGGAGTACGCGAAGCCCGCGACCGCGGTCTTCTTCCGGATGGTGCTCGACGTCCTCAACGGCGTGCCGGCCATCATCGTCGGCATCTTCATCTACGGCCTGCTCGTCGTCGGGCACGGCCAGAGCGCGATCTACGCCGCGTTCGCGCTGTCGATCCTGATGATGCCGATGGTCGCTCGGGCGACCCAGGAGGTCCTCGCCCTCGTCCCTCGCTCGTTGCGGGAGGCGAGCCTCGCGCTCGGCGTGCCGCGCTGGCGGACGGTCTACTCGATCGTGCTGCCGACGGCGATCGGCGGCATCCTCACCGGCGTCGTCCTCGCCGTCGCGCGCGTCGCCGGCGAAACCGCGCCGTTGCTCTTCACGTCGTCGCTGATCACGACGAACGGCGTCTCGACCAACGTCTCGCAAGCGCTCCAGTCGCTGCCGCTCGCGATCTTCGAGTTCTCGGAGTCGCCCTCGCCGTCCGATCACGCCGCGGGCTGGGCCGCCGCGCTCGTGCTGATCGCGTTCGTGCTCCTGATGAACGTCCTCGCGAAGACGTTCGCCGGCCTGAAGCGCCGGAAGCTCGAAGGCAGCTGAGCCGGCGAGCTAGGCTGCGGCCCGCAGGCGCTCTGCGAGCTCGAGCGCCGCGCCCTCGCGAAGCCCGCCCCGGGCGACCTCGAGCTCGACGCCGAGCGTGTCGTGGAGCGCCGCGAGGATCGTGACGCCGGCGGGGAGGAGGCGGGCGCGCCACCGCGGCACGCCGTAGGTGCGCTCGACGTCCTTCGCCTTGCGCTGCGACACGACGGACAGCGCCTCCTCGAGCTCCGGGGCGCCGAGTGTCGAGCCGACGAGCTTCTGCAGCGCGCGCGCCGTGCCGCCCGTCGCCCGTGCCGTCGCGACAGGCGGCGGCTCGATCGCCTCGAGCAGCTCGTCGACCGCGTCCCTCGCGGCCGCGAGCTCGCGGCGGCGCGGCGGATCGGACTCGAAGAAGCGGCGCGTGAGGCGGAGCGAGCCCACGTCGATCGAGCGGATCCATCTCGGCGAGGCGTGTGCGTGACCGACGGCGATCTGTGCGGAGCCGCCGCCGACGTCGCAGACCGCGACCGCGGGCTCCGCTGCGGGCCGCGCCGCGAGGGCGCCTGCGTAGGCGAGCCAGGCCTCCTCGGCAGCGGTCAGGAGACGGACGCGCACGCCTGTCTCGCCGGCGATCGTGCGGGCGAGCTCGTCGCCGTTCGCACTCTGCCGGCCGGGCGACGTGACGAGCACCGTCACGCGCTCCGCGCCTGCGTCGTGGGCGGTTCCGAGGGCCTGGCCGACCGCGGCGGCAACCTCGTCGAGCTTCGCGGCGGAGATCGCCCCGCGGCGCTCGATCTCGTCGCCGAGGCCGATCGGCGCTCGCGTCTCTCGAACCGGGACGGGCTGGCCATCGACCACGTCCGCGACGAGCAGGCGAGCGGTGTTCGCACCGACGTCGACGACACCGACTCTCACGCCTCCATCCTGCACGGCGGGTCCGACGGCGCTGGGTCGGGTCGGCGTCCATCCGGTGAAGAACTGGTGTGCAGCTGGGACGGAACGTCGCAGCGTGCGAGAAGAGCCGGCTGTCGCCCGTCGCGCACCCGGCGGTTGCCGACCGCGCGGGACGACGCCCGACTACGCTGCGCGCATGCGGGAGACGCTCGAGCGCGAGCTCAAGCTCGCACCGGGAGAGGGATTCACGATGCCGGAGCTCGGCGGCGACGTCCTGCCGACGCGGATCTTCGTCTCCACCTACCACGACACGCCGGACCTCCGGCTCGCCCGGCACGGCATCACCTTCCGGCACCGCATCGAGGAGGGCGCCGGGCTCTGGCAGCTGAAGCTGCCGCGGGAGGGAGCGAGGCTCGAGCTCGAGCGTGCGGGCCCGCCAGCTGTTCCGCCGCCCGAGCTCCTCGGGCTGCTGCCGGCGCTGCTCCGCGGCTCGCCGCTCGCTCCCGTCGCCAGGCTGCGGACGCGGCGGCAGGTCGTTCGCGTCCCCGGAGCCGAGATCGCGGACGACTCGGTCGCCGTGCTCGACGGCCAGCACGTGATCCGGCGCTTCCACGAGCTCGAGGTCGAGCTCGTCGACGGTGGAGACGAGGAGACCATGCGCCGGATCGAGGACGAGCTCCGGAAAGCCGGTGCAGGCGCCGCGGCCGGCCGGGCGAAGCTCTACCGGGCTCTCGACCTCGACGCGCCGTCGGAGCCGAACGTGCCCGAGCGCGCGGCGCCGGGCACCGCGCTCGCGCTCCGCCTCCAAGGGGAGGTGGCGCGCCTGCTCGTCCACGACCCCGGAACGAGGCTGGGCAGCGATCCGGAGGATCTGCACCAGCTTCGCGTGGCCACCCGCCGCCTCCGCGCGTTCCTCCGCGCCGCGCGCCCGCTGCTCGTGAGGGAGCGTTCCGAAGCGCTGCGCGCCGATCTCGGCTGGCTCGGCGCCGCGCTCGGGCCGGTCCGCGACCTCGACGTCCTCGTCGACCACTTTCGCGGCGAAGTGGCTGCGCTCGGAGCCGACGCCGACGGCGCGCGCGACCTCGTCTCGACGCTCGAAGTCCGCCGCGAGGAGGCTCGAGCGACGATGCTCGAAGCGCTCGGCTCCGTCCGCTACCTCGAGCTGCTCGACGCGGTCGAGGCGTTCGCCGCGGCGCCTCCGCTCGCCAAGGGCGCCGACGAGGGGCTCGCTGCGATCTGGTGGGGGGAGACCAGGCGGCTCCGCCGTGCGGTCGAGAAGCTCGGCGCGAACCCGCCCGACGAGGAGCTCCACGCCGTGCGCATCCTGGTCAAGCGTGCCCGGTACGCGGCCGAGCTCGCCGCGCACGAGCTCGGTGAGCGGGGTGATGCGTTCCTCAGGCGCGCAAAGACGGCGCAGGACGTGCTCGGGATGCACCAGGATGCGACGGTCGGCGCCGACCTGATCCGTGACTGGGCGGGAGATCGGCCGGAGGTCGCGGCTGTCGCAGCACGGCTGCTCGAGCGGGAGGCGGCGCGCAAGGTCGAGGCGCGTGCGGAGTGGCCGCCGGTCTGGGCCAAGCTGGATCGCGCTGCACGCCGCGCGCGGAAGTGACCGACGTCGTCAGGGCGGCGGGCGGCGTGGTCGCGCGTGCCGGCGCCGAGGGTCCCGAGGTGCTGGTCGTCCATCGGCCGCGCTACGACGACTGGTCGTTCCCGAAGGGGAAGGCCGAGCCCGGGGAGACCGACGAGGAGTGCGCGCTGCGCGAGATCGAGGAGGAGACCGGCCTTCGCTGCCGGCTCGAGCGCGAGCTGGACTCGACCGAGTACGTCGATGCAGAGGGCCGGCCCAAGCGGGTCCGCTACTGGCGGATGGCCGTCGAGTCCGGCGAGCTCGCGTTCCTGCACGAGGTGGACGCGGCGCGCTGGGTGAGCCGGGAGCAGGCCGCCGAGCTGCTCTCGTACAGCCGGGATCTCGCGCTGCTGTCGGCTCTGGACTGACGGTCAGGCCTTGCGACCGCGCGAGTCCGGCGTCTGCCGGCGTGCGCGGGCCTGCGCCCGACGCTCCATCGTCAGCTGGTGGATGTGCACCTTCTCGCCCTTCGTGGGGGTGCGGCGCGTCCACGTTCCCTCGCTCGCGAGCTCCCACGCGAACGCGTTGTCGACGAACAGGCTGTCCAGGACCCCGTTCAGCTCGCTGCGGGCCCGCCCGTTGTCGACCGGCGTGAGGACCTCGATCCGGTGGTCGAGGTTGCGCGGCATCACGTCGGCCGAGCCGATGAACATGCTCGCCGCGCCGTTCGCCTCGAAGGAGTAGATGCGGCTGTGCTCGAGGAAGCGGCCGAAGATCGAACGCACGCGGATCGTCTCGGACAGTCCGGGAACGCCCGGCCGCAGCATGCAGATCGCCCGTGCACAGATCTCGATCGGAACGCCCGCCTGGGATGCGGCGTACAGCTCGTCGATCAGCGTCGGGTCGACGAGCTGGTTCACCTTCAGGCGGATGCGGGTCGTCTGGCCGGCGGCGCTCGCCGCGGCCACGCGCCGGACCTCCTCGATCAACCGCGTCCGCATCGAGAACGGCGCGACGAGCAGCTCGCGGAAGCGCTGCGGGCGGCCGAAGCCGGTCAGGTGGTTGAACAGGTCGGCGACGTCGGCCGCGATCTCCTCGTCCGCGGTGAAGAGGCCGAAGTCCTCGTACAGACGGGCGGTCGCCGCGTTGTAGTTGCCGGTCCCGATGTGCACGTAGCGACGGAGCAGATCGCCCTCGCGCCGCACGACGAGGGCCATCTTGGCGTGAATCTTGAGGTCGGCGAAGCCGTGCACGACGTGGACGCCCGCGCGCTCCATCTCGCGCGACCAGTCGATGTTCCGGCGCTCGTCCCCCCTTGCCTTGAGCTCGACCAGACACACGGATTGCTTGCCCTGCTCGGCGCAGTCGATGAGGGCGCTGACGAGGATGCTGTCGTCACCGGTGCGGTAGACGGTGGTCTTGATCGCGATCACGTCGGGGTCGCGGGCCGCCGCTTGGACGAACGTCTCGAAGCTCGTCCGGAACGACTCGTACGGCTGCTGCACGAGGATGTCTCCCCGCCGAACCTCCTCGAAGAACCCGGCGCCGTCCTTGACCCTCGCGAGGCGGGGCTGGGTCACCGGCGCCCACGGTTCGTACTTCAGGTCGGGCAGGTCGAGCGCCGCGATCTGGCCGAGGTCGGCGAGGTCGAGCTGGCCTTCGATCTCGTAGACCTGATCGCGATCGACGCCGAGCCCGGCCATCAGCCGCTCGAGCATCGCGCGCGACGCGGAGGCGGAGATCTCGACGCGGACGACGTCGCCGAAGCGGCGTCGGCGAAGCTCCGACTCGACCGCCTCGAGGAGGTCGTCGGCGTCGTCCGAGACCTCGAAGTCGACGTCTCGCGTGATCCGGAAGGTTGCGCGCTCGGCGATCTCCATGCCCGGGAACAGCGTCGGCAGGAAGTGTGCGATCACGCTCTCGAGCGGTACGAGCCTCGGCTGCCGGCCCACCTCGACGAACCGCGGCAGGCCCTCCGGCACCTTCACCCGCGCGAACCGCTCCTCGCCGGTCGCCGGGTCGACGGCGATCACCGCGAGCGAGAGCGAGAGGCCCGAGATGTACGGGAAGGGCTGGCCCGGGCTGACGCCGAGCGGGGTGAGGACCGGGTAGATCTCGCGCTCGTAGCGGCTCGCGAGCTGCTCGAGCTCCTTCTCGCCACACTCCTCGAGCCCGAGCACCGCGATGCCCTCTGCGTCGAGCGCAGGTCGCAGCTCCTTGCGCCACATGCGCGACTGCCGCGCGGCCAGGCCCGTGACGCGCTCGCGGATCGCGGCGAGGGCCTGCTGGGGTGTGAGGCCGTCCGAGGACCGGACGCCGACCCCGGATGCGGCCTGACCCATCATTCCGGCCACCCGGACCATGAAGAACTCGTCGAGCATGCTCGAGAAGATCGAGCAGAACCTGACGCGCTCGAGCAGTGGGGTCGAGGGGTCGGAGGCGAGCTCCAGCACGCGCTCGCTGTTGTCGAGCCACGACAGCTCGCGGTTGATGAGCCGGCTGACCGGTGCTGTTTCGAGCTTCGCCACCATCCGCATCATCATGCAGCCAGGCGCAGTCTGCCGTGGTTACGGTGTGGTGAAGCGTCTCGACGATCAGGCAGCGAGCCTGCGTTCGTCCCGGTCGAGCCGCGCGAGATAGGTCGGCCGGCGTGAGCGGAGGTAGCCGACGACCGCCTCCTCGTCGCGCGCGCACGGCAGCAGGGTCTTCCAGCCGTCGACGTGGTCCGGCGTGTGCACGTCGCCGCACGCGACGGTCGGGAGTCCGGCGTCGGCCACCCAGGCGAAGAGCTCCATCCGGTTGAAGAGCTCGCAGCGGTGCGTGAGCGCCGTCAGCTCGGGGTCGCGCGCGAACCGTTGGGTCAGCCGCAGCGTGCCCGCGTCGGGCTCGGCGTCGTACGGGTGCGCCGCGATGATCGCGGCGCCGGCCGCTCGGGCCGTCTCGATCGCTCCGTCGATCCCACCGTCGACGGAGACGTGCCGGCGAAGCCCGACGGCGACCGCGTGCGCAGCCTCCGTCGGGTCGAGGTCGTTGTAGGTGAGCTCGAGGCCGGGGAGGACGAGGAGCCCGTAGAGCGCGAGAGCGCGCTCCGCCTCGGCCTCGACCTCGGTCAGGTACGCGGCGTAGCGCTCGGGGACGACGCCGAGCGCCTCGCCGAGAAGCGGGTCGTCGCTGCGCACGACGTGATCCGTGACGCAGAGCACGTCGAAGCCGTTCCGGCCGTGGAGGTCGACGAGCTCGCGCATCGAGAGGTCGCCGTCGCTCCACGTCGTGTGCGCGTGCAGCTCGGCGAGCAACGGGCCGACTCGCGTACGCATCCTGCGCTCAGCGTGCCTGGACCGACCGCAGGCGTGTGCAACGAAGTGGTCGATTTCCAGGGAAGAAGCGACGTAGGCTCTCAGCGAGCAGCCGTGTCGCGTTCGCGCGACGGCGCGTCTGCGACGGGGCCGCCGCGTCCCGCGGCGACGGGCAGGAGGATCGAGAAGGTCGAGCCGACACCCGGGGCGCTCCTGACCTCGACCGAGCCGTCCATCGCCTCGGCGAGCTCGCGGACGATCGCGAGCCCGAGGCCGGTTCCGACCGCTCGTTCGCTGCCGTACCGATCCCAGAGGTAGAAGCGCTCGAAGGCGTGCTCGACGTCCTCCGACTCGAGCCCCGGCCCGTCGTCCACGACGTCGACCCGCCCCGGCGAGGCGAGGACGCTGACCGCACCTCCCCGAGGGGTGCAGCGCAGCGCGTTCTCGACGAGGTTGGAGATCGCCTGGACGACCCGGTCGGCGTCGCCCTTCGCGCCCGCGCCCGGCTCGATCACGGTCGAGAGCGAGACGCCGAGCTGTTGCGACGCGGGCTCGTAGCGGGCCACGGTCTCGCGCACGGCGTCGCCGAGGTCCACCGTCGCGCGCTCTGCCGAGAACGACCGCCGGCGCAGACGGGCGAGATCGAGCAGGTCGCGGATCAGCCGTTCGAGCCTGCCCGCCTCGCGCTCGATCACCTCGCCGGCGCGGTGCGGCTCGAGCACCCCGTCCATGAGCGCCTCGGCATGGCCGCGGATCGCCGTCAGCGGCGTCTTCAGCTCGTGGCTGACGGACAGCAGGAACGCGCGCTCCGCATCCTGGGCTCGCGCCAGCTCCGCCGAGAGGTGGTTGAACGACGCGGCCAGGGTCGCGACCTCGCTTGCGCCCTCGACCGGGAGCTGGCCCGGATCCTCGCCCGAGGCGAGGCGCCGGCTGGCGTCGGCGACGCGCGCGATCGGGCGGGCGACGGCGCGGGCGAGCGCGAATGCGACGAGAGCGGCGAGCGCGGCGCCGATCGCGCCGGCGATCGCGAGGCCGACGACGAACGGCCTCCAGTCGCTCGCCTGGCTGCGCGCGGTGCGGAGGAGGACGAGCGCCTCGGAGCCGTTCCGCCTTGCCGCGTAGAGGTACCGCGACCCATGGAGGTCGACCGATCCCGTCGCGACGACGTCGCCCGCGCGAACCGCGGCCGCGCCCTTCGCAGGCAGGAGGAGCTCCGCCTGGTCGGGCGTGAGGATCGCGAGGCGCTCCTGCTCGGTGGCGAGGAAGCTGCCGACGTTGGGCGTCGTCCGCTGCGTCCCGGCACCGTTTCGCTGCGCGGCGATCAGGTCGATCTGCCGGCTGAGCGAGCTCAGTGCGTCCCGGTCGAGCGAGCGCCTGGTGAGGACGCCGCCGACGGCGACCGTGACGACGATCGAGGCGGCCACCGTCGCCGCGACGCCCACGAACACACGGGAGCGCAGCGTCGCGAGGCGCGGTCGGCGCATCAGCGCGCGACGGCCTTGTACCCGGCGCCACGGATCGTGCGGATCAGCTCCGGCCGGCCGAGCTTCTTGCGCAGCTGGGCGACGTGTACGTCGACCGTCCGCGTGCCGCCGGGAAACGTCAGCCCCCACACGCGGTCGAGCAGACGCTCGCGTGAGAGCACGAGACCTGTGTGGTCGATCAGGTAGGCGAGCAGGTCGAACTCCTTGCCCGTCAGCTCGACCGGGGTGCCGTCGACGCTGACGGAGCGGCCGCCGCGATCGACCAGGACGTCCCCGAGCTCCACCGTCTCGTCGTCGGCGTCCGGTTCCGCTCGGCGCAGCACCGCGCGCACGCGGGCGACGAGCTCGCGCGGCGAGAACGGCTTCGCGACGTAGTCGTCGGCTCCGAGCTCGAGCCCGGTGACGCGGTCGACCTCCTCGTCCCGGGCGGTCAGGATCACGATCGGCAGGCGCGAGCGCGAGCGGATCGCCCGGCAGAGGTCGAGGCCGTCGGCGTCCGGAAGCTGGAGATCGAGGATGGCGAGGCGCACCTCGTTCTGCTCGAGCGCGAGCAGCCCGTCGACCCCGCGAGCGGCCCAGACGACCCGGAAGCCGTCGCGCTCGAGGTAGGCGCGGACGAGGGAGGCGATGTCCTCCTCGTCCTCGACCAGCAGGATCGTCCCTGCCACCTACGCGCGTCTCCCGACGAGCTGGACGAGCAGAGCCACGCCAGCACGCGTGTGGACGACGCGGGCGAGCATCCCGGGCCGGATGTCGGCGGCCGTCGCCCGGCCGCCGTTCAGCCGGATGATCGTCTTCCCCACGAGCTGGACGGTGACGAGACCGCCGCCGAGCCGGCGAACGACGAGCTGTGCGGCCGAGGCGCTCACGACCACTCCGCGGTCGACGACCGTCACGACTCGACCGAAGGCGCGCACGACCCGGGCCGGCCTGGCTCCGTTGTGCGTGACGGCGGCGACGAAGCCGGGCTGGATCTCGCCCAGCTGCGCCGGCAGGCCGTTCAGCAGGACGCGCGTGGTCGGGCCGACCGCCAGCGCGACGGAGCTCCCGTCGAGCTCGCGGAGGACGATCTGCGTCGGCGAGACGGACTGCACGACGCCGCGGTCGATCGTGACCGCTGCGCTCGCGGCGCTCGCGGTGCCGGCGACGCAGAGCGTCGCCAGGACGAGCGCTGTCGCCAGACCCAGACGCCACCGTCGTGCCGACATGGAGTCATCGTGGCCACGAGCGGTTAGACGCCGGTAGCCCCTCTGTAAGAGGCTTGTAAAGAACCGAAGATTCGAGCCTGGCGCGTAGGCTTGCCGGGTGACGGCCGCCGATCGCGAGGAGAGCTCGGAGCCGCTCGTCGCCCTCACGTTCGACGACGGACCGTCTGCTTGGACGGGCCCGATCCTCGACCACCTCGCCCGCCACGGCGGTCACGGCACGTTCTTCGTCCTGGGCAGCGAGATCGACGACGACGAGCGCCGGCGCACGCTGGTGCGTCTCGTCGACGAGGGCCACGAGATCGGCAACCACTCCTACAGCCACCACGGCGACCTCGCCGAGCTCGACGAGGCGACGATCCGCGACGAGCTCACCCTCACGAACGCGCTCGTCGAGAAGGTTGCGGGCGTGACGCCCGTGCACTGGCGCACGCCGTTCCTGCGCTCGTCGCCGCGACTCCGGGCGATCGCGGGCGAGCTCGGGCTCCGGCACGTCGACTGCTCGATCATGCCCGGCGACTGGGCGCTCTCGGGCGAGGAGACGTTCGCGCGGGTTCGCGACCATCTCGAGCCGGGCGCCGTGGTCGTGCTGCACGACGGCCGCCCTCGCGGCGAGCCGGCGCATCTGTCGTTCCCGACGAGGGAGCAGACTGTCCGAGCCGTCGAGCTCATCCTCGGCCACCTGTCGGAGCACGGCCTGCGCTGCGTCTCGATCGCCGAGCTCCTCGCTGCCGACGAGAGCAACGCGCAGGTGGGCCCGCCGTAGGAGGACCAACCGGGGTCCGCGCCGGATCAGGCGCGGCGCTTCACGAACACGCTGTCGAGCGTCGTCCGCAGCCCGACCGCGAGCGCGCCCGAGAGAACGGCGGCATCGCCGAGGCTGGAGACCTCCAGCCTGGGCGGGAACGGCAGCCAGCCCGCGAGCAGCCCGCGGATCGGCTCGAGCAGGAGGTCGCCGTTCGCGCCGATGCCGCCGCCGAGGACGACGAGACCGACGTCCGCGACCGCCGCGATCGGTGCGACGTGGAGCGCGATGCGGCGGGCCACCTCGGCGACGACCCGCCGTGCGACCTCGTCGCCGCGCCTCGCCTCGGCGAAGATGTCGCGGACGTCGTACGGCGGGCCGAGCGACGTGCCGGCTCCGGCCGAGAGCTTCGCCGCCAGGTTCGAGACCCCCTCTGCCGACGGGTCGAGCTCCACCCCGAAGCCGAGGAGCGCGTAGTCGAGCTCTCCGGCCGCGCCGTGCAGGCCGCGGTGCAGCTCGCCCCCGAGCACGAGGCCGAGGCCGAGACCGGTACCGACGGAGAGGAACGCGAAGTCGTCGACGCCACGGGCGACCCCGCGCGACTGCTCGCCGAGCGCGGCGAAGTTGATGTCGTTGTCGAGCAGCACGGTCGTCTCGAGCCGTTGGTGCAGCTCGCGGCGCAGCTCGCGACCTTCGAGGCTCTCGAAATGGGTCAGGTGGAGCCGGCCGCCGTCGTCGACGACACCCGGAACGCCGACGACCGCGACGTCGACGAGGTGGCCCGGCAACCCCGTCGCCTCGATCAGGGAGCCGCGCAGCGTGCTGATCGCGTCGAGCGCGACCTCGGCGTCGGTGCGAGGCAGCTCGAGATCCTGGCGCGCGCGGACGGTGCCGCCGAGGTCGCAGATCGAGCCGCGGACGAAACGCGCGCCGAGGTCGATGCCGAGCACGAGCGCGGCCTCGTGCACGGGCTCGAAGAAGACGGCCCCGTAGCTCGGGCCGTCGGGGTCGTGGTCGGCCTCGCGGACGAGCCCGGCCTCGACGAGCGACTGGAGCGCGAGCGACACCGTCGGCTTCGAGATCCCCGCGCGGCGGGAGATCTCGGCGCGAGAGATCGGCGCCCCGGCGCGGATCGTCTCGAGCACGGTCCGCTCGTTGAGCGACTTCAGGAGCGGGGGGATCGCAGAGCTGGATCGCGTCGTCTGGTGCATGCTTGGTGAAGGATCCTAACTAATCTGGACGGAGGATTGGAGCTTGACTCTGGTCGATCGAGCTCCTAGAGTGCCTACTCGGTAAGGTTCCTAACAAGAATGGCCGTGTCCATCAGGAGGGTTCCATGAGACGCATGGCGGTGGTTCTCGCCTTGCTCTCGGCGGTG
>Ga0187779_10000862_pt1 | contig 19729 bp, 18 predicted proteins | sample 1015_Q2_SP10_10__FD_132435 | JGI IMG/M metagenome (GOLD analysis project Ga0187779, IMG submission 132435) | Tropical peat soil microbial communities from peatlands in Department of Meta, Colombia - 1015_Q2_SP10_10_MG | ecosystem: Environmental > Terrestrial > Soil > Wetlands > Peat | place... | reverse complement strand
TCGTACTAACTGCTTTGAAATCAGTGACGCCATAAAGAGAAATTCTGCTCTTCGTCACAAACGTATTTCGTTCCGAGCGAGAATTCGTCGCTGTTCCACTTTTCACGAATAATCCAGGCTAGGGCACGCCGACATCTCATGTAGTCTATTTCTTTTACCGGGAGTTTACCCTCATACTTACAGCTGATGAGGGCGGAATCTGGACCAAGCATACCGCCTGGCCCTCGTGCCGGAATCGCTCACTTTCCCCAGGCAGGAAATCTCACCGGCACCAAATAGGGAGGTGGGGGTTGAATTCGGAATGAAAATCAGAAACCTGCGGATTCTCCCAGCAGAGCATGAAGAAGGGACGAGCAAGAATATCAGCAGGTGCCTCCAGAACCCGGCGAATTCTGCGCCAAAGGACGGTAGACGCTTCATGCCGAGTTCCCGCGGCTGGCTAAGGCCATCTCGCCAGTTGTCCTTCGGGCATGGACTTGAGTCGAATCTTGTTTTCAATTCTGTGGATTGCTCCCTTCCATTTTCCGCAGTATGCTCTTGCCTTGCCCATGCTGCGCACTCCCACTTTGCTGGTCGCGTTGTTCACGCTTTTGGGCTCCGCTGCTCTCACGCGGGAAAAATATCAGGAGTCGTCGGGTCCTCGCCGGCAAGGTGCAGCTGAGAACTGGGCAGAGCACACGCTGCTCACCCTCTCCCTCGAAGAAAAAGTCGGGCAACTCTTCATGATCCGTCTACGGGTGGAATCCTTGTATGGCGACAGTCCAGCCTACCTGCAGGTGCGCAGCCGCGTACGCAGATATCACATCGGCTCGCTGGCTCTGTCGGTACCTGCGGATGCCCGTTTTCGCCATGGCAACGACCGCTACGAGACGGTTAGGTTGCTCAATCGACTCCAGGCGGCAGCAAAGTTGCCACTCCTGATCGCTGGGGATTTTGAAAGGGGTGTGCTTCCTCCGAGCCTTTTTGGAACCACCGTGTTTCCGCACGCCATGGCTTTTGGTGCCGCAGGGAACCCGGCCTACGCCGAGGAGTTCGGACGCATCACGGCGGAGGAAAGCCGCGCTCTCGGTGTGCACTGGAACCTGTTTCCCGTGGCCGACGTAAATACCAACCCGGCCAACCCAATCATCGGTACGCGCGCCTTCGGCGAGAATCCGCGGCAGGTGGCCGACTTGGTGGCTGCCTATATACGCGGTGCGCAAGCGTACAGAATGCTGACCACGGCAAAGCACTTTCCGGGCCACGGCAATACGGGCGCCGACTCTCACCTCGCCGTAGCCAGCGTGAACGAGGATCTGCAGTTCCTGAGCGCGGTCGACCTGCCTCCATTTCGCAAGGCTATCGCCGCCGGGGTCGATGCTGTCATGACCGCGCACATCCGGGTCCCTGCGCTTGATCCCGACCCCAACCACGTGGCTACGACCTCACCGCAAATCATCACTGGTCTGCTTAGGCACCAGCTCGGCTTCAAGGGCATGATTGTGACGGACGCCTTGGATATGGCAGGCCTCAGCAGTCTCTATGCAGCGAACAGCGGGCGCGCAGCGGTGGATGCCTTCAAGGCAGGAAACGATGTGCTCACGATGCCCGACGATCTGGAAGCAAGCTACCGAGCGTTGCTAGCGGCGGTTCGGACGGGGGAGATTTCACGGGAACGGCTCGACGCCTCCGTCCTCAAGATTCTGAGAGCTAAGGCTTCGCTGGGTCTGGAGAGAACTCGTCTGGTGGACCTTGGAGCAATCCCCAGGCTGGTCGGTAATCCTGAGAATATTGCTGTCGGTCAACGTATCTCCGATGCTTCGATCACCCTGGTACGGGACAACGGCATCCTCCTTCCGTTAAGGGCGAAGCCCCGCAGCTCGAGCGCCGTTATTCTCGCCCCGCGCGTACAACCAACTCCTCACACGGTGCTGGTAATTCTCTGTGATCATCTGCGTGCGGATGATGGTCGAGTCCTGGAGCGTCAGATTCGCGACCGTCTGCCTGATGCGGGCGCGATCTATGTGGATCCTCGCGTCGCCTCTACCCGATCGGATGTGGTCTTGAAGGCAGTGGATCAGGCGCAGGAGGTGATCGTGGCTGTGTATGTCGTACCTTCTGCTGCCAGGACGAGGAGTGTGGCGCGGGGCCAGAAAAATTCCGCGTCTCTGCCCGACTCGACCGGCAGGCTGTTGGACAGGATTCTGGCTCGGGCGGCGGACAAAACTGCGGTTCTGGCCATGGGGAATCCGTACCTGACAGAGGACTTCCCTGCGATCCAGAACTACATCTGCACCTTCTCGAATGCGACGGTGTCAGAGATCAGTGCCGCCAAAGCACTTTTTGGGGAGATTCCGATCTCCGGTCATCTGCCAGTCAACCTGGACAATGCTTCAGGGAGGGTTGCAGGAAACCAGCGACCCGCACAACCTGCCAATATGGCATCACCTTATTGGCATTTCCCAGCGGAGGACTGGCTGTTTGGCCTCATGCAATCACCCTAGCATCGGAGCAAGCTTCGGGTCGAGGAACCAGCCCCGACAGAGTTTCCGCTGGTGCCGAAGTTTGAGATAGCGGCAGCCGTGCCGGAACTGATGCGCTTTGGACATCTCGCTTGCCAGGGTGGCGGCGGAGTGGCGGGCTTCCGGATGACGGATAGCTGGCAGTGGTCGCTGGAGGTGAGCGGCTGCACTCTGGGCAATAGCCTGCCCACCTATTGAGCGGCGACCAGCTGAGCTGGACTGGTAAGAGAGAAAGATCGGCCTCTAGCCGGAACTTCGGGCGGCAGCCGACCGCAGCGTCGCGGCTCTGACGCAGTTTCGCCCAGCTCTCTTGGCACCATACAAAGCGGCGTCGGCTTGTTGCAAAACGCTTTCAACCGTGGGGTCGGGCGTAGCGTTCGTCACCGTGATTCCCATGCTGACCGTAACCGGTGCGGTTCCCCAGGACGTCACCACCGGATCGTTGCCGACGATTCGTCGTATTTCTTCTGCGCGCCGTAAGGTGGTCCGCAGGTCGCAGCCAGGCAGGAGAAGCAGAAACTCTTCGCCTCCGTATCTCCCGGCCAGGTCATAGATGCGCAGGTCCGACCGTAAGCGCTGGGCCACTTCTTTCAGAACTGCATCTCCGGCGGGGTGCCCCAACGCGTCGTTGACCTTCTTGAAGTGGTCGACGTCTGCCAGAATTACTGCCGCTGATTTGCCCTCACGTTCGCTGCGGGAGAGCTCCCGCTCGAGAGACACGAAGATCTCCGCGCGGTTCAGCAGGCCGGTTAGAAAATCGTGAGTCGCGGCAAACCGCAGAGACTGCTGGAGGTCCAGGATGCGCTTCCCCACCAGGATGCGCGCTCTCAATTCAGAAGGATCGACCGGCTTGGCCAGATAGTCGTCGGCTCCGGCCTCCATCGCCGTCAGGAGGTTCTGCTTTCGATCTTTGCCAGTCAGCATGACGGTATAGATGTAAGTTCCGTTTGAATCGAGTGTGCGTACTCTGCGGCAAAGTTCGATGCCATCCATTCCCGGGAGCACCCAGTCCAGGAGAGCAAGCGTGGGCGGGTCGGGACGGCGGAGCATTTCCCAGGCCTCCGCACCTTCCTCGGCGACGATGAACTCCAGACCCCACGTCGAGAGAAAACCACTGATGAGGCGCCTATCTACTGCCGAATCTTCGGCCAACAATATCCTCAATGGCCACAGCTCCTGCCTCATTGTGGTCAAGCCAATTCCGCCATGGCAAGATGCCGTCCGCGCACGAACGGCCGTGTCCTTCCGGGGCCGCCCAAGACCATCTTGCACCGGTGCGTCAGGCGTTTCGGAACGATTTCCATGGGCCAAACCGCACGGTTCGCCATCCATCTTTTTGGGCATCGTGTGATGTGGTTGTTTACGCCCTCGGCTCGGTTTGTACATCGCCTCCTCGCATTTCGTTCTTTTCATCCCATTGGTCGTTCTTCGCCGGCTCAACGAGAAAAGATTCTAGGCCAAGAACTACCCGGCTATGCCGAACGTTGCTTCCCCCCGCTTCCGCCTCGTCCCCTTTATCTGGTAGGCTCCGAAGTTGATTCTAGGGCCCAATCGCGTAACCTTATCTATATAGAGATGCGCACCCAGGATGCATACCTTGCAGTGCCTTCACGCAGTTTATAAGGAGGACGTTGCCAGACTCGGGCCGGCCATCTCTTCGACGATCAGCGAAGTGGTGACCCGTCGATGGTTGAGAGTGGGATTGTGAAACAAAACGCCTGGGCCTACATCCGTTGCGTGGGCGGCGCTTTAGCTGCACTTGCGTTCTCTTGCGGTTGGGTACTTACCCAGACAAACCCCGAGGAAAAGTCCTCCCAGGCGACTTCTACTGCGCCCGACTCGCGGCAGGGTCCAGTAGCGACCTTCCGAGCCTATGCCGACCTCGTTCTCATCCCGGTAACGGTCACCGATACCATGAACCGATTCGTTCTCGGGCTTCAGAAAGAAGATTTCCATCTGTTCGAAGATGGCCTGGAACAGAACCTGGCACATTTCTCTGGCGAGGATGCACCGCTTTCGGTGGGCGTGCTGTTCGATGAGAGCGGCAGCATGGGCTACAAGCTTCGGACTTCACGTGACGCCACCACCCAGTTGCTGAACACATTGAACAAGGAAGATGAGGCGTTCCTCGTGGAGTTTGCGGATCTTGCCAAGGTATCGATCAAATTCACGGGGAATACGGAACAAATTGAAAGTGCTCTGAAGAACGTTCAAGCGGGCGGTCTGACCGCTATGCTGGACGCCATCGACGCTGGACTATTGGAGATGAAAAAGGCAAGGAATTCCCGCAAGGCCATCGTGATCGTTTCTGATGGAGGGGACAACCGCAGCCACTATACTGCAGCCCAGATCGAGTCGCTCGTCCGCGAAGCGGACGTGCAAATCTATGCGATGGGTGTGTTCGAGCCGACTTTCTCCTTGGGACTCACGCCCGAGGAAATCTCGGGGCCGCGTTTGTTGTCCGAAATCGCGGCCCAAACAGGTGGACGGGCTTTCGCAGCGGCGGCTCCGGGTGACATGCCGAGCGTCGCAACTCGGATCGCGGTCGAATTGCGCAATCAATACGTCCTGGGCTACTACTCTACGAACAAAGCCAGAGACGGAAAGTACCGTAAGGTGGAGGTTAAGGTTTCGCAGCCACCCGGTCTGGGTTCTCCGCTCAAAGTGCACTGGCGACTCGGGTATTACGCACCCGCCCACTGATTCGCTTGTAACTAACGGTGAAGGCCTGGGTGCATTCCAACCGGTGAAGTGGGGTGCACAGGTATGGGATGTGAAACCGGAGCGGCCGGATGGGATAACGGCAAGACTCCGCCGTGGGGCGGCAGACGAAGCGGAGGGAGGCGAAAAGGCGGCAGACGGAGAGGCGTTGGAAATCCAACCTGCCCCAGTCCCAACAACAAGGGCAGATACGTGTAGCCGGGCAAGTAGATGGAGTTGAACCCCGGCTGATACGGGCTGAAAGAGCTATACGGGCTCGACCAGCTTAAGCCGAGGGCAGGAAGACCGAGCGTCGGAAAGTAAGTAAAACTGTCGAGGCCGTAACTCGAGGTGTCCATCGAAGCGGGATCCTGGATGTTGGCCGCAATGGCATTGTCAGCGTAAATCGCTTGCTGGCGCCCTTCGGCCCAAGAGCTAAGGGCATCCCGCGGTTGGTCGATCGAGCGTTCCGGCACCAGCACCGGCGCTAATGGCAGATCCATGCCTTCCCCAACCGCTATTGCCCCCTCGTGGGTGTCAGCCAATACTTCCGCTCTACCCTGCAAAACCCATAAGCGCGGCGGGTCGGAATCGATTCGGTAAGCACCCCGCTCGAGGAAGTGTACGCTCCACTTCTTGTAAACGAACGTCACCGATGTGTTGGGGCTTGGCTCCGCCGAATCCACAAGTGCCGATCCTGTCAGCAATTCGACGCGGGTATCCGAGAGTTTGTTCGCAATCATGCGAATCGTGCTGCTCTCGCCGATGCGGACAAAGACACCTGGCGTAAGCAACACCTCCGCACGACCTTCCGCCGTGCGTAGTTCGGCGCCTGGGGGCACACTTGAAAATCTTCCCGGATGAGACTCCAGCGGCTGGTCGTCCAGGTAAACAGCCCCTTCCAAAAAATAGACGATCCCTGAACGAGTGGAGATCACTGATTGCCCGACCGCAGGAATGGCCAGCACGGTGACCACTGCGAGGGTCCGGAGCGCACACGCACGACCGTTGAACATAAAACGGCCCTGCACCACTATCCGCTCATTCGCAGCTCTGGTCAAGAGAGAGTTTCTTGCGGTTCCCTACCACCGAGGAAGTCGTGGTTCTCTGCCACTATTAAGGATCGACCCGCTGACTTCGGTTTATTACTCCTTTCTCCATCAAGTTTTACAAAGAAGAGGAATCAGATCTGCCTCTCCCCCGCGCGACGCGTACAGGGTATGTTGGCACGAATTGCCCGGGAGGCTCCACCATAGGAGCCGCAAGGTCCGCGTATCGGGCCACGGGCGCTTGGAGTGCCAGGGATCGCTTTGGAGATGCGCCGATGGGGTGCTTCGTTTGTATTCATTGTCATTTTTACCAGCCACCACGGGAAAATCCGTGGTTGGAGGCGGTCGAATCGCAGGACTCAGCCAGACCCTACCACGACTGGAACGAACGGATCATGGCGGAGTGTTATTTGCCCAACGGTGCGTCGCGCATACTGGATAACCAAAGGCGCATCACCAAGATCGTGAACAACTATGCTCGCATTAGCTTCAATTTCGGACCAACCCTGCTGTCGTGGATGGAAGAACGCGCTCCACAGGCCTACGAACAGGTGCTCCGGGCTGACCGTGAAAGCCAGCAAAACTTCTCGGGACACGGCTCAGCCATAGCCCAGGCATACAACCACCTCATCCTCCCCTTGGCGAATGCGCGTGATAAGCGAACGCAGATCGTGTGGGGCATTCGGGATTTTCAGCATCGTTTTCGACGAGACCCGGAGGGCATGTGGCTTCCGGAAACCGCGGTGGATCTGGAAACACTAGAAATCTTGGGTTCGTTGGGCATTAAGTTCACGATTCTTGCTCCACACCAGGCCGGCAGAGTACGGACCGATGTCGGAAAAGAGTGGATCAATCTTAACGGCCAAGGTATTGATTCTCGGCGCGCCTACACCTGCAACTTGCGTTCCGGAGGCAGCATTGCACTCTTCTTTTATGACGCAGCAGTCTCGCGCGCGGTCGCCTTTGAGAAAGTCCTGTTCAGCGGCGAGAACCTGGCACGCCGACTGAGCGGCCGATTTGATCCCGAAGGTGATTCAGCCCAGTTGATCCACATCGCCACTGACGGCGAGACCTACGGACACCACCACTCCTATGGGGACATGGCGCTTGCCTATGCTCTCGACTACATCGAACAGAACAAACTGGGGCGAATCACCAATTACGGCGAGTATTTCGCTCAGCATCCCGCCCGGCAAGAAGTTGAGATTCTGGAGCGTACGTCCTGGAGTTGTATGCATGGCATCGCCCGGTGGGAGAGCGATTGTGGCTGCAACTCGGGTGTAACTCAGCAATGGCAGCAGGACTGGCGAAGACCCCTGCGAGAAGCGATGGACTGGCTGTGCGATGAATTGGCCCCCATGTACGAAGCGGAGGGGAGAGGGCTGTTGAGGGACCCGTGGATGGCGCGGGACGAGTACGTCAGGGCCGTCATGGACCGTTCAACTGTCACGGTGAACACTCTCCTGCGCGAGCAGGGGAGAGATTTGTCTGCCGAGGAGGCGGTGCGGGCATTGCGGTTGCTTGAAATGCAGCGCTATCTCATGCTGATGTACACCAGTTGTGGATGGTTCTTCGATGATCCCACAGGACCGGAAACCATCCAAGTTCTTCAGTATGCGGGACGAGCCGTGCAGTTGAGCGAACAGTTATTCGGGGGCGAGCGCGAAGAGCAGTTCCTCACCAGGCTGGAGAAGGTTCGGAGCAACATTCCTGAATTCGGGAATGGCCGAAGCATCTACGAGAAGTTGGTTAGGCCTGCGATGTTGGACCTCTGTGGCGTGGCGGCACACTATGCCATCAGTTCACTCTTCGACGGCTATCGCGATTCGACTTCCGTGTACTGCTACCACGCCCACCTGCGGAAGGTGCATCTGCTGGAGAAAAACAGGAAAAAGCTTGCGATTGGGCGTGCCCAGATCATTTCTCGCACTACTCGGGGTCAGCTGAAGTTCAACTTTGCGGCAATGTACTTAGGGGGTCACAAGCTGGTTGCAGGCATTTGCCCCTACCATGGCCACGATGGGTCTCGGTCATTTGTGGAGCAGGTCAGTACGGCTTTTTCCGCCGGGAATTTTGCGGAGTGCTGGCTCCTGATTGACCAGCAGTTTCGAGGCGCCACCTACTCGCTGAAGTCGTTGTTCCACGATGAACGGCGACGAATTGTGGAGCAGATTGTCAGTTCCACCCTGACTGATATTGACCAGGTCTATGCCAAGGTGTATGAGCAACACGCCTCGCTCATCAGCTTTCTCTCCGAACTTCAGATGCCGATGCCGACCATCTTGCGGGCATCAGCGGAGTTCGTGCTCGGCAATGCGGTTCAACGTTGCCTGACCGAGGAAAGTCTGGATTTCGACCGCATTCGACGGCTTCTCGATACTGCCAGGCAGGATGCGACCGGCCTTGGGGATGGTTCGCTCAAAACGGCGCTCGGTCAACGCCTGGGAATGGTCCTGGACCGTTGGGCGAAATCTCCCTTCGACTTAGGTAAGCTCTGGGAACTGGAAGCGGTGGTTTCGCTCGCACAGGCTCCGCCTTTTGACCTGGACCTCTGGCAGGCGCAGAACGTTTATTACGAACTGCTGCAGGTGATCTCGCGTGAGCAACCGGTGCGGTACGGCAAGAAATGGCTGGACCGCTTTCACAAACTAGGAGACCGGTTGGGCATTACGGTCGGCGATTGCTTACGGGCTCGAGGAGCTGTCTCCCCAAAATCCGGGACTTCTGGAGTCGTTCCAGAAGATCGCGCAGCGCGAGATGCAGTCATGCTGCGGCACCTCCAGATCCCAGCAGGGCCCGGAATCACGGTGCCCTAAGGAACACTGCGGGGCGGATTAGGCATGAAGAGTTCGTCTCGATTGTGCAGTATTCGAACCAATCGGAGGGCTTGCTGGATCATCCGAACATCGGCACTTTGCTCGACGTCGGCCGCCAGGACGGGATCGACGCTCTCCTGCCAGGATCCGATCTACGTTCCACAACCAAAGCCCCGGCCGCCTCAATGACCACTTGGGGCGGCCATGCTTTCGCCCCACAACGCCGCACCTCAAAGAAGTAGGGCTGCGGCAACGCTGTTAGGCTGCTGACTTCATCGATCTAACCTCTGCAAGGACCTTGCTCCGGTAGTCGGCGACTTTGATTGCGGCCTTCCAGCCCAAGACGTTCAAGTGGATAGCCACAATCGCGCCCAAGACTGCTGGGACGACATACACGCCCTCCACCTTCCATAGCCAATGTCCGATTACGGGTGAGCCCAGCCAAGCACCAAGCCAACCTACTATAAGCTTGCCCAGAAAGGCATCATGGCCTTCAAGAAAGCGATACCGCAGCCCATAGTGGTACACCAACGCCACGATTGCCGCGATGATCGTGAGAGACAGAAATGAGATGAAACCCATACCTACCATAACCTACCTCCTCTCGTTCGGTCGGATGTAACGCTCAACACGCTTGGAGGTTGCATCCCGTGATGGGAACAGTTCGCGAAAGCCACGCATATTAAATGCAACGCCCAGGGTCACGTTTTTGTCAGTGAAATGAGTCACATCGTGACGTGCGGTAGTGGCCAGCGGGTGCCGTCCCGGAACGCATCATCTGGGACCCATCGGACAGCGATGGGCAAGACTGCCGACCCTGAATATGTCCAACGTCCGACATGCTGTTCGGTCCCAGCTCAGCAGTCTGGTCGTCGTCACCGGACTGAAATAAACATTGCCGGACTTTCCCGCGGTCGGCTGAACCGCTTGGCCCAACTCGTGATCTCACTACCATACGGTTTGGTTGACTTCCGTCCGGCCCACTAGGTAAAGACCGATTCGAGTTGATGGGACGTAGGACGTCGTCACCCGCACAAGAATCCCAGAGGTTCTGGCGATTTTAGACTGCCACCGCCGGCCCTCACTTTTTGTGATTTTCTCCAGCGGTTTGCGTCGCTTTTGCTTCTCCTGTGGGCGATGTCAGGTAGATCGCGGGGACATTATCTTTCGTCATCATCTCATTCAGCGCCATCAGGTCGCTTGACCTCATGTCCTTCCACTGGGCGATTAGGGGTACCGCTTGCTGGCTGAGCACGTCAAAGGCCGTGTATTGTTGCTCCGTGGGGGCGCCGTCGTATTCCACGCTGAACGCCAACGCATGTAATTGCTCGTCGACGAGCACCGGATAGTTCAAGGTTGCCTCCGAGCTTTTCGCGTTCACCTGCAGGAGTTGCTCCTCGATGGGCATCATCTTTTTTTCTAACGCGTTGGCGCTATCGTATATGGACTTGTAGCGCGGATCATCCTCCAATCGGCCACGCAGGCCATGGATTTGTGCCCGTGTTTCCCGAATCTCGCGCACTGTGTCGTGCAAGTTGCTCAGGACTCCCCGGATCTTGAGCTCCAGGTCGAACTCCTGTTGCATGTCCGCGAATGAGACGTTCACGCGTGGATCCATTCTGAGTTCGAGGGGAACGGTAAGGCTCTTCCCTTCTGCGTTGAGCCGAACCTGATAGCTCCCCGGAGGAGCCATCGGCCCACGTGAGCGGAACTCGGCCAGGACTTCTCCTGGCAACTTATGCGGCCCCTCATAGCGGAGGTCCCAGACAAACCGGTTCATGCCGGTCGCAGCCGGAATCTTCTCCTCTGGCGGCACCAACTCGGGCCACTCGGGTGGCGTTTCAGGTTCTTTTTTTTCAACGCTCGAGAATTTCCGAACGACCGCACCCTGAGAATCAAGGATTTCGAGCGTTACCTCACCCGGGGGTGCAGACTTGAAGTAGTAGGATAGGTCCGCCCCATGAGGCGGGTTTTCGCCCACCGGTTGCCGGCGATCGAAAAACTCCGAAAAATAGGTGCGGAACGTCATTGGCGGCTTGTAGAGATAAATATCGGCCTTCGCGATTTGTTCGCTGAGCTGGCGCAGTGGCGTGATGTCGTCGAGGATCCAGAAGGCGCGCCCGTGGGTGGCAACCACCAGGTCGTCGTTTTTGACCACCAGATCGTGAATGGGAGTCTGCGGAAGGTTCAACTGCAATGGCTGCCAGTTGCCACCGCTATCGAAAGAGACGAAGATTCCGGTCTCCGTGCCGGCATAGAGCAAACCCTTCTGCTGGGGATCCTCGCGCACTGCATGGACATAGGCACCCTCCGGAATACCGTTGACTACCCTGTTCCAGCTCTTGCCATAGTCGGTGGTCCTGTAGATGTAGGGCTTGAGATCATCTAGCTTGTGGCAGTCCAGGGCCAGGTACGCCGTGCCCGCGTCGTGCGGAGAGGATTCGATCAGGCTGACCAGACTCCATTCCGGCATTCCTTGGGGCGTAACGTTGCTCCAGTTTTTCCCGCCATCGCGCGTGAGGTGCACCAGGCCATCGTCGCTGCCGGCCCATAACAGGTCTTTCTGCACGGGCGATTCGGCGATGGTGAATACCGTGTCGTAATATTCGACGCTGGTGTTGTCCTTGGTGATCGGGCCTCCGGAGGACTCCTGCTTGCTCCTGTCATTGCGGGTAAGATCAGGACTGATCACACTCCAGCTCATGCCATGGTTGGTACTCTTGAAAACGACTTCGCCAGCCGTATAAAGCACGTCCGGGTCATGGGGGGAAACAACTATGGGCTCAGTCCACCCCAGGCGGTATTTCATGTCTTTGGCACCATGCCCTGCATAATCCACAGGCCATACGGTGATATCCCGGGCCTGCATCGTCCGCTTGTCCCAGCGGCTCACAAATCCCCCACCTGAACCTGCATACACAACATTCGCATCGCGCGGATCAGGCACCACATAACCGCTCTCGCCCCCGCCCACGTCGTACCAGTGCTGGCGGCCGATGTAACCATCATAGGTGCGGCTGGCAATCGCTACCGTGGTGTTGTCCTGCTGCGCACCATAAACGTGGTAGAGGAACTGATTGTCGGTGGCAACGTGGTAGATCTGGGCGGTAGGCTGGTTGTACTGCGTCGTCCAACTCTTGCCGCCGTCTACGGTGATGGTGGCGCCCCCGTCGTTGCCGTTGATCATGCGGGCAGGATTCGTGGGATCGATCCATAGCCCATGGTGATCACCATGGGGTGCGGGCAAAAGCGTCAAACTCTTGCCCCCGTCGCTCGAGCGAAACAAGCCCGTGTTCAGCATGTAGACCGTATCAACACTCTTGGGATCCGCAAAGATATGGGTAAAGTACCAGGCGCGCTGGGTGAGGCGCTGGTCGTCGTTGATCTTTGTCCAACTGTCGCCCCCGTCATCGGAGCGGTAGAGCCCGCCGGCGTCCTTGGCCTCGATCAGGGCGTATACGCGATTGGAATCGGCCCCGGACACGGAAACGCCAATTCGGCCTATGATCCCGCCGGGCAGTCCGTGACCTTCGAGATGCTTCCAGGTGGCACCACCATCCACGGAGCGGTAAAGACCGCTGCCCTGTCCGCCACTGCCCAAACTCCAGGGAGTTCGTTGCACCTCGTACAGCGCCGCATATAGCACATTGGGGTTGTTGGGATCGAACACCAGATCGATGGCGCCCGTCTTTTCGTCTTTGTATAGGACCTTCTCCCAGGTCTTGCCGCCATCGGCGGTGCGAAAGACACCGCGCTCCGCATTCGGTCCGTAGGCATGGCCCAGCGCTGCCACCAACACGATGTCGGGATTGCGCGGATGAATCACGACGCTGGCAATATGTTGCGTGTCCTTGAGGCCGACGTTGGTCCAGGTTTTTCCTCCGTCCGCGGATTTGTAGACGCCGTTGCCATAGGAGATGTCGCCGCGGATGCAGGCCTCGCCTGTACCCACATAAATCACATTGTGATTGGAATCGGCCACGGCGATAGCGCCTATAGACGAGACTGCCTCTTTATCGAACAGCGGCCGCCAGCTCAAACCGCCGTCTGTGGTCCGCCAAACGCCTCCCGCAACGCTGCCAAAGTAAAACGTATCTGGGTCACCAGGAATGCCAGTGACGGCCAACACTCGGCCGCCGCGATACGGACCGATGGATCGCCACTTCATGCCTTTGAGGAGGCCTTCGTCATACTTGGTCGCCGCCAGGGCAATCTGGCTGAGCAAACAGGAGAGAACGAGCATCCAAGATAGCGGTGGCACGGATTTGCGAGTCTGTTTCACGGGAGCAATTCTCCAGAAAATCCAATCATTGTATTTTAACTTTACCCGACTTCCCGAACGAAAGCCCTTGGCGTCCTCAGCATGGGGATGAAGTGAGCGCGGCCGACTGGAGGGCAAGGTCGCCTTTCGGCTGTGACATGTAGGGATATTCTTCCCATTTTTGAGTAAGGAGTTGCCGACCTTGAAATCCCGGCTGCCTACGCTCTGGGAAATTCCTACTTGGTTTCAACCGTAGGTGGAGCACCATGGCAGGTGCTCAAGCAGTACGTGGAGAAGCAGAAGAATGTCTCCGACCGGCAGTGGAAGTGCCCTGGGTACGCAACGCAACATATCCGGGATTTGAATGCTGCCCAGAATGTGAGAGCCGAGGTTTTGCGAATGCTCGCCGTGGGACACACACGAAACGCTTGTGGACGAGGTGTAAGACTGGCGAAAGCCAGCCATCTCGATCGAAGCAAGAATCCCGCGCCCTGAGGGGTGGGGAGTGTCAACGTAAGAAAGCCCACTGTGCGCCTCCATCGCTGAGCCCACCCATTGGCCAAATGACGGTTCTGTCATGCACTTTCGAGACCTGTCATCGGGCCCCGCACCCATCTAGACTCCCGCATAATTCTCGCCGAGATGGTCTCTTGTGTATGGTTCGCTGATTCAGAATCCCAATCGCGGCTTCGTCGGGAGCACAGAAATGGAGACTCGTAGAATGTGTGCATGGGTCTGCTTGCGCAAAACAGAAGCCCGCTGGGCACTGCGAGCGTTGGCGGCATTGCTAGCGACGGTAGTCTTGTGGCCGAACTTCGCAGCCCCGTTGTTAGCCCAGACGGAGAACCGCGAAAGGCGCGCCAACCATCACGCCATCGAAGTGCCGGAGTCTACCAACGAGCTTGCGCAGGATGTCGGCGTGAGAGCCCACACCGCTCACCTGATCCTGCTGCGTCCCGAACGGATACATCAAGCCAGAGTCGAGACGCCGGTGGGGGAAACGCCAGGGTCGTTGGCGTGTGTTTATCAGACTTCCAGTGCCAGTTTGAGCTCGGGATGCCCCATTTCCGGGAACTTGGCGAACGGCAACAACGGGCTTCCCAATCCGAGCGGAGGTTCCCAGACCATCGCCATCGTGGACGCTTACGATTATCCGACGGCCTATAACGACTTGACCGTCTTTTCCAAACAGTTTGGGCTGCCTGTCTTACCCCAATGCTCGGGCGCCAGCGCGTCAGCATGCTTTGAAACCATCTTCGCCTCAGGCACCAAACCAGCTTCCAACGGCAGTTGGGCCCTGGAGGAGGCCTTGGATATTGAATGGGCGCATGCCATGTCGCCCCAGGCGCGAATCGTCTTAGTAGAAGCCTCCTCGAGCAGTTTGGCTGCCCTGTTTCAAGCCGTTGCGGTGGCCAGCCAGGTGGTTACCGAAAACGCCGGATCGGGTGAGGTTTCGATGAGTTGGGGCAGCAGCGAGTTCGCCGGCGAGACGTTTTACGACTCCTACTTTCAGACCAGCGGTGTCGTTTACTTCGCGGCGGCGGGTGATTCGGGCGGGAGAACGACCTACCCCAGTGTTTCGCCCTATGTCGTGTCCGCGGGGGGTACAACCGTCAATCGGAATGCCTCTGGCGCTTTCGTGAGCGAGACCGCCTGGAGCGGCGGCGGCGGCGGGCCGAGCGCCTATGAATCGGTCCCGTCGTATCAGGATCCAGCCAGCAACCTGGTGGGCACGAAACGCGGCACGCCGGACTTCTCCTTCGACGCCAACCCCAATACGGGTGTCTTCGTTTACGACTCCACTCCGTACGCTGGGTCTAGGGGATGGTGGCTCGTCGGGGGCACCAGCGTGGCCTCGCCTTCTCTGGCCGGAATCGTGAATCTGGCGGGCTCGTTCCGAGCCAGTAGTGGCGCGGAACTGGGGTTGATTTACAGCATCTGTGGCGTTGCCTCGACCTCCTGCTCAAGTGCCGACTTCCGTGACATCACCTCCGGCAGCACGGGGCGATACAACTCCGCGGTGGGCTGGGACTTCACCACCGGCGTCGGCAGCGTTCAGGGAATCCACGGGAAATGACACCGTGGTGTCTGGTCCGAGTGGGCGCGGCGCGTGGGAGAAATCCTGACCGGCAAGAGCAAGACCGATACGAAGCTCCTCTCGTGGCTTTGGAGTACGACCTTTAGTGTGGCCCCAACGCTGCAGCTCGAGTCGTTGATGAGCCTAGCGCTGATCAATACCGGTTGGGTATCTTAGCCGGCCATCGTGCGAGGCCGACACATTCCTCCTGGGTTCGCCAAGATCCAGCGCGTCGTCAGCGTGCGTGGTGTATTCACTTCCTGCCTGCAAAACAAGTCAATTCACGCCCATGCCAAATCGGCGCGGACTTGGCTGGGCCTGGACCGATCCAGGCTGAGGCATTCGCACTTACGAAATCGCCAGGACCGCATACGAGCTTCTCGAGACGAGCGAACCATCATCCGGCTCATGGTCGCATTTCTCCTGCGAGCGACGATCATCTCTGGGACAGCGTCGCAAATCGTGGGCGTCGAGACGGAAGCTGATTACCTTTAATAGGCAACTCCTTGCTGCGCGCCCGCTGCCACACGGATGAAACTTCCCTCAACCGCGGGAGATACATGTCCCGCTCTAGCTCGGCTCGCACTGGGTTCAGCTTCACTTGCAGCCGTTGGGAATCGTTTGCCGCAGCACCGCAGACCGCCGGCTACGCGGGTGTAAGTTGGCCGGCAGGTTGCGGAAGGAGAGGCGTCCTGATCTCAGGCCATGTGAGGTTGCTATGGGTGTTCTTCGCATTGCGACTGTCGTGCTGTTGGCATTGTCGGTGGCCAGGGGAACCGCTCTTCAAGCGCAGACCAGGCTTGCCGTTCCTTCCTATCAAGACCCCGGTACCTCCACCTGGCAGGGCTGGATTGCACCCGGCTCGGCCACCGTGGGCATCACCATCGTGGATATCTCAAACGGCGACGACCCGACGTACTATGCTTCGGTCGACGCCGCCATCCAGAGTGCCCGCAAGCAGGGCATCTACGTGATCGGCTACACGCATACCACCTACGGCACGCGTGATCCCAGCCTGGTGCGGCAGGCGATCGACAATGTCTATCAGAACTATCTCGTGGATGGCATCTTCTTCGACGAAGCTGCGGTCAACTGTAACGATGCCAATGCCTACGCCGGGACCCAATTCCTATATTATGAAGAGCTGACCAACTATGTCCGGCAGAAGCAGGTTGGGGCGCGGCTGACCGTGCTCAATCCGGGAACGTACAGCCCTAACGACTGCTGGATGTCCATCACCAATATCCTCATGAACTGGGAAAACTCGGGCGGGTTCTCCGCCTACCAGACAGGCTACGTCGATTACCCGTGGGTACATCAATATCCCGCGGATCGTTTCTGGCACGTGGTTCTCGGCGTTCCGCAGAGCCAGATGCAGTCCGCCATCAATCTTGCGCAGTCGCGCAACGCCGGCTGGGTTTATATCAGTGACAGCCCCGACAATGCGTACAATCAGGTCCCCGTCTACTGGAGTGCCGAGGCCGCGGCTATCACCCAGCAGGGAGTGCAGGCGCCCTTCGCCTCAGCCTGGCCCAATTCCTCCACTAGCACTGGGACGACGATGAATGCGCAAGTCTCATTCCGTTGGCGCGCCGTCAATGGTGCGGTTTGGCACATCTTTCTGGACACCGATCGCAGTGCCAGGACTGGATATCGGGGTAGCGGTCTCGCCGTCGGTGCCGAATACATGCTCGAAGGCTCGGCTTCATCCGGGGCTCAACTGTATCGTTACACGGGCTCGGGCACAAATTGGAGTTGGAAGAAGGTCTCCGCCAATGCGCAGATAGTCTTCCCCGACCCAGGCATCAATCTCGTCCTATTCGATCAGGCCGCGATGGGCAGTCCCGCCGCCCTCAACTATCAGATCCAGTCGCTCGACGCCGCCTACAACCTGCTCTACAGCAGTTACACCTATCCCCTGAGCTTGACCAATACGGGCATGGTCCTGGACATCATGAACCATGCGCAGTAGCGTATTATCCGCCAGGTTCTTGAGTTGGAGTTGGTTTCGGGGTTCAGGAAGGAAGGGGCGCAGCGCCGCCCCCGGTCTGCCTACCCATGTGAACGTTGGACGCGGCCAGGTGTCAAAATCACGCTGTCGGGGTGGAGGACAAGCACGCTATCTTCGTCGCGACTCACTCATGTGCGGCTGGCTGACGGCAGCGAAATGTGCATACGGACGCCTCGGCGGCGTGTAACCTACGGGTGGATACGAGCAAGAAGAGGTGAGCAGTAGCCGCTCATATAAACGTCCGTAGGAGACAAGAGCCAATGAAGGCCCTCCAACTCTCAGTCGTGTGGTTGGCATGCTTGAGTGGGGTGACGCTCTGGGCCCAGAGCACACTGTCGAAGGCCTTGCTCGTGCTGGCAAAGCAGGACCAGGCTCTGGAAATAGTAGACCCCGTGACGCTGAAAGTTATGGTCGCGATTCCAGCGGGACCCGATCCCCACGAAGTCGTGGCGGCGCCCGATGGGAAGCTCGCCTTCGTTTCCAATTACGGGGGCGGAGCGTACAACACAATCACTGTGGTCGATCTCCTCGCGCAAAAGCCCTTAACGCGCGTCGACCTCGGCGCGCTCCGGGGTCCACATGGACTAGCCTACGCTGGCGGTAAGCTGTATTTCACCGCGGAAGTAAACAAGGTAATAGGCCGTTATGATCCCGTCACCCAGACAATTGATTGGGTGCTGGGCACCGGCCAAAACCGAACGCATATGATCGTCGTCTCCAAGAATCTCGATCACATCTTTACCTCAAATGTGAACTCCGGAACTATCAGTATCATTGAAAAGACAAGCTCTGGAGGGTTTTCCGCCGATCGAACTGGAGGCGCTGGACCTGAAAAGTCGGACTGGGATGAAACTGTCATCCAGACCGGACGAGGCACCGAAGGATTCGACGTGTCCCCCGACGAGAAGGAACTCTGGTCGGCAGACGCACAGGACGGCACAGTTTCGATCATCGACCTGGCCACCAAGAAGGTAGTCAGAACTCTGCAAGCAAACGTCAAAGGAGCCAACCGCCTTAAGTTCACACCCGACGGACGGTTCGTGTTGGTTTCCACCCTATTTGGAGGGGGGGATTTGGCCGTATTCGATACCAGTTCACGCCGGGAGCTGAAGCGGGTAAAAGTTGGCCGTGGAGCCGCTGGCATTCTGCTGTCGCCCGAGGGCACGCGCGCCTATGTGGCGTGCAGTCCAGACAATTATGTAGCGGTCATCGATTTGAAAACTCTTGAGGTGGTCGGTCATATCGACACCAGGCGGCAACCCGATGGTCTCGCCTGGGTTGCACGCCAGTAGTCAGCCACTCCGGCCCTGATCCAGTATCGCTCGGACTAGGTTATTCCCTCCTTTTCTGAATCGCAGCCGCGAAAGCGGCTTCACGGGTGTACGCCCATACCGACGGGGGTGTCGCGGGGAAACTGGGCTAGCGGGGAGCGTTGCGGAGTCCACGCTTTCCAGGTTTGCCGGCGGCGAAGGGATTCGCCGCTCAGCAAGTTTTCGACAGACCAGTCCGCAATTTAAGGTGGATCCCGGCAGAGTTGACGGAGGGTTCAGAACAATTGTTGAAGATCTTTCAGTGGGACCAAGTCACGCCCCAAATGGAAAAGTACGCCCAGGCCGTCAGTACGATGAAAACAATGTCTACGCCCCCGACAATTCTGAAAGCGGTGCTTAGGTGGAATCTACGCAGGAGGATCGTCGCCATCGCCAAGGCAGCACTAGCCCACAAGAGAAACAGAAAGACGCGGATCTCGGCAATGCCAATACCGTCCATTTGAGCTGCCTTCGATCACTCTTCTGTGGGTCCGGGGTGGACAGGTCACCGCGATCGTCCGCCTCGACTATCTTGCCGCATACTCACCCTTCCGGTTCCGCCGAGGAGCTCCCGTCTCGACTTAAGGCACAGCCCCCCACCCGCTAAGGGTGGACTCAGAGCGGCATCGTGAGCCTTAGTCTACTCCTTTCCTTGTTTCCTGTAAACCGTGCCTTCTAATGTGTAGCTTTAACTTCCGGCCAACGCTTCTCTGAAGAAGTGTTGCCCAATATTAAGTAGGCTACGAACGAGGAGAGTTCAACCAATCTCAGGTTGAAGAGGGCACAGTCAACGCCCCAATTCCCTGAGGGAAATCCTTTCGGGTGGTCTCACTCCAGGCCTGCAAAACTCCAGCATTGGCCTTGTGGCCCGATCAATTCCAGCTTTCCGGCGGGTTAGCGGCGGCCAGTCGGCAGGGCCCAAATGGCCCGCGGCGCGGCCCGAGTGATGTACTTCCGGTGGTTGACTTCACGGCGAATGGGATTAAAGTTTGTGCAATTCAGAT
>Ga0187779_10000860_pt1 | contig 19739 bp, 23 predicted proteins | sample 1015_Q2_SP10_10__FD_132435 | JGI IMG/M metagenome (GOLD analysis project Ga0187779, IMG submission 132435) | Tropical peat soil microbial communities from peatlands in Department of Meta, Colombia - 1015_Q2_SP10_10_MG | ecosystem: Environmental > Terrestrial > Soil > Wetlands > Peat | place... | reverse complement strand
GGGGGAAAAATGGTGGCGGTGCAGGGACTCGAACCCCGGACACAGGGATTATGATTCCCCTGCTCTACCAGCTGAGCTACACCGCCCCGAGAAATTTTAGAGGATAACGATACTGTATTACACCTTTTTTGTCAAGAAAAACCGTACTTATCCGCTCCTCCGAAGTCATGAGGAGAAGATTTCCTGACCGGACATTCATTGGTCATTGCTTATTCTTTAAATCGGGTTTCTTCTTTCTGAATTCTTTCTATCTCTTCCTTGCGGGTTTTACAGGTGATACAGTACCGTGCCAAAGGGTTAACCTGCAGTCTCTTGATGTCGATCTCCTCCCCGCACTCCTCGCACAGACCGTAGGTGTTGTTCTGGAGCTTTCGGAAAGCATCGGCGATATCTTTGTACTGTTCGTACTTCATTTCCAGAAGCGAGTAATCGATGCCCTGGTCCATATCCTGGGAAGACAGGTCAGCGCTGTCCATGGCCGAGTCGATCTTTTGCCCCGTCTCAGGGATCAGCCTTCGTCCTATCCTCGCCTCAAGGCCTTCCACAACCTCGTTGCGCTTTTTGAGCAGAATCTTTTTCAACAGCTCATTCCGTTTCTGCGTTGCTGCGGATATCCGTACTGGCGGCTGGGCCACCGTGGTCTTCGAAGACGGCATTGATGCAACTTTCTTCTTAACGGCCTTCCTCTTTTTTGCCACCTTTTTTACGGCCCTCTTGGCGACTTTCTTCTTTTTTGTTATGTGAGGTTTTTTTATGGATTTTTTTATGGCTTTTTTAGTTGCCCTTTTCGCCGCGGGCCTGGCTGCTTTCTTCTTTTTTGAGCCTTTTTTTACCGCCATGTCCTTAACACCTCCTGACCACTTGGCAAACCAAGTTACACATTATAGTTACCTATTAAAGCAAATTCAAGATAATTTGTCAGGAAAATACGAATTTTCATTATCATATGAATAGAAATGATTCTTTTCAAAAATAGCAATAACTTATGGATATAATTCGTTTTTTTTGCTATGATGAGAATATTTCCTCTTCAGAAAGAGAGCACTATGAGCCGCCTTTTCCTGTATGTTCTCCTTATATGCTCGTTTCCTTGCGTAGCGTTGCCGAACGAACCCTCTCTTCCCGTTATCCCGGATTACAGTCTTTCCGTTTCGTTTGATGTCCCCGCGTCACGGATTATCGGCCTTGCAAGCATGCCAGTTCATGAAGGCCGGGAGATCAGGCTCACTACCGGAAATCTTGCGATTATGCAGGTGACCCTGAATGAACGGACGATCGCTATAGAACCAAGCAACGGGGCATTGCGAATAAAGCCATCGGAGAGCGGGACCCTCGCAATCAGATATGAAGGGGTGTTCAAGGATAGTGATCCAGGCAGCAAGATGAACGAAGTCGCGGAGCAAAATGTGATAAGTGCCAGGGGCATATCTCTCGCCGGCACATGGTACCCCCGCATCGAGTCCCTCTCTCACTACCGGTTGAAAGCGAGCCTTCCCAGTGGATATAATGCTGTCTCGGAAGCAGAGCGAATTGATAAGACAGCGAGGGGCAGCATAACAGAATTTACGTTCTACTTCGACCATCAGCTCACCGGCATTAGTCTCACCGCCTCGGACCGATTTGATGTGACACAGGACCGAGTGAGTGGGGTCGATCTGTATGCTTATTTTTTCCCCGAAGACCGGGAACTGGTCAAGACCTATTTCCAATATGCGAAAAAGTATATCGAGCTGTATGAGAAACTCCTCGTCAAGTACCCTTATAAAAGATTCTCCATCGTGGAGAACTTCTTGAATTTGGGTTGTTCGTTCCCAACCTATACTCTTCTCGGGCAGGATGTGGTACGGCTTCCATTTATTCCAGAAACGTCCCTCGGTCATGAGATCCTTCACCAGTGGTTCGGCAACTCCGTGTATATTGATCTTGATAAGGGCAACTGGTCCGAGGGCCTTACGACCTATCTCGCGGACCATTTCTACGAAGAACAGTCTGGCAAAGGATGGGAATACCGCAAGGAGCAGCTCACAGCCTATGATGCCTACGTGAAACCAGAAAACGAGATATCTCTCCGTGAGTTCAGGAGAGGTACGGACCGTTCATCTAGTGCCATTGGTTACGGCAAGGGCGCCATGGTTTTTCATATGCTGTACAACCTGGTTGGAGAGGGACAGTTTTACAGCGCCATCAGGGAATTCATCAGTCTGAATCAATTTCAACGGGCGTCATGGGATAATATCAAATCAGCGTTCGAAAAACAGTCAGGAAAAGACCTAGCCCTTTTCTTCAAGCAGTGGGTGGATGAAAAAGGGCTTCCGGAGCTGAGCCTGAATAAGGTATCGGTCAAGCGCAAAGGCGACGCATTCGAGATCAGCTTCGACGTGCTTCAGAAAGGCAAGGTATTTTCGCTCGATCTGCCAGCCGAGATATTAATGTGGGGAAATATGAAAAAAGAGAAGTTCTCGCTAGAAGGGGAGAAACAGAGTTTCAGCATGCTTGTGGACGAGGAACCGAGCAGCATTGTAATCGACGGAGCATATGATGTCGCCCGCAGGCTCACAGGACCTGAACAGCCGCCGGTCGTCGCCACGCTCCTCGGAGACGAGAAACCCTTGATCGTGCTGCCTGTTGCGAACAAAGAAGCGTATAAAACAGTCATCTCTTCCTTAAAACAAGGTAATGCCAAGGAAAAAGAGGTTGCCGATCTCAAGGACTCCGAGGTCAAAGTCACGTCCCTCGTGATTCTCGGCGATGATAACCCGCTCATTGGCGGACTTTTCGGCAAAGCCGAAAGCGTGAAAGCAGGATTCAGTGTGACGGCAAGGAAAAACCCGTGGAATGAACGAAAAGTGGTGATGATCATCAACTCACGCTCCTTTGCCGAAACAGAGGCCGCCTACCCCGAGATTTCCCATTACGGCAAATACAGCGTTCTGGCCTTCAACGAGGGCCGGAACATTTTAAAGAAGATTGATGATTCCCAAAGAGGCATGGAGATGGAATTGATAGATCGGGCAATTGCCATCGATCTCTCCACACTCAGAACGCTTTCAGACATAATCGATAGCGCTGCTGGAAAGAAGATCGTATATGTGGGCGAATATCATGACCGGTTCAGTCATCACTCTGTCGAGCTCGATGTCATCAAAGGACTCTATAGGAAGGACCAGAAACTTGCTGTGGGCATGGAAATGTTTCAGCGGCCATTCCAGAAGACGCTTGATGACTACATCAAAGGATCCATCGACGAGCGCGAGTTCCTCAAGAATACGGAGTATTTCAAGCGCTGGGGCTTTGATTACAACTTATACAAACCGATCCTCGATTTCGCCCGATCCAAGAAGATCCCGGTGATTGCCTTGAACCTCAGGCGCGAGATCACGGACAAGGTCTCGAAAGGTGGAATGGACTCCCTTTCTGAGGAGGAGAAAAAAGAGGTCCCCCAGCAGATGGATTTTTCGGACAGCGAGTACCGCGACCAGCTCAAAGAGGTCTTTGAGCAGCATAAGAGCACCGGAGAGAGGGACTTCGACTTTTTCTACGAGTCGCAAGTGCTCTGGGACGAAACCATGGCAATGTCCATCGATGAATTCCTGCGAAAGAACCCCGACCACCGCATGGTTGTGGTCGCGGGTGGGGGGCACATCTCCTACGGATCGGGCATCCCAAAGCGGGCGTTCCGGAGGAACGGGTTCGATTATGCGGTTATTCTGAATGACGGAGCGCTCGTGAAGGGCATCTCCCATTACCTCGTTTTCCCGCAGCCCCTCGACGGGGACACCGCCCCCAGGATAATGGCATTGCTTAGCGAAAAGGATGGCAAAATTACGATCACCGGCTTTCCCAAAGACAGCGTGTCGGAAAAAGCAGGTATCAGGGTCGGCGACGTTCTTATCTCGCTCGACGGCGTTTCAATCTCGAGCCTGGAGGATATTAAGCTTTTCCTTTTCTACAAGAAGAAAGAAGAGCCGCTCAAGGTAAGGGTGCTGCGAAAACGCTTCCTCCTCGGGAGCAAGGAGTTGGAGTTCGAGGTTCACCTGCAATAGTGCAGGAGGGCTCCTGTCAAGTCACCCTCTTCCACGCCGCATGGCGGTTCCTGTGAAACAGCATCTGTTTTTTGTCTTTGCTGCGACGTTCATGACCGTCTGTTCGTATGATTTGTATCATAGATATTTCCCCTGAAGAGGTGTAACATATTTTCATGTTCAAAGAAGGATGCCCAGGAAGCATAGAGATTCGCCAACCCAAACCTGAAGACATCAGGTGCCAAAAGTGCGGCGAGAAGATCGAGATCTGGAGCGATGAGCCCGAGACCCAGTGCAAGAAGTGCGGGCATCTGAACTCACGCCCGATCGGCACGTCCTGCATCGAGTGGTGCGCCTTTGCCAAGGAGTGCGTGGGCGCGGAGAAGCTCGAGAAGCTCCTCAAAGCCGCTAAGAAGTAACGCGGTCATAATTCTCTCTCCTTGGTGTTTACTTGCCGGGATTCCGTTCCTGCTACGGCCAAAGAAGGAAGCCGTCTTGCCGTCGGATCCATACGCCGGGACAACAGCGCGGCCGCCACTCTTTCCCACATACGATCTATTTGACGTTTTCCATGCTCCCGCTCCGCGCTGTCATGTCGCGCGTTCATCTTCTACTACGATCATGCCATTAAATTTGGTGTTGCAGGAATAGGCTGTTTGTGATATTCTGGTGACCGAATCTAGCCGACCGTAAATCGCGCTGCTGGTCTAAAAATCCCGACCAAAGGAGAGGACACTTCCACAGCCTGCCATGGCGCTCTTTCCTAATAAAATAGATTTCTTCGAGATGTTCGACCGCGCCCTCGAGAACCTCTCACGCGCGGCCAACGTGCTCGTCGATACGTTCAATAATTTCGAGACTTTCGAAAAAAAAGCGAAAGCCATCTACGAATTCGAGCAGGAAGGCGACATGCTCACTCACGACATCATGAAAGACCTGAACAAAACCTTCCTCACTCCGATCGACCGCGAGGACATCCATGCCCTCGCATCGAGGATTGATGACGTGCTGGACCTGATCTGGGCCGCCGTGGACAGGATGGTCGTGTACAAGATCGACAAGCCGACGCCTGAGGTCATCTCCATCGCAGAGGACCTTCAGATGACGACCGATATCCTGAAGAAGGCGCTCCGGGAACTTCGGTCCAAAGAATATTCGCACGTTCAGGAGCACTGTATAGAGATCAACCGACTCGAGAACCGGATCGACCGGAAATACCGCGATGCCCTTGGCAAGCTCGTGAATGACGGGAATGACGCCGTGCATATCATCAAATGGAAAGACATCTACGAGCTTTTTGAAGATGCCTCTGACCGCGCGGAAGACGTTGCCAACATCCTGGAAGGTATAGTCCTAAAGCATGCCTAAGATCCTAATCCTCATCATCATTCTTGCGGTGATGTTCGATGTTGCAAACGGGTGGCATGACTGTGCCAACGCTATCGCCACCGTAGTTTCCACGAAGGTCCTCTCTCCCATGACGGCCGTCGCCCTTGCTGCGGCCATGAACATCGTAGGCGCGTTCCTCAGCACCGCCGTTGCCAAGACCATCGGCACGGGAATCGTTGACCCGAAAGCCGTCACGGACCTCGTTCTGGTCGCCGCGCTGCTCTCAGCCATCCTCTGGAATCTCATCACAATCCTTATGGGCCTGCCCGTCAGCTCGTCACACGCATTGGTTGGCGGCATCGCTGGGGCGTCCATGGCACACGGCGGCATCGGGATATTGAACATTGTGGGAATTCTGAAGATCCTTATGTCTCTCCTCATTTCTCCGATATTTGGCCTTTTCATCGGTTATTCGTTCATGAAGATAGTCCTGTACTTTTTCGGGCGCATGTCTCCCGGCATCATCAGTAAATATTTCGCCCGGCTCCAGATCCTCTCATCGTCGTTCATGGCCTTCGGTCACGGCTCCAACGACGCTCAGAAAGCCATGGGAATCATCACCATGGCGCTCGTGAGCGGCGGCGTTATCCAGACCCTTGAAGTGCCAAAATGGGTTATCCTCATCTGCGCTCTAGCCATGGGATTCGGGACACTCTTCGGCGGATGGAAGATCATCAAGACCCTGGGCGTCAAGATGCTCAAGCTCGAGCCCATACATGGTTTTGCCGCGGAAACATCGTCAACAGCAATCATTGTCGCGGCAAGCCACTTCGGACTGCCGGTGAGCACCACTCATGTCGTTTCAACTGCTATCCTTGGCGTGGGCGCGACCAGGAGGCTATCAGCCGTGCGCTGGGGCATCGCCGGGAAGATTGTCATAGCTTGGGTGCTAACACTCCCCTTCTGTATCGGGCTCGCGTGGGCAATTGTGAAGATGATGGTATATTACAACATCGGATAAACGGTATCGTGCTCCATCGAGTTCCTGTTCAAAACCACCATCTTCGTTTTCGTTCCAGTCAAGACATGCCATGTTCTCCGGCCGCAGATCGCTGTAACGTCTCTCCGCACCCTTCCCTATTCTTGACACTCCCTTTCAGTAGTGTTAAAATTTTTTTACGGCTCGGCAACGCTATGTCATCTTTATGCCGTAGCTGAGGCTCGATACATTCACTTCGTCGTCATAAAAACAGAACGGACATGGGAGGGGACGCATGTATGATGTAACTATCGTTGGAGCCGGGCCGGCGGGTGCAAGCTCTGCGCGCATATGTGCTGCAGCAGGCTTGAAGACGGCGCTTATCGATAAGGACAGATTCCCCCGACCAAAACCATGCGGGGGGGCCGTATCGGAGCAGGCCCTGTCCTATCTTGACTTTACGCTGCCACCGGATATCAGAGAAAATGAATGTTATGGTGCGCGTGTGCACTACCAAGGCCATTCGATCGAAGTGACGAAACGGCACCCGATCGCCGTACTTGTCAGCCGCGACAAATTTGATTCCTTCCTTTTAGATAAAGCGATCGAAGCAGGTGCACATTTCTTCCCAGGTGAAACATGTGCCGCTATAACCATGCGTTCTGATTTCGCGGAAGTGAAAACGGATACGTCCGTATTTCAAGCACGGTACGTCATCGGAGCAGATGGCGTTCACAGTGTTGTTGCGCAGGGCGTAAGACCCCGTTTCACTCTGGAAGAGGTCGCCGTAGCCCTGGTCAGCCATGTTCCTGAGGATGACCGACATGGAGAAGAAAAGCCCATCGGGTGCCTGGATATGCATTTCGGCTTAGCCCCCATGGGATACGGTTGGGTCTTTCCGCATCGCGGATACCGCTCCGTAGGGATTATGGGGATTGCTTCAAAGTGGTCCCGTCATCAGGATGTATTATCCAAATTCTCCCGCGACATCGGCATCCCACTCAGTGACATTCGCGGTCATCTCATACCTCTTGGCGGGATAGCAAGGAAGGTACAGTCAGGCAGGATCCTGCTTGCAGGCGATGCCGCAGGTTTTGCAGACCCGTTCCACGGCGAAGGGATCTCCTACGCCATCCTGTCAGGAAATCTGGCGGCAAAAGCCGTGTCTGGTGCCATCTTGACTGGGAGAAACGATGCATCGGCCCTGTCATGGTACCAATCCGAATGCGAACGGCTCATCCGGAAAAATCTCCGTGTTGCGCGCTCAATGGCAAAATTGTTCGGCCGATATCCGAAACTCTTCCTGCGTATATTTTTCGATAATCCAGTAGCGTTGGAGAGATATCTTGATATCCCTGCCGGGAAGCTGAATTATGAACAGTTCTGGAAATGGCTCATGTTGCATACCCCGTCATTCCTCCTTTCGAGCTGGGTAAGGGCAGTTTCACAGCGCGGTAATCAGCATCGTGCCGTATCTGGGAAGGGGCCTGTGCTGTGACAGCAGATAAAGTCATGATCAAGCGATTTGTCAAGGAAACCCTCGGGTGTTCGTGTCCGGAGGAGGTGTTTCGATCAATCGACTGCAAGCGCAATGTGCCGTTGGGTGGCGGTGTGATTTTGAACAGTGCGATCACTATCGGCAACCGTCTTCTCATTCATATCGTAGACGACGATCAGCTCTTTGTAGAGAAACATCTTGCATTTCTTGTGTCGACGGGTAGGAGACAACGTGATTCGAGAGGACTTAGCAGGTTCAGGCTGGTAATTGTGCTGGATGGGTCATCGGGGAACGGTGATGCCATAAAACGAGCATTTGATGAGTTGCAGGAGAAAGACGAATATATCCATCTTCACTGCATTAGCAGCGATGATAAATTCCTTGATTTTTGCCATTGAGACGCTGAACCATGGATGAAGGATTTGTTTGAGCAATTCAAGTTCGTTCACCGAAGCAACATGTTAAAGAACGTCCGCGATATTTTTCTTGTATCCACTCCTTGATACTTCCCAGCCCTCAGCAGACCGACTAGATTCTCCGGGGTCACTTCTTGAGAGAACTCTGTGAAGCATGATCCTACATCCTGAGAGGCATGTGCATCTGATCCTCCCGTATAGGGAAGGTTCAGGGCCCTCGCCGTCTCGATTGCCTTTACATTGTAGGAGTGCATATTACATCCATTGCACCCCTCAAGCGCGCAGATGCCTTTCACGCTCCTGACAAGATCGCCGAGGCTTGTCCCGGGCCTGTAGGGATGCGACGGGATCACGACGCCACCTGACTCATTGACTATCTCTATGATGTCCGCGACAGGTGCGAACTTGATTGAAAGCTTATCCGTATTAATGCCAAAAATCAGGCAGTGCCCTTCAGCCGTAGAAAATTCTACACCGCGGAAAATCCTGATACTGTTCTTGTACTTTTCTTTCAGGATCTCGACAGGTTCCGATGCTTCGTAGTAATAATGTTCTGTGAAGGCGATCCCGTGGAGCCCAAGTTCAATGGCCCGCATGACAGACTCCTCGGGATCCGCATCGTTATCGCCGCTGAATTTTGTGTGAACGTGCAGATCGATATTGTATTTCATAAAAATCTTTGACCTTGATTTTCATTGATTCTCTATGATTCGCGAAAACATTACGTTTTTTGCCCGCTCAAACCGATCTTCCCTAGCTTCCTTTCGATCTCACGACTCCTCAGCACCGCCCGCTTTATTTTGCCGCTCACGGTCTTGGGTAGTTCGTCCATGAATTCGATCTCGCGGGGGTACTTATACGGCGCAGTCCGGAGCTTGACAAAATCCTGGATCTCCTGGGCGAGCTTATCGGATGGCTTGTACCCTGGTGCGAGCACGATGAAAGCCTTCACGATCTCGCCTCTTAGGGGATCGGGGCTTGCCACGACAGCGTTTTCGGCGCAGGCAGGATGTTCCTGAATCACGCTCTCAACCTCGAAGGGGCCGATACGGTAACCTGATGCCTTGATAATGTCGTCTCCTCTGCCTACGAAGGTAAAGTAGCCCTCTTCGTCCTTGACTGCCTTGTCTCCCGTATTATACCACCCATGTTGGAAGACCTTCGCGTTCTCATCGGGGTCCTCGAGATAGCTCTCGAATATGCCCGCTGGCTTCTTATCGTCCATCCTTACGCAGATATAGCCCACTTCTCCCGCATGGACCGGCCTGAAATCCTCGTCGAGGATATCGATGGTCAGGTCCGGTATAGGCTTTCCCATGGAGCCTGGCTTCACGGTCATGAAAGGGTAATTTGCGATAAGAACTGTGGTCTCGGTCTGGCCATAGCCTTCATGGATGGTCTTGCTCGTAGCATCATGCCATACCTTGATCACTTCGGGATTAAGAGGCTCGCCGGCTGAGGTGAAGTGTTTGAGCCCCGAATAGTCGTACTTCGCAAGGTCTTCGAGGACCAGCATGCGGTAGACTGTGGGAGGAGCGCAGAACACAGTGATGCCTTTCGTAGTCAGGAGCTCGAGCGTGAGCTTCGCATTGAACCTACCCTCGGCATTGTGCACAAACAAACCCGCTCCGATTACCCACTGGCCATAAAGTCCCCAAGCCGACTTTGCCCAACCCGTGTCAGAGACTACCCAGATGAGGTCCTTGTCGGTAAGGCCGTGCCAGAGGCCGGCTGTCCGCAAATGTCCAAGAGGATAGGAACAAATATGGTGCACCATTTTGGGATATTTTGTGGTACCCGAAGTGAAATAGATGAGAAACGAGTCATTCGCTGATATGCTCTCCACATCGGATCTCTTGAGCAGGGGCGATGCCTGCTTCATCGCCTGCTCGAACCCGTACCATCCGTCCGCCTCACCGTCGATGAGAACTTTTTGACGCAGAAAGGAAGCATCAATCTTCTGGATTGCTTTGTCAACCTTGGCATGGTTCGCATTGTTGGTGATGACAATGTTTGCCCTGCCTTTCATCAAGCGGTATTCGATGTCAGAAGCCAGCAGGATGACTGGCGCAGGCATGATCACGGCACCGAGCTTGTGGCACGCGACGAGGATGAAGTACCACTCGGGGACCCTCCCGAGCATGATAAAGACCCGGTCTCCCTTCTTGACGCCGATTTTCTTAAGCACATTCGCCGCCTTGTTCGAGAGGCGCGAGATGTCGAGGAAGGTATATTCCTTTACCTCTTTCCCAGTAGGGTCCACCCAGACGAGAGCGCGCTTCTTTTCTTCACCGGCATGACGGTCGATTACATCGAATCCGAAATTGAAGTATTCCGGCACCTGGATCATGAATGATTTCCGAGCCGACTCGTAGTCTTCTGCTTCGAAGGGAAACATTTTTTATCTCCTAATCAGGAAAAGGCCTAGAGATGACGCTGGGTTCCCACATTCTTAAGATGATGCCTACTAACCTGCTTAACGATGCGCGTTCCCACTGCTCTCTCTGCATCCACTGACGGTAATGCGGCTTCTTCAGCAGCATCGCCGTGCACAACAGCATCTCCAGCGAGCACGGAATGCATCCCGGTCCCGGGTCCTCATGTTTAAGGTAACACTCCCTTTTTCGAAATGAACACTATATTGTGATTGTCCCGACTGTAAGTCCATTTTGCCTTTCATTAGTTTCTTTCTGAAGAGGTTCTCGTCCCGGCCGAAGCCGCCGCGATTTCGGCACCGAACAGGAACACGACGAGAGAGCAGTAAATCCAAATAATGACAACAAAAAGTGACTTGAACGACCCGAAGGCGAGGCCGTAACCGGGATTGTACATGAGGAAAAGATGAAAGGCGGGTCTCATCGCGAACCAGAGCAGCGACGTGACCAGGGATCCCATGATGAGCCGACGTACCCTTATCTTCGACGAAAAGGTGAAGTAGAGGGAGAACACGACTCCAGAAACCACTATGAACGGAGCAATTTCTTCGATGTAGAGGGGGAGCAATCGCAGAGGTTCTATCCGTTCCATCAGGGTGAGCACTACGCCAGCAACCGCTACGGCAGAGAGCCCAATAAGGAATATAATGCTGATTGCAACGTCGAACAGCTTCTCAAGGAGAAAAGGCCTGCTCGGCATTTTAAGAAAAATCGTCCCAAGCGATAACCGCAGCTCTGCCACGAACGGTGTGATACTCCAGAAGAGTACGATGAGGTTCACGAGGCTGATGGCACCTCCGTGGCTCTTAATAAACCCAACTTCCTTCAGAATAGCGTGACTGTAGGCAGGAACGAACTCCGACATGAGCTCCTGCGTTTTCTGGAGTGCCTGCGCCGAGGACCCAATGACAGCACTGAGCAGAAAGGTGAGAAGATAAAGCGCTGGGATGAGCGCCAGCATCGCGTAAAAAGCCAGCGATGACGCAGCGGTCAGGTCATTGTTCTTCCTGAATGATGAAAATACCCTCGAAAGAACAAGCGAGAGCTTTTTAAACAAATCGGACACTTTATATTTCATTGTTCGAGAACGTCTCTCAGCGGGCGGAGAATAGCAGCTGGTCCAGAAGAATCTTCAGTTATTTTAATGACGAACGATGCGACCGCACGAGCCGCATTATAGAGTGTTGATGAAAAAATATCAAGTAACTCCTTATGCCTTTTTTTAGCCTTGACGTCATGCCGGGCTTCCTCTATCATGCAACCGGAGGCTGGAATTACCTAAGACCATGGAACAGACAGCTCTCCCACCCTAAACCTTTATGAAACTGATATCCTTCGGAAAGACAGATGAGGGCAAACAGAGGACAAATAACGAAGACTCCTATCTGACAAACGACCACCTTGGATTGTACGCCGTTGCGGATGGCATAGGAGGCCACGAGGGCGGTGAAGTCGCCAGCCGCCTAGCCATGGAAGCGCTGTCCGGTATACTCCGCGAACGGTTTATGGGCACATGGAGCGCTGCGGCACCCGATGCTCCCATGGAGGAAGATCGGGACCTCGCATCACTTAGGGACGCGGTCGCCTTCGCAAATACAACGATACTCCAAGCCGCGGCTCGGGACCCTTCTCTCGCCGGCATGGGGACTACCCTGACCGCCGTCCTACTTCGTTCCCGGACCGCCTTTTTTGTCCACGTGGGCGACAGCCGCGCATATCTGTTCCACAATGGGACGCTCAAACAGCTGACCGACGATCATTCGCTTGTTGCGGAACAAATGCGCGCAGGGTTGATCACGCCAGAACAGGCACGGATAAGCCCCTACCGGCATGTGATTACCCGGTCAGTTGGCATTCATCCGGACGCCCATGCGGACCTTGGCAAGTTTACCGTTGAAAGGAACGATATCCTCCTCCTCTGCACCGATGGCCTGACGGAAATGGTCAAAGATGACGACATCGAGCGGATTCTCAGCAGTGAAACCTCGTCGGCCCCGGCGGAGAATCTCATAGACAGGGCAAACGATAACGGAGGAGTGGACAATATAACCGTGGTTGTGGTAAGAATAGAGGACGTCTGATAGGGGACACACATTTGGCTCGGGGAGGGAGTCTGTCAGCGCTATGCCAAAAAAGATAAGAGATGAATATGAAATTACCTCCGAACTCGGCGCAGGAGGCATGGCTACCGTTTACAAGGCGGTGCAGAGGTCGCTCAATCGGCCTGTGGCCATCAAAGAACTCAAAAAAGCCTATCACACGGATGAGAGAATCGCACAGCGCTTCGAGCGGGAAGCGAGGCTGGCGGCTTCATTCCAGCATGAGAATATCGTCCACATCTACGACTACTTGGCACAGCCTGTCCACGCTATTGTCATGGAATACGTGGACGGAACCACGCTCGCCAGGATCATCGAGGAGACCGGCGCACTCCCGACTGATGTCGGCGTCATGATTGCGCTTCAGGTGGCAAATGCCCTGGAGTACGCGCACGCACGTGGGCTCATCCACCGGGATATCAAACCGGGCAATATCATGATCAAGCGGAACGGCGAAGTGAAGCTCATGGACTTCGGCATTGCCCGCATGCGGGAGATGGAGTCTCTCACACTGCCCGGCACCCTCATGGGCACACCATCGTATATGTCACCCGAACAGGTTCTTGGTCAGCCGCTCGATGTGCGGTCGGACATTTTTTCGTTCGGCATCGTCATGTACGAGATATTCACCGGGATAAAACCGTTTCCTGATGAGGAAGAAGACCCGAGTAGCTCCAAGATTTTGAAAGGAAAGTACCCTTCTCCTCGTAGCGTGTACAGCGATATACCGAGAAGTCTCCAGCGCATCATCAGGAAGTGTCTCAAGATGAAACCCCATAAGCGGTATGGGTCCATGCAGGAGCTCGCAAGCGTGCTTGGAAAGAGAATCAAAGGTATGGACAAACCTGCTTCGCTCAGACGGATATCGGATTACCTTGTGGAAGTGAAGGTATTTGAAGCTCCGCCCGAAGATGAGAAAGTAGCGATATCCCAAGCGCCGGGCATGGGCATATTCACAAAGGTACTCTTGGCCACCGCTGGTGTGCTACTAGTGCTTTCCGCTTCTATAGGATATTATTCCTGGACAAAGGCGATGCAAGCGCGAACTCCGCGAACGATGCCAGTTCTTTCACAGCCCAGTGTTGTCCAACCGGGTGCAGGCCTGGCAAGTAAGCCGACGCAGTCGGCTCAGCCGGTCACCCCGTCTGCTGCGGGATCGGAAACCCCCAAATAGCCTGCTTTCCTACCGGAAGGACGACCCGGCAGCCGACCGCTCACCTGTCAATGCGCCGATGCCCTTGCGTTGTTTTCCTCCGGATAAATATCGTGCGTAAGCTTCTCCTTGATGAAACTCCTAATAAAGCTTCTGTCGGAATCGGCGATCTCGACGAACTTCAGTCCCATACCCGGCTCTTTGAACGGACCTCCTTCCATAGTAAAGCTGTAAAGCACAACCGCCTTTGCATGGATTTCACGGTTCCCGATAAATATTCTTATGGGAGTTAGTGCGTTCCTCGGCTGGGGATAGAGTGTCCTCACATAGAGACCACCTTCGGATATCGCGGTGGCATACTCCGTCCTTGCAGTGCCCCCCATCACTGTCCCGTCGCCCACGATCACCTTGAGCGATGTATTGAGACGAATGTGTTCCCTCGGGATCGACTCCGAGACGACCTGGAGCGTCCGGTAGAGCACATCAGGCTCCACCGGTTTGCTGAGATATGCCGCACATCCCAGATGCACGCAGGCATCTTTCATTCCGGGATCGTTCTCACCCGTCAGGACAATGATGGGGATGGTCTTCCACAGAGGTGCGTCCTTCAGCCGCTTCACCAGGTTGATACCGCTCATGGCAGGTAGTGAACTATCCATGAGAACGATGGAGGGAATTGACTGCTCCATGATCTGCATCGCGTCCTCAGCGTTGCGCGATGTGACGACATTGTATTCAAGACGCCGGAGCAACATGCCGAGATAAAAGAGAACGGAGGCGCTGCTGTCAATGATGAGAATAGTTCGGATTTCCCTGTCCATCTACCTGTGTCCTTTCGAACGATGTCATTATGACTCCCGCATACTTCGAATTACGCTAAGAATATCATCTCCTGTATGTTTGTCAAGAACCTCGAAAAAGCACTTCAACAGGAGGCATATGTAGCGGTCACCTCATCATCGGCTGGCGACAAGAAGCGCAAGGCAGACAGGTTAATGACGACCACACAGAGGAAGATCAAGCGGGGTGCCGCTGAATGTTATAGCATCAGTGCACTTTTCAAACATGATGCTGCGGCTGAATGAAAGAAGATGATACAGATGACGGCCAGGATGGCCGCGACGCGGAATGAATCTATTCGATTAATCCTCATGGGATCCCGATGTTTCGCCCAATAAAATATTGAGTGTACATTTGTCCCAAACATATCAGCAATAAGGATGGCGGAAAACCTTCAGACATAACTGATATTATATGGCATTTATCATTGATAGTCGTCGAACTGTATAATGTTGTTTTTTCCATTTCTATCTTTTTTTGGATAATATAGTCCAAGGAGTTGAAACGTTGAAGACAGTTATTGCGATTTATGCATACTGTTCGTGCCGAGTGGTCCAGCAGTTCGCTCATTCAAGCGCCTTGCCTTCTCATTGATACTTAATTGCGACACCTCTTATCTTCGGGACTACACCACTCTCGGTCTGTATTTCACCGAGCCATGGGTCATAGAGGTGACCCTGCACTTGCCTTTGACTCGCATCTTGTGTCGGCATGATTGCATCAGCGCCAATATCCTTGGCCTTTTTCCTCATATTCTCCAAGAGATCGGGGAGGGGTGTATTTGCTGGCCCTGTCGCCTCCAGTATGGCAATAGCCTTGCACGGCCTTTCCGGAGCCGCCGATAATATAGCAACGCTGGTCGTCGGCGGGTATTTTTCCGATTCATAAAGCATAACAACGCTCGTGGTCACGCAGCCGCAGATTAAGAGCAGCAAGGCAAAAAATGCGGTAATCCTCATTTGTCAGCACCACCTCCTCAATGGCTGACCAATCAATGGCAAAAAATCAAGGCTGATTGAAATGCATTTTTCTGAAACTTTTCGTAATTTTATCCGTCGGTCGCCAGGTAAAGGAAGTGGTACCCGCTATGACTTGATGTACCCCTTTTTGAAATGATACGGACTCCAGCCCGAAGTCGTTAAACCGCCGCTTTATCTAATGCCGCCTTCACAATACGATCCAGTTCCTTTGCCTCAATCGGTTTACAAACAAACTCGCACACCCCAAGGCTGAGAGACTTTAAATATGTCTCCACAGAGCCGTACCCTGTTAGGATGATCACCGGTACTGATGGTAAGATTCGTTTAAGCACGGAGAAAAATTCATGGCCGTCCATCCCCGGCATGGCGTAATCCGTTACCACAAGATCAACTTTAGCTCCTTCCCGGATGACGGCCATAGCAGACTCGGCATCGGGTTTTGCAATCACATTGTATCCTAATGCACTCAGGGAGTCCTCCAAGCAACTTAAGACATCGTGATCATCGTCGACAAGAAGTATTGTCTTCATATCCCCGTCCATTCATCACCCGTAATAATCATCGCCCCTGCGGCACTACGCCAGGATCACGCTCATTGAGACGCCGGATCCATCAATTGATGAGACTCCGCTGCATAGCATCGACTGCAACCCCTTCATCTCGATAACTATTGCCATCTGCGGTTTTTCAGGAAGCAATCCTTTCCTCTCAAATATATCATAAATAATGCTTTCCTACTGCATTTATCGATCCAATATTTCTCTGCCTCCCCGCTTACAGTCTTGCGAAATAGGAATGCACATCTATCGTACGATGATTAACCCTTGTGTGGGTAAAAAACCTTGTCTTTTTGAATATATTGACTGTAGCCACGAGACAAAAAAAGATCAATTTCATGAATCGATCTTACACAAGTGGACTGACAGTCAAAAGCGGACAAAACGGATAAGCGGCTTGCCCCATCTGTAAAAAGGTAAATTTTTAACGGCGGGCATTCGAAGTCGTGTATGATATCGAAGGAAGAGGAAGTCCACTGTGCTTATGGGGGTGCGTTCGAGGAAATAAAGTCACTATCTCACAAGAAAAGCAAAATGCCGTTCTCGAAAATCAGGAAACAGAAAAAGGATGACCTGCATCAGACCATTCAAGCGCCGCCTCAACTATACGGCCCAGTTCCTTAGTCTCAACCGGTTTATTGAGATGTTCAAACACACCAAGGCTAAGAGATTTTAAATAGGTCTCTACGGAACTGTGTCCAGTAAGCATGATCACTGGCACCGATGGTAAGATCTTTTTGAGAGCATAGAGAAATTCATGGCCATCCATCCCCGGCATACGATAATCGGTCACCACGAGATCAATCGCAATTCCTTCCAGGATGACGGATAGCGCAGACTCAGCATCTGGTTTTGGAATAACCTTGTATCCAAAAAAGCCCAAAATCTCTCCGAGGTCATTTAAAAAAGCGATATTACTGTCCACCAAAAGGATAGTCTTCATATTCGGATTCGCCTGTTTGAACACAGTACCGTAACATTTCCTGTTGGTATCACATACTCCTTAATTTTAAGTGTCCATCTCACTTGGAGCTTTGTAGTAACTGAACTGAATATTCTATCGTTGCTAATAAGTTCTTTAGGATTTTGCTATGATTCCAAACCTTGATTCCCCGTTGACCTGGAACAAGTTTAAGATCTCAGGATTTTTTTATCCCCAATTTTTCCAATTCTTTGGGGAGAGCACGTGATAGAATCAATCTTATTATTTCGCTTTCAGAGCGGCGAAAAAAATTCCCCTCTCCTTCTGACAGTTTCTTGATCATCGCCTTCAGATCCCCATCTTTTTCTTTGTCATAATAAACTGATATTTTATCCGTTTTTGACATATGTTTTTGAATATATTCAGATTAAAAAAGTTTACTACACTCTAATCCATTAAGATTCATCGTAGATTAGTATACTCTAAATTAGATTGTTGTCAAGAAATTAATGATGGCATCTGTACTTATCTGACATGTGCGGTTCAGACGGCAAAGAATGCGCACCTTCGAGAGTCTTTTTTATTTAACAGACCCCACCTGACATGTCCTTATTTGTCGTTGTACTCATAACGTCGCAAGAACGGGAAGGATGACAGCGCATGCCTCGAGAGGGTCAACAAGCAGCCTACGGCTATTTACTTTGCTCATTCTGAGATGTTTTGGGCGATTTGTTCTTTTCCTGACTATTGCCTCCAGCCTTCTCTTCATCATTCCACCAACCGCCACCCAGCGAGACAAATAGAGCGACCGTGTCCTGAAAGCGCTGGGTCTGCGCCTGAAGATGGCCGATCTTCGCCTGTTGGTACTGGCCGTTCGCGATGAGGACCTGGATATAGGTAGCCGTGCCCGCCTGGTAATTTGCCAGGATCAGCCGCAATGCTTCCTCTGCCGAGCTAAGCGCCAGGGACTGCGCCTTCACCAACTCGGCGTCATGTTCCAGCGCCCGCAGGGTGTCGGCGACCTGGGCAAAGGCGCTGAGCACGGTCTGTCGATAGTTAGCCAAAGACAGCTGGTAGGCATTAATGGCTGCCTGTCGACCGTACCAAAGTGTCCCGCCATGGAACAAGGGGGCGGTAACGTTCCCCCCCAGATTCCAGAAGCTTCCGCTACTTTTGACGAGATTATTTACAGTATTGCTTCCGAAGCCGTAACTTCCGTTCAACGTAAAGCTCGGGAATAATGCCGCAGTAGCCACGCCGATTTCGGCGCTGGCGCTGTGAAGCTGTGCTTCGGCCGCAAGGATGTCTGGACGCTGGCGTACGAACTGCGAGGGCAGCGTCATCGGCAATTCGCCAGGCAACGTGAGGTCCGACCATTCGACATCTGGTGGAGCCCATTCCGCGGGCGTACGGCCTGCCAGAGTTGCAAGCAGATGCTCGGTCTGGCTGAGCTTTTGACGGAGCGGAGGGAGCGTTGCTTCAAGTGCGGCAAGCTGGCTTTGGAGGCTGAGCAAATCCGAGTAGGGGATTAATCCGGCCCGCGCCCGCGCGTCGGTGATATTGATTTGATCCCGCTGGAAACTGATGGTCTGTTCGGTTGCCTTGATCTGTTCTTGATAGCCCGCCCTCGCTATCATGGCATTAACGACATTGCCTGATAGGGTTATGTATGTGGCCAGAACCGCAGCCTGCTGAAAATCCACCTGAGCACCGAGACTTTCCACGGCGCGGCGCTCCCCGCCAAATACATCAAGGGCATAGCTGACCGTAGCCGTGAGGGTGAACAGATTAAAGATGCTGCTGGGAGCAGTTGCTCCTGTGAAGGCTGGAGAGGTTTTTTGCCGAGATGCTCCCAAGCCAGCATCCAATTGCGGGTAAAATACTCCATATCCTGCGCGGAGAATATCTTGACTTTGGCGCAGACTGGCCTGCGCCGCCTGGAGGCTTTGGTTATTCGCAATCGCCTCTTTCACTCCTGCATCGAGCCCGGGGGAGTTAAAAAGCCGCCACCAGTCCGAAACGATCTTGACACCTTGGTCGAAGTGCTGAGCCTTGCCGTCCGCAAGCATGGTCGCAGTCGGGGTTGTCCCAGTAGTGTAGCTCTCAATCGATGGTGGTTTGGGATGCTCAAAGTCCGGCCCGACGGCGCAACTAAATGCGCTGCATAGCGATAAGGCGCATATTCCCTTGAGTGCCGTCTTCACCACTCTTTTGGTGATTATCTCCTTCGTCGTTTTCGAGATGCTTGTCCGTTCTTGTTGATGCAATGACATTGACTTTTCTCTCACAATGTGTTTCGATGTCATCGTTGAGTGCTGGTACTTTTTGTCTCCATCCCTGTTTCTCCAATATAAACATCTACCAGTTGACCTGGATAAACATCAATGTCTTTTGGCCTCTTAAACCTGAACAGCACGGGCAAGACCCTTACATCTACTCTTTCAGTTCTTTGACTCGATAATTCTATTTTAGGCGACACATAAGGCTGTACACCCACGTATTCAAGAGG
>Ga0187779_10000859_pt1 | contig 19752 bp, 22 predicted proteins | sample 1015_Q2_SP10_10__FD_132435 | JGI IMG/M metagenome (GOLD analysis project Ga0187779, IMG submission 132435) | Tropical peat soil microbial communities from peatlands in Department of Meta, Colombia - 1015_Q2_SP10_10_MG | ecosystem: Environmental > Terrestrial > Soil > Wetlands > Peat | place... | reverse complement strand
TGCCAAGCCCGTAGCGCATCGGCCAAGTCTCGAACCGAGTCTGTGGACAGATCCGATTGGCGGGCTCTCCCCTCCCCTGGCCGATCCAACCGCCGCGATCGAGCTCCCTATGGAGGAGCGCAAGGCTCTTCCCGTGCCCATCTCCGTCGCCCGGGAAAGTGCGAGGCGGGCCGTCGACGACAGAGCAGAACCAGCCTCCTTGCTTCCGACTGCTTCTTCGAAGCCCTCGGAGAATCTTTTTGAAGCGGGAGTTGCCTCAAACTCGGTTTCGGAACTCAAAGCCAAGACCGATTCGACGCAGGACCTGATGGCCGATCTGTTCTTGCGTGAAACGTCCCAGCCACCTCGCCTGTCGCAGCCGAAGAACTGGCAACGGCGGGCTATCGTTTTCAGTTTCCAGAACGAGAATCAGAAAAGAACTCTTTTCAATTTTTCCGGGCTGCGCCAGGCTCTGGTGGCGTCTTTGAGCTGGGGACGCGGTCTTCGAACGTCACTCGATCTTCCCTACCAGTGGATTCTGCGAGGAGGTAGGAAGGTGTTTGAGACGGCGAGGTCGCGGGCAGCCCAAACCGGCGTAGAGTCGGCCCTGCGTTGGCTTCGAGGGTCTTTCTCGAGCGCCTCTTCACATCGGGATTTCGCTGAAAGGAATAGTAGCATTCTCGAGTTACTGAGATCGGTTGTAAGACAGGCAAATCTGCAGTCCGCTCTCCGATGGCTTCAACAGCCTCTCCCGACTTTGAAACCGCACCGCAGAGTCAGCCGCTAAAACGCAATTGCGTCCTGCGCGAGATGGGCCGGGTTAGGCTGTTTTGGTGCGCTGGCTGCGGTACAATCAGATCGCCGGAGGGCCGGTAGCTCAGATGCATAGAGCGTCGCACTCCTAACGCGAAGGTCGCGGGTTGGACTCCCGCCCGGCCCGCCAGTCAAAGTCCCCCCACCATCTTCTTCCAAATTCTCACGTCGTGTTCTGTTACTCCTTTGGCATCTTCATGAGAAATTCCCATGACGCCGACGTGGGCGATGTTAGCCTTCCGGGTCGGGAGGATCATTGCGAGCACCTCATGTCCTGTAATCCCATTCGTTTCTCGCCCCTCGTCAGCGTTCTCTTCTCAGTCCTGTTGGTATCTGGGCTCGCCGGTTGCGCAGCCCACGTCGGGCCCAAGTCGATTCCCGCGGATCGTTTCGACTATTCGACTGCTCTGACCCGCTCGTGGAAGGAACAAATGCTCCTGAACATGGTGAAAATCCGATATATGGATCCACCTCTGTTTCTAAACGTTCAGCAGGTTGTCCAGCAATACACGCTGGCCGGGTCGGGCTCGATTATTGCTCCGGGTTGGACCGGGAACGCCACCATCGCGCCTGCCGGGTCCGTGGCCGGGACTTGGGCGGAAAGCCCCACGATCACATACAGCCCTTTGAGCGGTGAGCAATTCACGAAAAGCATCCTGCAGCCCGTCTCACCTGCAGATCTGCTCTCTCTGGTAGAGGCCGGTTGGCCAATCGACTCCGTTTTCGGGATCGGAGTGCGATCGATCAATGGTCTCCATGCGGGCTCGAGAACCGAATTGCTCAAGCGATCTGGCGATCCTGATTTCTATCGAGTTCTTGCACTGTTGAAAGAACTGCAGGCATCCGATTCGTTCGGAATTCGCGTCGATCAAACGAAACAGGGCGCCGGCACGATTCTGGTATTTCGCACTCAACGTGTCGACGAAACCGAGGTAGCAAAGGGCAAAACAGTACGTGAGTTGCTGCACCTCAACCCCGATGCCCAGGAGTTCCGACTCAGTTTCGCGGCTCAGCAGATCGATGACAAAGAAATCGCCATGCTGACCCGTTCTATGCTGGAGATCCTCGCCGAAGCCTCCGCGGGCGTAGAGATTCCTTCCTCTGACGTGGCGGAAGGCAGAGTCCTGAAAATGGACCTCACGGGACCTTCTTCCGAGCTTGGCCCGAAACTGATGATCCACGTGCATTCCTCTTCCTCGAAGCCAGCCTCCAACCAAGCGTTTAGTACCGTTCCGTACCGCAATTATTGGTTTTGGGTTGACGATACGGATCTGGCCTCTAAACGCGGGCTTGGTTTTATGATGCTTCTCTTTACTCTCGTCGAATCCGGGAACACGGTCGCTCCCCCGGTGCTCACAATTTCAAAGCCTTAGCCGACTCAGCCTTGCGCATCCGCTTTTTTGGGAACTGCCTTTTGATAGACAGCTGTGTCTTTGGTTCGCCCTACGCGGTTAACCGGAGGCTGGCCTAATGCGATGGTTTGGTTTTGGAACCATGGCGCTTGGGCGGAGGTCCATCGAACACACGGTGATAGGTGATTTCGGTAACCTGGGGGTCGCCTTGGTCGGGGACGATTTCCGAGCGGGAGACGTAGGTGTCCGTATCGATGCGTGTGATGACATCTTGCTTTGGCTCGCCATCAAACGGGTTCACAAAAACAATGGATTTGGCGTCTGCCGTTTCAAGATGGAGCGCTGTCGGTCCGGGTTTTTCCCAGGGCGTGAGCGACGGCGTAAAATGTCGTAAATACAGTGTAATGCCGCTCGAGTCCTCGACCAGCGTGAACAGCTCGAGCACAAGAGTCTTGTCACCCTCAGCAAGCTGGAATGTACCAAGCATAACGCCAGCTCTCGGTGCCGTCCAGGTTTGCTGCGCAAGGCGCGGTCCCCAAGTCCCTTGCCATCGACCAGCAAGCCAGCTGAGGTCGGCCAGCGTAGTTTTGGAAGGGGGCGCCGTTGCGGCTTCTGGTTCATGCTGGGCGGGTGTCACCGAAGTGCCCGCGCCGCTGGGCTGTTGCCCCGTTGCTGGCAGGGCCATCGCTAAGAACAGCCATACCACCCGGATGAGGCATGTGGTGTTGCGAGCCTTCATGCGCGTAGCGAAGCTCCTCTGAAGGTGGCTTGAGACGCCCAAGCCAGCTTTGGGAACTATAACAAGCGAAAGCAGGAATCGTTCAAGACAATGCATCGCTATTGTCGGGGCGCACGTCGGAATCGAAGGGAGTCGCGGTCGAACAATGGCTACCAGGGAAAGCTTTGACGCCCCCGCATGCCTATACGATAATGAACTTTTCTCTGTCGCAATGAAAACCCAAGCAATGCTTACGCTCGCGCTGGCGACTGGGTGGCTGGTCGCCGCGTCTGGAATGTCGGCGCAATCCCCCGCCTCGCCTCGGCCGACTGTCGTGCAGAACCCTGCCCAGCAAGGTTCCCAGGCCGACGCCTATTTCTACTTTGCCGAGGGACACTTACAAGAGCTGCAATACGAACTTACCAGCGACGCCCAATCGGCGACCGACTCCATTGAATCCTACAAGAAAGCACTGGCGATTGATCCGAACTCGGCCGTTATCAAGGAGCGCCTCGCCGAGATCTACGCCAAATCGCAGCACCTACGCGACGCCGTTGTCCAGGCGCAGGAAGCGCTTCAGATCGACCCCCACAATGTGGATGCGCACCGGCTGCTGGCACGCATCTACGTGCGATCGCTGGGCGATCTGGAAGCGGGAGACGTACAGCAGGAGAATCTCACCAAGGCGATTGAGCAGTTTCAGGCCATTTTGAAGCTGGATCCCCGGGATACGTATTCTTCGCTCTGGTTGGCGCGGTTGTATCGGTTTGAAAACAAGCATGAAGAGGCCGAACAGGTGTTGCGGGGCGTGATCCGCCAGGAGCCCGATAATGAACCCGCCCTTGAGCAACTCAGCCAGCTATTGATCGATGAAGGTCGGCCGCAGGAGGCCATCGATCTGTTGTCGCAGGCAGTGAGTGATTCGGCTTCGCCCGATCTGTACGATCTGCTGGGTGAGGCGTACTCGCAGCTGAAGAACTATTCGAAAGCGGAGGCGGCATACCGCAAGGCCGTCGACGAAGATCCCGACGATCCGGGTCACCGCCACGGTCTGGCTCAAGCGCTGATGGCAGAGGACAAATACACCGCCGCGCTCGAGCAGTTCCAAAAACTCTCGCAGCTTGAGCCGGGGAACTGGGAAAATCATCTTCGCACCTCGCAGCTCCAACGGCATCTGGGTCAATTCAGCGAAGCGGAATCAAGCTTGGCACGCGCCCGCCAACTTGCACCTGGAAATCTGGAGATTCTGTACAACCAGGCGCTACTCGAGGAAGAGGAGGGTCGTTTTGACGACGCCGTGAAGACCCTGACGGATGCCATCGCGGGCATGAAGAACGAACCCGGCAGCAATGCAAACGCTCTGGGAATTCTGTACGAGCAACTCGGTCACACCTATCGGGATCAGGGCAACTATCAGGCAGCGCTCGGTGCCTTTCAGGAGATGGCCAAAGCCAATCCTGATTCGGCCAAGCGCGCCCAGATATTGATGATCGATACCTACCGCGAAAGCCACGACATTGACCGCGCCATCGCCGAGGCGAAGAAGGCACTCGATCAGGATCCCAAGTCGCGCGAGGCCACCATCACGCTCGCGCTGCTCTATGGTGAAAAGTCGGAAACTTCCGCTGCGATGGAGTTATTGCAAGGGTTGTTAAAGGGCACCGACCTAGACCAGGAGATTTACATCGATATCGCGCAAGTCCAATCGCGCGGTAAGAAGTTCAGCGAAGCAGAGCAGACTGCGCAAAAAGCCGCGCAAATGGCGCAAGGTGCGGAGGCCCGGCAGACCGCCTGGTTCATGCTCGGCTCGATTTATGAACGGCAAAAGAAGTATGACCAAGCCGAGCAGGAATTCCGTAAAGTGCTCGATGTAAATCCGAACAATGCGCCCGTGCTGAATTACTTCGGCTACATGTTGGCCGACCGCGGCGTTCGGATCGAAGAAGCGACTTCCATGATCCAGCACGCTCTCAAAGAAGACCCATCCAACGGCGCTTATCTCGACAGCCTTGGCTGGGCCTACTACAAGCAGAATAAGCTTGCCGAAGCCGAAGAGTATTTGCGAAAGGCGGTGGATCGCGATGGCCGCGATCCTACGATCCTAAGCCATCTTGCCGACGTGTACTTGAAGCTGGGCCAGAACGAGCGGGCGGCGGACTTGTTTGAGCGTTCACTGGCGGAGTGGCAGCGGGCTTTGCCGGCGGATTATGAGGCCGACAAGGCCAGCGAAGTCGAAGCGCAGCTCAAGAACCTGAAGCGCCGCCTGGCGCAGAAATCCTCTCCGGAACCAGCCAAACCGCAGTAAGCTCGCGCGAATGACCCTCAAGAAAAAAAGAAGCATGCGTCTGCCCGCGTTTGCCAAAATCAATCTGTGTCTCCACGTGCTTGGCCGGCGCCCCGACGGCTACCATGAGCTGCGCACGATTTTCCAAACCATCTCGCTCTGCGACACCCTGGAGCTTTCCCTCACCCGAGATTCCGGCGGTGTCAAAATCTTCCTGAAGTCGAACGATCCGCAGCTGCCCGTGGGTCGTGAGAATCTGGTTTCGCGCGCCATCGAGGCTGTCGCTTTGGAAATTGGATTTCAGGGAAGCGTATCGGCATTTTTGGATAAGAGGACTCCTGTGGCGCGCGGCTTAGGTGGCGGTTCGAGCGACGCCGCCGCGGCGTTGATTGCCATGCTGCGCCTGACCGAAACGAAGTTACCCTTGCCGCGCCTGATGGAAATCGCATCGAAACTCGGCTCGGATGTTCCGTTTTTCCTTTTTGGAGGGCGTGCGCTGGCCGTCAATCGCGGTGACGAGATTTATCCACTTGCCGACACCCCACGCCGTACTGTCGTCGTCGTTTCCCCTAAGGGCTTGGGCGTAAGCACTCGCGACGCTTACCAGTGGCTGTCGGCTGAATTGACAAACCGCGAAAAAGCCCCTACTATCTGGAAGTTCTGCGCTCTGTGCTGGAGCCGGCAGGGAACGCTCTCGAATGATTTCGAGGGTCCCGTTTTCAGCCGCCACCCGCGCCTGAAACAGATTCGGGACGGATTGCTCATGCAAGGAGCAGCGGATGCCGCGCTGGCGGGTAGCGGGTCGGCGGTGTTTGGAGTATTCCAAAACCCAGCGCGTGCGCGCCGAGCCGCTCGGGCGTTCCCGGAAGATTCGGTTTTCGTCGTCGAAACTCTTTCGAGGGAAAACTATGGCCGCGCGATGCGATGGCGTGTGCCCTGAGTAGAGGAGACCCTTGTGGCCGACGACAAGTTCAAGGTCTTTTGCGGGACTGCGAACCCGACGCTATGCGACGCGATCTGTGCGCACCTCGGTGTGCCGCGCGGTCGCGCCGAGCACGGCCACTTTTCCGACGGCGAAACGCGCTACCAGATTCTCGAGAACGTGCGCGGCGCGGACGTGTTCGTCGTGCAGCCATGCTGCACACCGGTGAATCATCACCTGGTGCAACTGCTGCTGATGATCGATGCATTCAAGCGGGCCTCCGCCTGGCGAATTACGCCGGTGGTTCCGTATTACCCGTACGCCAGGCAGGACCGCAAGGACCGGCCTCGCGTCGCGATTTCCGCCAAACTCGTGGCCGATTTGCTCGAGACGGCAGGAGCCAGCCGCGTGCTTTCGCTGGACCTGCATGCGCCGCAGATTCAGGGTTATTTCAATATCCCCGTGGACCACTTGTATGCGTCGCCCGTGATGGTGGAATATTTTGAGAAGAAGCAGCTCGGGCCGATGACCGTAGTTTCACCCGATGCGGGCGGGGTTGAGCGAGCCAGGCTTTTCGCCAAACGGATTGACGCGCCACTGGCCATCGTCGACAAGCGCCGCATTGATATCAACGTCAGCGAAGTGATGCATCTGATTGGTGAGGTGAAGGGTCGCCCCGCGCTGGTGATCGACGACATCATCGATACGGCCGGTACGCTTGTGAAGACAGCCGAGGCGCTGCTGGAGAACGGCGCCACGCGAGTTTTTGCGGCCTGCACGCATCCGGTTCTTTCCGGGCCAGCGGTCGAGCGGATCCTGAACTCGAAGATCGAGGAGGTCGTGGTGACCGATTCGGTGCCGCTGAGCGAGTCGGCGCGAAACGTGGCAAAGATCAAGGTGCTCAGTGTCGCGCCGCTGCTCGCGCGCGGCATTCAATCAATTCACGAAGAGACTTCGATCAGCGAGCTGTTCATTTAGATCGGCCTGAGAGAGATTTCAACGACTGCGCACAGGAGAGTCCTTGGTGGGCTCTAGAGCCTGGCAAGCGTTGACGATAGTACCGCGCAGCTGGCGCAAGGAAGGGAAGTATGGAAGCGTTTACAGTCGAAGGGAAGGTTCGTCAGGAGCGCGGAAAGAACGCCGCGCGCCGCACGCGCCTCGGCGGGCTTGTCCCCGCGGTGCTGTATGGCGGGCGAAAGGATCCCATTTCGCTTTCCGTGAACGCAAAGCAAATGAGCCGGATTTTGCGTTCGGAATCGGGTCACAACACGATTTTTACGGTGCGGGTTGCCGAGGGGCAAGAAGAAAAAGCTATGGTGAAGGACTGGCAAGTGGATCCGGTGAGCGGCACGTTGCTCCATGTCGACCTGCTCCGCATCGCTATGGACGTACGCATGCGCGTTCGCGTGCCGGTCCACACCTTCGGTGAGCCAGAAGGCGTGAAACTGCAGGGCGGCATCTTCGAAATGGTCACGCGTGAAGTGGAAATCGAATGCCTCCCCGGTGACATTCCGGAAGAATTCAAAGTGGACGTGAGCGGGCTGACGATCGGCAAGCAGCTTCGCGCCGCCGATTTACCGATCGATCCACAGAAGATCAAGCTGCTTTCCGATCCCCAGCGCGTGTTGGCTCACGTGGTGACGCTGAAGGCAGAAGTGGAGCCCGCCGCGGAGGCGGCGGTGGCCACCGAAACAGCGCCTGCCGAGCCGGAAGTGATTAAGAAGGGCAAGAAGGAAGAAGAGGGCGAACCAGAAGGCGCCCCCGAGGCCGCTGCGAAGGCCGAAAAAGCAGAGAAGGAAAAAAAGAAGTAGTGTCTGTGGCGCCGGCAGCCAGGCGCGTGAGGAGGCAGGTCGCCGATGCGGCTGGTCGTTGGGCTCGGCAATGCGGGTCCCGAGTACGAGTGGACCCCGCACAATATGGGCTTCCTCGCCATAGAGGCACTGGCCGGGCGCGCCAAAGTTCGTGTCACGCGACCCGAGGCGAAGGCGCTTGTAGGACGCGGTCAGCTAGCCGGACACGACGTCGTTCTGGCGAAGCCACAGACCATGATGAATCTAAGCGGCATCGCCGTGAGGATGTTGATCGAACGGTATGATTGCGATACAGCCGAGACGATCGTTCTGATCGACGAAATCGATTTGCCCTGGGGTATGTTGCGGATTCGCGAACGGGGCCGCAGTAGTACGCACAATGGCTTGAAGTCGGTGATTGCGTCGCTCGGAACCGACCAGTTTATCCGTGTTCGTATGGGCATCCGGCCGGAGCGGGTCTGGGGCGATCTCCGGGATTACATTCTGTGCACGATGCGCACCGAGGAACGCCGGATCGCACAAGAGGAGGCCATGGAGGCCGCCGGGGCCGTCGAGCTTATTTTGACCGAGGGCGTGGCTAAGGCGATGACGCGGTTTAATCGCAAGGTCCCGCCGGAAGAAGCCACGGGATAGCGGAATGGGTGCCGCCCAGAGCGGCACGAATCGAGAGGACAATGGACGAACGCCAATATGATTTGATCTTCATCTGCCGACCGGACACTCCGGAGGGGGACGTCGACAGAATTATCGCAACACTCGATCACGCCGCCAGCGAGAAGGGCGGAAAAATCGAGAAGACGGAGAAGTGGGGTCGCAAGCGCATGGCCTACCGCGTGCAGCGGATGCGCGAGGGATATTACGTATTCATGGTCGTCCGTTCCTCGCACGGGGAAGTGGTAAAGGAACTCGAGCGCCGCCTGAAGGTCGCCGACGCCGTGATCAAGTATTTAACCGTGCGCGTGGATGAAGAATTGAAGCGGCAGGAAAAACTCAAGAAACACCGCGAGAAGCGCGCCGCCCGGCGTCCGCGCAAACCGGCGGCAGCACCTCCGGCTGCGGCGGCAAGCACGAGCGAACAGGCTACCGCACAATCGTAACTTCATCGACAGCTTAGTCAGGAGAGATCGAAATGGCAGACGAAAACGCACCCCCATCGCCCGCACCGCAAGCGCCACCGGCAGCCGGAGGCCATCACGGTGGACCGCCGCAACGTTCCGCCTCCGGCGGAGGCTCCATGGCGGGCGGTAGACCCGGCGGCCCGCCCAGGCGAGGCAAACGGAGCTTTGTTCGCAAGAAGAAGGTTTGCCGGTTCTGCGTGGATAAGTCGGATTACATTGACTACAAGAAGGCAGAGATTTTGGCGCCGTTTTTGCAAGAGCGGGGAAAGATTCTTCCACGCCGCATGACCGGAACCTGCGCGCGCCACCAGCGCTGGCTTGCCGTAGCGATCAAGCGAGCCCAGAACATCGCTCTGCTGCCCTTTGCCGCTGAGCTATAGCGCTGGGTCTTGCTGTCCGAGATCCGCCGAGGAGTGTTTTCCTCGACGGCGAGTACGTGCTTCGCACAAAATCTGCCTAGGGCCGGGAGTCAGAAAAATGCAAATCATCCTGCAAGAAGATATCGAGAAGCTGGGAAATCGCGGCCAGGTCGTCGAGGTTGCCGAGGGCTACGCGCGAAATTTTCTTCTGCCGCACAAGCTGGCCCTGGAAGCCAGCCCCGGAAATATGAAGCGGCTGGAAAAGATGCGTGCCGCCTTCGCGAAGAAGGCCGCAGTGGAAGTCGCCGAGGCACAGAAGCTTGCTGAATTGCTCGCGGGCGTTGCTCTGGAAATCTCGCGCAAGTCCGGCGAAAGCGATCAGCTCTTCGGCTCGGTCACTTCCGCCGACATCTCGGAGGCACTGGCGGCCCAGGGCTACACTATCGACCGGCGCAAGATCCAGCTCGCCGAACCGATCAAGCTCATCGGGAATTTCGAAATTCCTATCAAGCTCCACCGCGAAGTCACTGCGAATCTGAAGCTGACAGTCAAGAAACAAGAGTAGTGGCCCTTGGCGGGATCTGCTCGCTGATGGTCGTTTTCCACTTTTCAAAAAAAGTCCACAGGCGTCTCCATTGACGTTTGCCTCTTCGGTGTGCACACTCGCTCGAAACAAAGAGCGGTCACAACAGCTCGTCAGAAAAAATTGCGAGCGCATGTGTGAGGCAGGCGCGTGTGTGAAATCGATGACCGAGAGGCGTCGAAAAGAGCCTCTTGCGCTTTGCGTTAGACTAGGCGAAAATAAAGCGAAATGGCAAGCGACACCGCACTGGAACGACCTCTACCCCACAATCTCGAAGCGGAACGCAGTATCCTCGGGGCCGTCCTGCTCGATAATCATGCTCTGAATGCGGCCGTGGAACGGCTGCGCACCGACGATTTCTTTCTTCCTCAACACCGCCACATCTTTGAGCGCATGGTGCAGCTCGCTGAGCGTCAGCAGGCCATCGACACCATCACGCTCATGGAGGATTTGGCGCGGCGTGGCGAGCTAGAAGCGGCGGGCGGCGTCCCCTATCTTTCGCAGCTGGCCGACGGCTTGCCGCGCGTGACCAACGTCGACCACTACGCGCGCATCGTGAAAGAAAAGGCAGTGCTGCGCAACCTGATCCACTCGGTCTCGGCCATTCAAGAACAGGCCTTGGCAGCAGGGGACGATGCGGATGTGATTCTCGATCGCGCGGAATCGCAGATCTTTCAGCTCGCGGAAGACCGCGTAAAGGCCGGATTGATTGGCGTCAAAGACTTGGTCAAGGAGGGTTTTGAGCGGCTCGAAAAGATTTTCAGCGAAGGACGACGGATCACAGGCTTGGCCACCGGCTATGCGAGCCTCGATAACGAAACCGCGGGTCTGCAGCCATCCGAGCTGATTATTCTGGCGGCGCGGCCCTCCATGGGGAAGACGGCGCTGGCTCTCAACATCGCTGAGAACGTAGCACTGCGCCAGCGCGAACCGGTCGCCATCTTCAGCCTGGAAATGTCGAAGGAATCGCTGTTGCTCCGCCTTCTTTCCTCACAGGCGCGTGTGGATGCACACAAATTCCGTACCGGGCATCTCAATCGCAATGACTGGACCAAGGTGACGACGTCGTTGGCGGAGCTCGGCGAGGCGCCCATCTGGATTGACGATTCTGCCTCCTCGACCGTTCTCGAGATGGGCGCGAAGGCGCGGCGGCTCAAGCGCGACCGTGGTTTGGCACTCGTCATCGTAGACTACATCCAGCTTGTCGTGCCGACACTGAATCGCCGTTCGAGCAACCGCCAGGAGGAGGTCTCCAGCATCTCGCGCGCGCTGAAGGCCCTCGCCAAGGAATTGAAGGTTCCCGTCCTGGTCTTGAGCCAGCTGACCCGCGCGCCGGAGCGTGAAGAGCGCAAGCCGCAACTCGCCGATTTGCGTGAATCAGGCGCCATCGAGCAGGACGCGGACATGGTCCTGTTCATCAACCGGCCCAATTTCTACAAGACCGACATTCCCGACGAGGAGCGCGCCAAAGCTGAGCTCATCATTGCCAAACAGCGCAACGGCCCCACCGGCAGCCTAAATTTTGTCTTCCTGAGTCGCCACACCCGCTTCGAACAAGCCGCGCCGGACGAATGGAACACTACCGGCGATATCTAACGCATCGACGTATCCGCGGGGCGGCACCCTGTGTCTTTTTGACCGCGCTGTGCCTGGAACTCTTGCGTCGCGGCCTCTTCTAAGTCTTGCGTTTTCCGGGAGTTCATCCTCTCCGGGCGCCCCGCGATAGCGAAGCAGAACGGCCCGCCGCGTGCCACATCCCATGCGCCTGTTTACCTAAACGCCGCGAGTGGAATGGCGAATTCGTATTATTTCGCTCCGCCGCGCTAGAGTCTGGCATTCTAAAAGCTCATGGCCAACTCGCCTCATCTCGCAGGGCGCCCCGTATGGGTCGAAGTTTCGCTAAAGGCCATCAGGCAAAATCTGCGCATGGTGCGCCGACACATTGGCCCCAAGCCGGAAATCCTCGCCGTCGTCAAATCGAACGCCTATGGGCTGGGCGCCGTGCCCGTGGCCAGGGCCTTGGAAAAGGCTGGGGCCGAGCGCTTCGGCGTCACCTGCTCGAATGAGGGAATTGAGCTTCGGGAAGCAGGCATCCGCAAACCGATTTTGGTCCTCACGGGATTTTGGCCGGGAGAGGAGAAACGCTTCCTAGAACACCGTCTGACGCCAACGGTGACGCGCATGGAAGATGTTCGGCTGCTGGAACGCGCTGCGAAATCGGCGCGTCGAAGGCCGCGCCTGCACTTCCATCTGAAGATCAACACGGGCATGAACCGGCTAGGCATTGCACCCTCCGAACTCGCAGCGTTTGCCTGCGCGCTCGCGGAATGCCGTCACCTGGAACTGGAAGGCACATTCACGCATTTTGCTTCCGCCGAAGATTTCAGCGCCCGGCAGACCGACAGCCAGGAGCAGCTGTTTCGCGAGTGCCTCAGCCGCATGCATTCCCTGGGCCTTTCGCCGGGCATCGTACACATGGCCAACAGCGGCGCGATCTGCGCGCGTCCTAGCACCTGGGCCGATATGATACGGCCCGGAGCGATTCTGTATGGCTACTACCAGTCCTTCGACCCTCCCCACAAGGGGCGAGAAGTGCGCGAGCGATTACCCCTTCAGCCGAGCCTTTCGCTGCGCGCACGCATCATCACACTCCGCGATCTTCCGCCAGGGCAACCGGTCGGATACGGGGCGCGATTCACCACGCAGCGACCATCCCGCATTGCCGTCATCAATGCCGGCTACGCCGATGGGATCATGCGGCAGCGATCCAATCACGGCTGCGTCCTGGTGCGCGGACGGCGCGTGCCGTTGGTAGGAACCGTCTCCATGGACCTGACGACGATCGATGTCACCGACGTGCCCGCTGTGGCACTGGGAGACATCGTGACGATCTATGGCAAAGACGGCAGTGCCGAGATTCAGGTCTCCGATGTGGCGCGCGAGATCGGCACCGTCACCTCGGATCTGCTTTGTGCGCTCGGCCGCCGCGTGCCCCGCTACTACCTCTAAGTCAAGCGACCCTTACAGTCCGGTATAAAGACGCCTCTTGCGAAACCAGCCACTTCTTCAAGCGGGCGTGACTTCCAGGCGAGAGGACTTGCTCTCAGACCAAGCGAGGCATCGAGTCTAATGCTATACTGAAGGCGCTTTCAGTTCATACGCTCGTTCGATTCATATCCGGCACTATAAAATCTTCTCATAAGCCGGAGGAACGATTTGGTCGGGGCACACGCTGTTCATTGCAGCGTGGCTCGTATCCTCATACGCTTCATAGGGTGCACTATGCCGAGGACTTCTAACGTGCCGAGCCGGACATCGGCCAGCGCGACCCCCGTTATTCCGCAGGTAAAGCCAGCAGCCTTCGCGAAGCCAGCTCAGGACGGCGTGGGCACGTTCTGGGACATCCTGGCGTTCCGCATGATCTTCGTGATTGTCTGCACGGGAGCAGGCTTTCACTTCCGCCCGTTTGGCCTCTCGCCGCTGCAAGGCGCCATCGCGGGCTTGGTGTTTTCGATTTCGGTCATTCTATTCGAGCTCCGCCTGCGAAAGGCCAGCCTGCGACGGTTGATTGGCGCGGCCATCGGTTCCATTCTCGGCATTTTGGGTGCCTATCTCATCTCACTTATTTTCACCCACACCACCATTCCCGAAAGCACCCGGTCTTTTTTCAGCCTGGCGATTTTCCTGGTGATGACGTACATAGGACTCGTCCTCGGCGCCAACAAAGGCGACATGCTCAATTTGCAGGCCTTTGGTGGCGTTTTCGGCAGTGAACGAAACACAAGACACTCAGTCAAGTTGCTCGATACGAGCGTCATCATCGACGGGCGCGTGGCGGATATTGCCGAAGCCCAATTTCTCGATGGCACGGTGATTATTCCGCAATTCGTACTGCGCGAACTGCAACTGGTAGCGGATTCGGCCGATCCTCTCAAACGCCAGCGCGGGCGTCGCGGACTCGAAGTGCTGCAGCGAATTCAGAAAATGACGTATCTCGACGTGCAAATCGCTGAAGACGATTTTGCGCAGATCGCCGACGTAGACATGAAGCTCATCGAGCTGGCCAAACGCTATGAGGCGAAAGTCGTGACCAACGATTTCAACCTAAACAAGGTCGCGACCTTGCAAGGGATCGAAGTGATGAACGTCAACCTGCTCGCGAATGCGTTGAAACCGGTCGTGCTGCCCGGTGAGACGATGCGTGTTTTCATTCTCCGGGAAGGCAAGGAATACAACCAGGGCGTGGCGTATTTGGACGATGGCACCATGGTTGTGGTCGATGGCGCCCGCAAAATGATCAACAAGACGATCGATATTAACGTGACTTCCGTTCACCAGACCACGGCCGGCAAGATGATCTTTGGCCGCTACGATGAACGCGCCGAGCAGGCGTCGCGGCCTGTCCCTGCTACCGAGGCGCAGCCACAAAGCCGTGCCGTCGAGGGCATCGGCGGCGAGCGCCCGCGGCCGCTCTACCCTGAATCGGGTCGTTCCTGACAGGCCTTGGCCTCGCACCTCGCGCCTCGATTGGGATAGACTCCTAAGCTTCCGATGAGCCGAATCGTCGCTATCGTTCCCGCTGCAGGCCTCGGGACTCGCATGGGCACCGATCCGCCGAAGCAGTTTCTTGCGCTGGACGGACTGCCGCTGATCATTTTTACCTTGCGGCGCTTGGCGTCGTGCGCCGCAATCACGGAGTTCTTGATCGCCACCCGCCCCGACGACGTGGCTTCCCTGCAGGAGAAGGTCGCTCAGGCCGGACTCGGCCGGCCCGCGCAGGTCATTCACGGGGGCGACACGCGCCAGAAATCGGTCGCAAACGCTCTCGCGCGCGTGGATCGAGCGACGGAGATCGTCTTGGTGCACGATGCCGTGCGCCCGCTGGTTACGCAGAAGCAAGTCGAACGCGTGGTCGCTGAGGCGCGCGTGCGTGGCGCGGTTATTTTGGGCATCCCTGCGATCGACACGGTCAAGGAAGTGAAGCGAGCCAGCTTGCCAGAAGATATGGCGTTGATTTCCGCCACGATCCTGCGCGAGCGAATCGTGTTGGCTCAAACGCCGCAGGCGTTTTCCGCTGCTTTGCTACGCGAAGCGTTTCGCAAGGCCGAGCAGGATGGTGTAACTGCTTCCGATGAAGCCGCACTGGTCGAGCGGCTAGGTCACGACGTTTACGTCGTGCTCGGCTCGGAACGCAACCTGAAAATCACGCGCCCGTCCGACATGGATCTTGCGCGCTTCTACCTCGACCAAGAGCGACGAACATGAACTATGCCGGCATTGGCTACGATTTGCATCGCCTCGTCGAGGGCCGCAAGCTGATCGTGGGAGGCATCGCGGTTCCTTTCTCCAAAGGGTCAGAAGGGCACTCCGATGGTGACGTTCTCGCGCACGCGATTTGCGATGCACTGCTCGGAGCAGCCGGATTGGGCGACATTGGCCAGCATTTCCCCGATACAGATCCCAAGTGGAAAGGTGCTTCGAGCCTCGTCTTCCTCGAAGACATTCGCGCTCTTTTGGCCAACCGCCGCTTCCGCATCGTCCATATCGATGCGGTGGTCATCTGCCAACAGCCCAAACTCGGTCCACACTTTCCTGTCATGCGCGCTGCGCTGGCCAGGGCACTCGGCATCACCGCGGAAGAGATCAATCTGAAAGCCAAGACCAATGAAGGGGTCGATGCCATCGGTCGCGGCGAAGCCATCGCCGCACACGTGGTCGCCACGCTGAGTATTCCCTAGCGAATGGGACCGGAGAAAGTGGTTTTTCGTGATACCTGTTACGGCTAAAGAGGTTGGCGAGCTTCTCGTCGAGCGCGGGTGGCTCTTGGCCGGCCGCCCCTCCGGCGCGGATGGAGCACATGAGGCCTGGCTAAAGCGAGCGGCCGAGCTGCTCGGACCGCACGCGGCGGACCGCGCCGCATTGGCGGACTTGCTGGGCCTCATCTTTTCCTACGATGCGGCGGCTCTGCTGCGCGAGCCAGCAAACCAGGCCGTGCTCATGAGAGAAGGCTCGCGCGACGTCATTCGCGAGCTGGCCAATCGCGTGCTCGATGCCGATGCCATCGACTCGGATCGCTTCAAGGAAATCATCAACGGCATCAAGGCGGCCATACCGCAGCGGAGTCGAGAATTGCTTCATCCCGTGCGCTTTGCGCTCGCGGGACGGGCCGGCCAAGGGGAGCTTGATCGAGTGATTCTTCTGCTCGATTCGGCGGCGGGGCTGGAATTCGCGGTGCCCGTAAAAGGGACACGCCGACGCATGCTCGAATTTTGCGCCGCACTCGACTAAGGCAAACGACCCGATGAACTGGCTCACGGGATTCCATGCGGTCGAGGAAGCGCTTGCGGCGGGGCGCGCACTCGATCGCATTGTGATCGCACGCGGGCGCCATGGCGAACGCGTGGAAACGCTTGTCCAGCTGGCGAAATCGCACGGCGTGCCAGTGCGCTTCGAAGATCGCGCGCAGGTGGATCGCCTCGTCGGGGTGCGCGAGCACCAAGGCGTCGCCGCACTGGCTGCAGCCAAGCTCACCGTCGCATTGGAAGCTTTACTGGGAGCAAAAGATGACAGCGGTCTACTGATCTTGCTCGACGGCATTGAGGATCCACACAATCTTGGTGCCATCGTGCGCACCGCGCTGGCCGCCGGTGCCGGGGGAGTTCTGATCCCCGAACGCCGCGCGGCCGGGCTCAGTGACACCGTCGACCGCGCATCGGCCGGAGCCTTGGCGCACCTGCCCATCGCGCGAGTCAAGAATCTCGTGCGTGCGATGGAGGAGATCAAAAGGGCAGGCTTCTGGCTGGTCGGGCTCGATGAGCGTGCCGAGAAGAACTACACCGACGTCGATCTCAAGGTCCCGATTGGCATCGTACTAGGGCGGGAAGGGGAGGGTCTACACGAACTCACGCGGAAACGGTGCGATTTTCTCGTCTCGCTTCCAACCGGAGGCCCCGTACGATCGCTGAATGTGTCCGTAGCTGCGGGAATCATGTTGTTTGAGGTGGTCCGGCAGCGGCGGAAAGCGGCAGACGGAAAGTAGCTGCTTCTGTTTCGGTTACTTGTCGTACTTGATTAGCGAAAATGTGTCCACTCCCGTGAGTTTCTCGCGGCCCCGGAGGAAGCTCAGCTCGACTGCAAACGCCGCCCCGACAACGGTGCCGCCCAGTTTCCGGACCAAAGCGACAGCCGCCGAAGCCGTGCCACCGGTCGCCAGAAGGTCGTCGCAAATCAGGGCGTGTTGGCCCGGCCTCACGCCATCCTCGTGAATCTCGAGCGTATCGGTTCCGTATTCAAGCTGATAGCTGACACCCGCTGTTTTCCAGGGTAGTTTTTTGGGCTTTCGCACAGGTACAAAGCCTGCCCCCAGCCGGTAGGCGAGCGCCGGAGCAAAGATAAATCCGCGCGCCTCAATGCCAGCGACGACGTCGACGTTCCTTCCTTCGTAGTGCTCGCAAAGCTTGTCGACGAGTAGGTGAAACCCCGCGGGGTTCTTCAGGAGCGTTGTTACGTCGTAGAAAAGAATCCCCGGCTTCGGATAGTCGGGGATTTCACGAATCAGCTTTTTGAGTTCGTCCATTCGTTTCCTTTCCCGTCTCAAACGTCGTATTCGATCGAAAAAGACTGCGAGAACTGTGATTCGAAAAGGGCTTCTTCCTCATCCACGCGCGATACGAACGCGCCGCGCGGGCCACGTTCGAGCTGTCGCCGCAGCACTCCCAGCGAGGCTGTAAGTCCGATGGCGTAGACTTCGACGCGGCCGTCACTCAGATTCCTCACATACCCAGTCAGCTTCAAATCGTGCGCCACCCGTTCGGCGAAATAGCGGAATCCTACGCCCTGCACCGTTCCGCTAACGTAATACCGTTTGCTCGTGAGCGAGTCGCGCACGTTTCTTTCAGTCCAGAGCTACAAACCTGCGATCTTACCAGAGCGGCGGTTCGTGCGAGGCTGCGTTTTTAGGCACGGCGACCAGCAGTTGTGTTATTTTCCGCGGGGAGGAGGAATCGATCGGCGTCGATTCGACGCCATGGAGGTTCGCAGCATCTAACTGGCTGCGTCGCATGAATGAGGCCCAAAGACGGCAGAGGTGCCTTACGGCGCTCCTAGTGCTGTGGGCGTTCGCCGTCCGTGCACAAGATACCAATCAAGGCCCAATGGCGCCTCCACCGAAGTTTGAGGCCCATCACATCTCTTCGGTGCCCCACCCCGGTCCCCCTCCTCTGCCCGAACGGCAGATCATCCAAACATTTGCCCAGAATGAGGATCGCGCGAAAAAGGCGTACGACACCTACCGCTTCACAAAAACGATTCGCATCGAAGAACTGGGCGAGGGCGGAGGGAAGCTTACCGTGGTGGGGGAGTCCTATATCAAGCCCGATGGCCAACGATATTTTCGCGTCGCGAAGCCCCCTCAATCCACGTTGAAACTGACAAGCTACACGCTAGAAGACGTGCGCCCCGTGGTCAGCTTGCCGCTATTCTTTCTCACCACCGATCAGATCGCCAATTACGACTTCCTGTACGCAGGGCAGCAGAAGCTCGATGAACTGAATACCTACATCTTCCAAGTAAAGCCAAAGACGTTAAAGCGTTCGCAGAGGCTCTTTGAAGGGGTCATCTATGTGGACGATCAGGATCTCGCGATTGTCGAAACCTACGGCAAGTTTGTGAGTGAGGTTGCAGGGAGCGGGTTGGACTTGCCCTTCTCGATGTTCGAGACGTATCGCGAACATTTCCAGGAACAATACTGGCTTCCCACCTACACCAGTTCGGACAACTACACAGAAAGCAGTGATGAAGAGTTGCACCTGCGGTTGGTCATCCGCGACACCGACTTTGAGCCTACTGCACCTCCCGCCCCTGAGGCGCCACCGATCCAGCCGGCTTCTTCGAGATAGGGACGGTGCTATTCAGTCGCACTGCCGTAAGTGCTGTGGCAGATCGCGAATCGAGCGCAGCAGCCGATCCGGCCGTGCTCGGCGGATCCGGGAGGCGGTAGGGAAAGGGCCAAAAACACCGATCGCCCGCACGCCCGCACGCCGCGCCATTTCCATGTCTTCGGCCGTGTCTCCGACATACACCGCATCTTTCGGCTCGGTGTCCAATCGCTCGAGCGCGAGTTCTAGCGGCGCTGGATGAGGTTTCGGGCGCGAGACATCCTCACTGTAGACGCAGGTAGCAAAATGTCTTCTGAGCTCGAGTTCGCGCAACTGTCGGCGGACGCGCGCGCAGCTCCCGCTCGTCACGATACCGAGTTTGAAACTCCGGCCGAGCTGGCGAATGACGCTTCGCGCCCCAGGTAGCAACGGGGGTCGCTCCGCGCTGTACGCCAGTCGCCACAGCCGATCGGCGCGCGCCCATTTGGAACGCGGAATGCGAGCCGCGCGATACACTTGATACCAGTTGGGACAGTAGGCGCGCTCGAGGTCTTCGACTCCCCAGTCGATTTCGAGCGCACGGAACATCGCCAGGTAAGCGCGAACGTCCGCTTGATAGGAATTGAGCAGTGTGCCATCCCAATCCAGCAACACGACGCGAGCCGGAAATGGAGCAGCCGAAACCACAGCAAAGAATGTATCAGAACTTCCTGAAACTGCGCGGCGGGTTCGTGGGTGTTAAATCCGATGCGGCGTTTCGCATGGGCTTAAACTGTGCCGCCCTAGCGCGCAACGAAGCGTTGTGGCAGGCGATCGTCGCGTTGTAGAGCGAAATCGTCAAAACTCGCCGCGTACGCCCGCCATCCGGGCGTGCTGGTTTCTTCGGCCCGCACGATGTGCGCTGCGGTGCACATCTGCACGCTACCGAAGCCGAGAG
>Ga0187779_10000858_pt1 | contig 19768 bp, 15 predicted proteins | sample 1015_Q2_SP10_10__FD_132435 | JGI IMG/M metagenome (GOLD analysis project Ga0187779, IMG submission 132435) | Tropical peat soil microbial communities from peatlands in Department of Meta, Colombia - 1015_Q2_SP10_10_MG | ecosystem: Environmental > Terrestrial > Soil > Wetlands > Peat | place... | reverse complement strand
GGGACCGCGGGCGGGCTCGCGTACCGCTCGATCCCCGCCTCGGCATACGCCTCCGCGGCGGCGCGCCGGCGATCGGACCAGCCGTCGAGCTCGGGAAGCATCACGCGCAGGATCGCCGCCTGGAGCTCATCCAGCCGCGAGTTGTATCCGATGTACTCGAACGTCTGCTTGTCGCGGGAGCCGTGGAAGCGGAGCGCGCGCACGAGCTCGGCGAGTTCGTCGTCGTCGGTCGTGATCGCGCCGCCGTCGCCGAAGCACCCGAGGTTCTTGGAGGGGTAGAACGAGAACGTGGCGATGTCGCCGAGCGACCCCGCGCGGCGACCGTCGAGGCTCGCGCCCGCCGCCTGGGCGGCATCCTCGAGGACGGGAACGCCCAGCTCACGCAGCTCCGGCAGCGGCGCCGGGCAGCCGAACAGGTCAACCGCGACGATCGCCTTCGTCCGCGGCGTGAGCACCGCACGCACGGTGTCCGCGGCGACGTTGCGGGTCGCCGGGTCGACGTCGCAGAAGACCGGGCGCGCCCCGGCGGTGACAATCGCCTCCGCCGACGCGTAGAACGTGAACGACGGCACCACGACCTCGTCGTCGCGACCGACGCCGAGCGCCTTCAGGGCGATCGTGATCGCGTCGGTGCCGTTCGCAACCCCGATCGCGTGGCGTACGCCGAGGTACTCGGCGAACTCCTGCTCGAACGCCTTGACCTCTGGCCCGAGGATGTAGACGCCGCGCTCGACCACCTCCGCCAGGCGCTCGACGATCTGCTGGCGCAGCGCGAGCAGGGGGGTCTCGGTATCGAACAGGCCGATCGGCATCCGGGCGGCAACGCTAACACGCCCCCGCCGGCGGACGCCGGCCCGCCTCCCAGCCTTTGACTCAGGCGGCGCGAGCCGTCGGCGCGCAGTCGAGATCGGTGAGCTCGCGCCTCAGCGTGAGCCGGCCGCGATGGTGCAGCCCGTGGATGGAAGACTCCGTACGGCCCATGCGGGTGGCAATCTCGCCCGGCGAGAGACCGACCATGTGCCGGAGCACGACGACGTTCCGCTGTTCTTCGGGCAGCGCCTCGAGCGCCATCTTGAGGCCCCACCGGCACTCACGGCTTGATTCATCGGTTGCGCGGTCCGACCCGAAGACCTCCTCCTGCGGGACCGCGCGTCGCTGACGAAGATGATCGATCGCGATGTTCCGCGCCACCCTCAGGATCCAGGCGGTGAACGGCACCGTCCGCGGCTCGTACTTGCTAATCGCCGAGATCAGCTTCATGAACACCTGCTGGGTGCAGTCCTCGGCTTCGTGCTGCTCGCGAACGATGCTCAGCACGTATCCATAGATGTTGTCCTTGTAGCGGAGGTACAGAAAGCGAATGGCCTCCATGTCACCCGCCTTCGCCGCTACCACGGCACGGGTGATCTCCTCGTCGCCATCGTTTTGCTCGAGTGCCTTGACTCGGAAGGTTGTGTTCATAGTCGATAACAGCCGGTCGGGTGCAACTTGTTGCGCCCCGTGGACCCGACCGGCTGTGCCCCCCTTATCTGGAAGTCCGTTCCGTTTTGCCGAATTTGGTGCCCCGCATCAACGTTCGTCCAAGTTGTGCAGTGCTCACTAAACCTACTCCGGCGGGGGCGGTTCGCACCAGGGAATCGCCCTAGTCTTTAGTGCGGTCTCGGTGGGAAATTGGGCTAGGTACCCGGTGTGGAGCACGCGATCAAACGGCCGCAAGCTCTCGACGCGCGGTCAGGTGAGTCGCGATATCGCCGTGGTCCAGCGACACCTCGCATCCGCCAGCCCGGAGGGACTTGTCAGCCGCCTCGACGATCCGGACCACGCTGCGCGCAATCGCCGTGTGAAACTCCATCGGATCGGCGTTCTGAACCGCCTTGACGAAGTCGGCCATCTCGAGCCCGAGCGGCTCGTGCGATTCGATCATCGGGGAGATGACATCGCCGCTCCGGTATGAGAGGTGGTACTCGCCGAACGTCTCGGGGTCCCGGTAGACGACGCCGCGGTCGAACAGCCGGACGGGCTCGGGAGCGCCGTCGTCGTAAATGACCATGCTCTCGCTGCCGACGAGCACGGTCCGCCGCAGCTTGCTCGGCGCTAGCCAGCTCAGCTCGACGTTGACGACAACTCCGGACGCGAACGTCATCGTGACGAACGCCACGTCGGGGATGCCCTTGACGATCGAGTCGCGGCCGACCGCGCGCACCGTGGTCGGAAGCTCGCTGAGCCAATAGAGCAGAATCGAGAAGTCATGCGGACCGAGGTCCCAGATCACGCTCACGTCGCGCTGATGCAGGCCGAGGTTCACGCGACTCGAGGAGATGAAGAAGATGTCGCCGAGCGTCCCGGCCTCGATCATCCGCTTCACCGCCCGCACAGGAGGGCTGTACAGGAACGTGTGGCCGCACATCAGGATCCGCCCCCGCTGGCGCGCCAGCCTAGCCAGGCCGTCGGCCAGCTCGGTCGAGGAAGCGAGCGGCTTCTCCACGAACACGTGCTTGCCCGCGCGGAGAGCCTCGGCGGCCAAGTCGTAGTGGGTGTGCACCGGCGTGGCGATGATCACGGCATCGACCGCCGGATCGGCAAGCACGCGATCGAACCGGGTCGTCACACGCGCCTCGGGATGCCGGCGCCGGTACTTGGCCAGCCGCCCCGTGTCGAGGTCGCAGATCCAACGCACCTCGGCATCGAGGTTGTCGCCGAGAACGCGCAGGAGGTTCGGGCCCCAGTATCCGAGCCCGACGACCGCGATTCTGATCGGCGCGGTGTGGAAGCCACCGGTCTCTTTGGCCGGAGTGATCGCCAGGGCGGGGTTCAGCATCGGCTCTCTCCTGATGGTGCCTTGGGGACACGGACGGCCGCGTGCACCGCGTCGGCGACGCGCTCGATCTCGTCCGACGTGAGATCTGGATGCATCGGGAGCGACAGCTCCTCCGCGGCCCAAGCGTCCGCGTTGGGAACCGCGCCGTGGCGAAGCGGCGCCCGTATCCACGCCCGATGCGAATGGACCGGCGGGCTGTAATGAACCCCCGTCTCGATCCCCTGCTGACGGAGCGTGTGGGCGACCGCATCGCGATCGTCGAATCGCGCCGGGAACAGGTGATGAACGGACGGGCTCCCACGCCGCTCCTCGACCAACTTGACGGTCGGTGCGAGCAGCTCCCGATAGTGCGCCGCATGCATACGACGTGCCTCGTTCCACATGTCGAGGTATCCCAGCTTCACGCGCAGCAGGGCTGCCTGCAGGCCGTCCAGGCGCGCGTTGTGACCGAGCTCGATGTGCTCGCCCTTGGTGCGCTGTCCCAGATTGCGCAGCCGGCGCAGTCGAGTTGCCAGCACGTCGTCGTCGGTGCAGATCGCTCCCCCGTCTCCGAGTGCACCGAGATTCTTGCTGGGATAGAACGAGAAGGCCGCGGCGTCGCCGAGCGAGCCGATGCGCCGACCCCGATAAGTCGCCCCGTGCGCCTGCGCCGCGTCCTCGAGAACGAGTAGTCCGTGCGGCCTGGCGAACGCATCGATCGGGTCGACGTCACACGCCTGTCCGTAGAGATGAACGGCGAGGACCGCCGCGGTGCGGGGGCCGACGGCAGCCCGCGCGGCGTCCGGATCGATTAGCCCGGTGCCGTCCAGGACGTCGCACAGCACGGGCGTCGCGCCGACGTGACTCACCGCGAGGGCCGATGCGATGAATGTGTGCGCCGGGACGACGACCTCATCGCCGGCGCCGATGCCGTAGGCCTCGAGCATCAACGCGAGCGCGGCCGTGCCCGAGGCGACCCCCACGCAGTCGCGGGTCTGCGAGTACTCGGCGAACTCGGCTTCGAACCGCTCCACCTCGGCTCCGAGGGTGAACGCGCTCGAGCCGAGCATACGAGCGAAAGCCCCTTTCAGCTCACGCTCGAGCGGGGCGTGTTGTCGGTCGAGGGCGACGAAGCGCACGTTGCCCCCACGCGTCGCCGCTACTGCTGCTGCCTCCATATTCCACCCTTGCTGGTTTCCGTGCAAGGAGATTTATGTCATCCAGATACCGCCGGCGAAATAGGGCGCCGCGCCCATGCGTCGTTCAACGAGATGAACAGCAATCGCGAGGTATAATTACGCAAGGGCTTGAGCGGGCTCTAAGTGTCTTGGTCATGTAGAGACCCGCACGGGGGCGATTGTCGATGAGAATTAGATGAACGAAGCTGCGTGGGCCCATGGGGCAATCCGCTTGCTCGTGGTCGACGACCACGATCTGTTTCGCGCGGGGCTCGCATCGTTGCTGGCTGCCCAGCCCGACATCGAGGTCGTCGCGCAGGCGTCCGGCGGTCGGATGGGCGTGCGACTCGCGGATGAGCTCCAGCCAGACGTCATCCTCATGGACGTGCGAATGCCCGACCTCGAAGGGCCCGACGCCACGCGCGAGATCCTGGACCGCCATCCGTCGATGCGCATCGTCGCGCTGACCGTCGTCTCGGATGACGAGAACGTGGCCGCCGTGATCGAGGCGGGCGCGTGCGGTTTCCTGGCCAAGGACACGCCGATCGACAACGTCGTAATGGCCGTGCGCGCCGCCGCGAACGGTGTCGCATGGCTCGCGCCACGCGCTGCCGAGGTCGTGCTGGGGCGCGTCCGGAGTCACGGCCCAGACGAGGAGCCCGAACCCGGTCTGATCGAGGAGCTGTCGCCACGCGAGCTCGAGGTGCTGCGCCTCATCGCGCGCGGCAAGGAGAACGCGGAGATCGCCCAGGAGCTCGGCATCAGCCCGCGCACGGCGAAGAACCACGTCTCCAACATCCTCGTCAAGCTCGGGATGCCGAGCCGGATCCAGGCGGCGATTTACGCGGTCCGGCGCGGGCTGGACTGACTGCCCCGGGTCTGCCCCCGACGCTTCTGGGTGCGAGCCGAGCGCGGATCCGCATCGAGCACGAAGCCGAACGCCAGCATGTTGGTCTCGACATCGTGAATCGCGCGGAGCTCTGTGATCGCCGCGCGCAGTGACTGGATCGCGTCGTCGATCTGGCCCTGGACAGGACCTGCGTCGTCGTGCGCGCCATCGGGGTCTTGGGCCCGGGTTGCCTCGAGCGCGATCAGCGTCGCGCAACTTGACTCGAGGGCGGCTTCAAGGTGATCGAGCGCTGGCTGGATATCCCAATGTTGCATCATCCACCGGACGACGTGAATTCAGGGAATCGTGTCCGGTGGGGTCAGCCGCGGCAATAAGCCACGCGGCCCCAGAGCCGTTCAGGTCCACTGCACGGCTCGGGGGAGCCGTGCAGGTCTACTGCGCGCGGCCTTGCCTGACGCGCGCGCCGGTGCACCCAAGGCTTGCGGTGAGCGCAGCTCGGTTCTCCACGCCCATCTTGCGCACGAGCTCGGAGATGTGGCGGCGTACCGTGACCGGAGCGATCGCCAGGCGATCGGCGATCTCACTGGTCTTGTGCCCGCGGCGCAGCATGCCGAGCACCTGTGACTCGCGACTGGTCAGTCCGTCCGCGCCGGTCCCTCCCCCCTGCAGTTCGAGCACGAGCTCGAGCACCATCGAGCGCGGAACGACCGCTTCGTTGGCTGCGGCGGCCATGACCACCCTCATCAAGCGCTCCGCGTCGAGCGGGCCGGGAACATAGCCGACCGCGCCGGCGCGGACACACTCGAGCAGGTAGTCCGCATCGCGCGCACCGGCCAGCACCACCACGGCGCATCCGGGGGCGGCGCGGCAGATACCGCGGATCGCCGCCAGCCCATCGCCCGCGACGTGATCGCTTATGAGAGCCAGGTCGGGTTGCTGCTGCTTGGCGGCGCGGATCGCGTGCTCGGTGTCGTCGGCCTCGGCACACACCTCGACGGTGTCGTCCAGCGCCATGCGAATCCCGACGCGGGTTGCGGCCCGATCCACGATCAGCAGTCGCAAAGGCCCGTGCCCATGACCGTGCCCGGTTCCGTCCGGGTAGCCGTTCCCGGTTCCGTTTCCGTATCCGTTCCGGTTCAGGTTCACGGCAGGACCACCTCCAGCTCCGTGCCACCTTTGCGCGGCTGACGTATGTGGAGCTCGCCGCCGAGTGCGACGGCGCGCTCCCGGATGCTGCGCAGCCCAAATCCCTCGGGGGCCGGTGCGTGGTCGGTGCCGGCAATTCCGCAGCCATCGTCGACGACGCGGAGGGCGATGCCGGCCTCGCAGTGCCTCAAAGACACGATTACGTTCCTCGCGCCGCCGTGACGGGCGGCGTTGGCGATCGCTTCACGCGCGATCCTCGTCACGTGCTCCCGCTCCTCCGCCCCGAGATCGCGATCGAGCTGAGTGTTGACCGCGATCGCGATCTCGAACCGCTCCCCGAGTTCGCGCGCAATCGCGTCCAGCGCCTCGGGCGCGGTGGCTCCGTCGGGGTTCGAAAGCTCTGAGATCGCGAAGCGCGAGATCGCGAGCGCCCGGCGCGCGGCGATGACCATCGGGTGCTGATCGCCGAGCTCCTCGGCGAACCGGGGTCCGTGAGCGGCGATGAATGCGAGATCCTGGGCGATGCCGTCGTGCAGGTCGCGGGCTACCCGCCGCCGCTCCGCGAGCGCGGCGGCCTTGGACATCCGTGCATCGACACGGCGCTCCGCGACCACCGCTGCGGCGAGGATCAGCGCGCAGGCCAGCCCTCGCAAGGCCTCGCTCGTGCCGATCTGTCCCAGGGAGACCGAACCGGACACCGCGTTCGAGAAGCCGACGCCGGCCAACAGCATCATCGCCATCGCGATCAGCGCCGCGACGCGATCTGATTCGACGATCTGCCGGCGTGCGAATCCCACCCCCGCGTAGAGGAGCAGCCCCGCGGCGGCGACGACTAGCACAAGCAACCGCGGGTGTCCGACGTTCGCAGCCAGATTGCGGGTCGCGGCATGGGTCCCGCCGAGGGTCCCGCCGAGCAGCCCGCCGAGTCCGGCAATCACGAGGCTGACCGCGCCGAGTCCGGCCGTGATCGCGACCGGATGGCGACGCCGGGCAACCAGCCAGTCCGGGGAGCCGAACGCCGCCGCTGCGAACATCGCCGCGACGGCCAACAGGCCACACAGGCGGGCCGCCGCGAAATAGGTCCCGTCGTGCAGATCCAGCGCTGCGGGCAACGCAGCCGCGCCGAACTCGATGAGCCCGAGGGCGAGCGTCCCGGCCACGAGCATCAGATCACGGAGGCGCCGGGAGGAACCGAACTGCGCCCGGAGCAGCCACGCGCCGGCGAGCGCGAACAGCGTCATCATCATCTCAATCGCTGCCCGGAGCGTGGGGGCGGTGACCGTCAGCCCGTGCACGACTACAGGAGCGACGAGCGCGATCGCCGCGAGCAGGAACACAGGCAGTCCCCGCACCCCGCCGCCGGCCAAGATCGCGCCGGCAGACGCTCTGATTCGGTTGTTCAACGACCGATTGCGAGCCCTGGCGTCGCCAATCGCCGCGGACTCCGACCCATCTCGCCCCATCTTGCCCCCAAGGCTTTTGTCGCGAATCCCTCGCTGAACCTAATGATAACGGATCAACGAGCCGCGATCCACAGACTTTTTGTCGGCTCTGTTAAGTCGAGACTTTAGGTTTTCGGTAGATACGGGAATGCTTGATCCGCGTTCAGGCGCTTGAACGCGGGAATGGGTCTGTCCGTTCATTGACCGTCCCCAGGGGGTGGGCGAGACTTCCGCCACGAATTCCGAGCGGCACGATCGCCGTCGGGGGGGCAACGAAGGAGACGAGGCACGCGCCGGCGTCCGATGGCACACCGGCGCGGCCGGCGTCCGTTGGCACACCGGCGCGGCGCGGCGTTCGGATGCAACAGGGGCAACCTTCACAGAGGGCAGACAATTGATCAAGGAAGCACTGGCGGGCACAAGGGGAACCGTCGGATTCAGGACGCGGGCCGCGCTTGACGAGGCGCCCGAGACACATGCGAAGACCCGACTTGCGGTGGCGCGTGCGAAGGAAGGCGATCTCGAGGCGCTGGGGTACCTGTACATCACGTATTCCCAGAACGTCTACGGCTACGTCCGCTCGATCGTGCGCGACGACCACGAAGCCGAGGACGTCACTCAGCACGTGTTCGCGAAGCTGATGACCACGCTCGTCAAGTACGACGACCGCGGCGTGCCGTTCTTCGCCTGGCTGATCAGGCTGGCCCGGAACGTCGCGATCGATCACCTTCGGGCAAACCGCGTCACGCCGACCGACACGGTGCTCGACCCGGCATCGACGTCGCCGATGGATCTCGATCGTGGCGAGACCGTGCGGACGGCGCTTTCAGCGCTGCCAGACGAACAGCGCCAAGTCGTGGTGCTGCGCCACGTCGTCGGCCTGACGCCCGCGGAGATCGCCGACAGGATGGGACGCACCGAGAGCTCGATCCACGGGCTTCACCACCGCGGCCGGCGCACGCTCCAGCGCCAACTGATGCTGCTCGACTCCACGCCTTCGACGCGGTCGCCCGCGCGAGAGCCGATCGCCGCCTGAGGGAAATCGTCAATGCCGAGCGATCGCCGCGTCGAGATGAAAGAACGCGTAAGCGGCAGGCGTTACAAGTAGCAATGGAACGCAACCCGGATATCGAGGGCTGGGCCAGTCGTACGGAGCTTTATCCGATAACCGTCGGACTGGTCAACAACATGCCGGATTCGGCGTTTGTCGATACCGAAAACCAGTTTCGCGGGGCGGCACTCGGCAACAGTGGCGCCGGAATCGAGTTCGAGCTCTACACGATCAAGGAGATTCCGCGATCGGAAAAGGTCGCGGCACTGATCCAGGAGCGCTACCGCGGGCTCGACGAGTTGTGGATGCGTCCGCCCGACGCCTTGATCGTCACCGGAACCGAGCCCACGCAGGTTCAAATGCGGTTCGAGCCGTACTGGCCCTACCTGGCTCGGCTTCTGGAGTGGGCAGCCGACCACGTGCCGACCACGCTGCTCTCCTGCCTGTCCTCGCACGCGAGCATCCTCCTGTTCGACGGCATCGATCGAGTCCCGCGCCATCTCAAGTGCAGCGGCGTGTTCGAAGGCACCGTGGAAGACCCGCTCGATCCGCTGACGATCGGGATGCCCGATGTCGTTCCCATGCCTCACTCACGAGTGAACGAGGTACCCGAGGCGGCGCTCGTCGACGCCGGCTACCGCGTCGTGGTGGGAACCGGCTCCTCAGGCGCTGGCTGGTCGGTCGCAGCGCGACAGCACAGAGACGGTCTCTTCGTCCTTTGCCAGGGCCATCCGGAGTACGGCACGCTGAGTCTTCTGCGCGAGTATCGCCGCGACGTCCGCCGCAGCTTGTTCGGCCGGGGCGCCGTCCCGTATCCTCGTCTCCCCGATGGCTATCTTGGACACGAGGCGGTGGACAAATTGACGGAGTTCGAGCGCCGGGCCCACGCGACGGACGTGGATCCACGTGAGCTATGGCCAACCTTCCCATTCGACGGGGTGGCCGCGACAGTCGAGAACACGTGGGCATCGGCGTCGGCCACGCTGTACGCAAACTGGCTGCAGTTGGCGCGGACCGCATCGCCCCGTCGCGCACGTGACGTGGTACTGCGTCGAGCCGCCGCGTGAGCGGTTCCGTTCCGCCGCCTGACAGACCGATGCACGACGAGACGCTGGCCATCCACGGCGGCTACACCCCGGACTCCACTCGTGCTGTCGCCGTTCCGATCTACCAGACGGTCGCGCACGACTTCATCGATGCGGATCACGCCGGGGCGATCATGGACCTCGAGACCCCGGGCTTTCATTACAACCGCATCAACAACCCGACCGTAGACGTGCTCGAAAAGCGGGTCAATGCGCTGGAAGGTGGAGCCGCGGCGATGGCCGTCAGCTCCGGAGCCACAGCGGTCACCATGTCGGTACTCAACCTGGTCAGTGCCGGTGACAACTTCGTCTCGGTGCCGACGCTCTACGGGGCCACGTACACGTACTTCGCCCATGTCCTTCCCCGTCTCGGGGTCGAGGTCCGCTTCTCGGCCGACGACCACCCGGACTCAATCGCGGCGCGGATCGATGATCGAACGAAGGCCGTGTTCTGCGAGACCGTGGGCAACCCTGCCGGCAACGTGATCGACCTTGCCGCCGTTGCCGAAGTGGCCCACGCGCGCGGCGTACCCGTCATCGCGGACAATACGGTCGCGACGCCGTTCCTGCTCAAACCGTTCCGCCACGGAGCCGACGTAGTGATCCACTCGCTGACGAAGTTCATTGGCGGCCACGGCACGACGCTCGGCGGCATCATCATCGACGGCGGCACGTTTCCGTGGGCGGATCACCCCGACAGGTTCGGCATCATGATCGAACCAGAGCCCGCGTTTCATGGCGTTCGATACGCGAGCGACTTCCCCGCCGCCCCGTACGCCACTCGCTGCCGGACGATCGGTGCACGCAATACGGGCCCCGCCCTGTCCCCGTTCAACGCCTTCCTACTTCTCCAGGGACTCGAGACGCTGGCCGTCCGACTGCCTCGCCACGAGGCCAACACCCGCGCCGTGGCGGCGTTTCTGGCGTCACACCACGCCGTCACGTCAGTCAGCTTCCTCGGGTTTCCCGACAACCCCTACCACGAGCTCGCTCGTCGCTACCTGGGCGACCGGGTCCCGTCGATCATGACTTTCACGGTCCGAGGCGGGCGGGAAGCCGCCATCACGGTATTCAACAGCGTCAACTTGTTCAAGCGCCTCCTGAACATGGGAGATGCGAAGTCGCTGATCACTCATCCGGCCTCGACGACGCACCGTCAGCTCACGTCCGACGACCTGAAGCTGGCCGGCATCACGCCCGACATGGTGCGCCTGTCTGTCGGGCTTGAGCATCCCGACGACCTGATCGAGGACCTCGATCAGGCGCTGGCCGCAGCCGACGCCGGCTGATCGCTGCCGCAGCCCGCGGGCGGGGCGCGGAATTCCCTCATGGCCAGCAGCCACCGGCCAAGCTGATCTACGTGTCCAAGGGCTGACAGAAGTTTTGGGTGTCTCGCTCCGTAGATACGTAGCAAGTGCATGTAGGGGTCAATGCTTCGCGAGATGCGGCCTGGCGAAGCAGGGGATTGGGCGAAGGGGACGTCGAAATGACGCTGCCCTCGAAGCCGAGAAGACAAGCCGACTAAACCAGGAGAAGAGTAATGGGTAGGATCCTTCGTAGACGGCCGTCAGCCGGGCTTGTAGTAGCGCTGGTAGCTCTCTTCGTCGCACTCGGGAGTGGCGGCGCCTATGCTGCCTTCGCGTTGCCCGCGAACAGCGTGGGCAGTCAACAGCTCAAGAACCACTCAGTTGGCCCAGCCAAGTTGACGGCGTGGGTTGACGCCCAGCTCACCAAGGTCTCAAAGCTCCCGACCGGTAAGACCGGGACCAACGGCACGAACGGTGCGCCCGGCTCGCAGGGTCAGACGGGAGCCTCCGGGGCGTCGGGAACGTCGGGTCAGCAGGGACCCACCGGTCGGCAGGGTGCTCAAGGGCCGCAGGGTGCGGAGGGTGTGCAGGGTGTGGCGGGGCAGGAGGGTGTGCAGGGTCCGCAGGGTCAGGCCGGTGCCGCCAGCCTGCTGACCTGGACCTACGGCGACATCCAGGTTCCGGACCCCTCCGGCGACTGCGCAAACGATTGGGCAACCGACACCTATGACACCGCGATGGAGGTCACCCCGCAAGCGGATGGCTCGTACTTGGTGAGCAAGTATCTCACCGGCTCGTTCGTGACGCTCGCCGACACCGATCAGCCGAATCCGACGGCGAGCGGAGGAACGTGCGGTGAGAAGGCCCAGAAGGGCGGCGTCAACGGCACCTTCCAGGGCATCGAGACATGGAAGGTCGGGTCTGGACCGACGAACTTCGATCCGACCGCCGTATGCAGCTCGTGCGCGAACGCCACGTCCAGCGAGCAACAGAACGCCGACTTCATGAACGCGTACTTCCCCGGCTCGACGTACAGCGGCTACCAGAATTACGACTTCGTGTACCACACGATCTCGAACGGCTCGTGGGTCCACTCCAACACCCCGGACAACAACACCGGCAACATCACCGGCTGATCTCGCCCACCCACGGCGAGGTCCCGAGCCCGCTTCCGCAAGGGGGCGGGCTCGTCGTTGTTCTGGGCTCTTCAGAGAACCTCCATACCGTCACCGCATCCGGCTAGGGCACCGGCACGCCCCCGGACCTCGACACCGCTACGATTTCCCTCGTCACGCTGACGGGCAACCCGACGTTCGCATCCCCGGCCGCGGAAGGCGGCGAGAGCTCACGCTCGCCCTGGTGCAGGACGGCACCGGCGGCCGCGTTCCGACGTACCCTCGCACCGTGCCATGGTCGGGCGGTCGCGAGGCGACCTGGACACGACGGCCAACAAGACGGACGTCGCCGTGTTCACGTGCGTGGACGCCACGCATTGGCTCGGCTCCGTGTCCGGGCTCGACTTCCCCGTCCCGAACGCAGGTTCGCCGTCGAGCACCACCTCAGCGCGGACCATTTCCGGCACCGCCACCGAGGGAGACACGCTCACCGCGATGAACGGCACCTGGACCAACGCTACCACCTGGCCTCGGCCGACGTCGGCGGCACCCTGCGCGTCCAGGTCACCGCGAGCAACGCTGCCCGCTCGAGCTTGCCCGCGAGTTCGGCGGCCACGGGTACCGATGCATCGACGACATCTACCCATTCGGATACGTGGTCGACCTCGACGCTCAGTCTCGTTCCGTGAAGCGCCCTGCCTTTCTTATCGTCTTAGTGCTGGGACTTTTCCTGGCAGCCTGCGGTGGTAACAAGCCGTCGCTGTTGCACAGCCCCGCGTTGTCGGTGATCCCATCATCGACTGAGCGCAAGCCACCGCCGAGAATGCGTCAGCTAGTTACGGCATCGTCGCATCCGACGACCACGAAACACGGGCGCGCCGATCCGGATGCCGGCGACGTACTCACGACTACGAATGGGACGTGGCGAAATCGGCCGACCTCGTTCACCTATCAGTGGCAGGCTTGCACGGGACGTGGCTGCACGAATATCGGCGGTGCGACAAGCCAGTCGTACACCGTTCGGACGACCGCTGTCGGATATGCGATTCGGGTCGTGGTCACGGCTCATAATTCGTCCGGAACGGCGTCGGCCCCCTCTGCGGAGACTTCGGTGGTCCGCGGCGGTGGTAGCGCCACGCCTACCGTGAATTACTTCGTCGCTCAGTCGGCTGCGGGCAGTGGAAATGGCTCCAGTTGCGCCGATGCCGGTGCGGTCTCGACGCTGAGCGGCTCGACGCACTGGACCGCCGGAAACGTGATCGGTCTGTGCGGCACCATCACGAGCTCGATCTTCGCTCGCGGCTCAGGTACGGCATCAGATCCGATCACGGTCTATTGGGAGCCCGGCGCAACGATGTCTTCGCCGGATTGGGGTGGTTCGGCTGAAGCGCCGGGGGCCGCCTTCAACACGGGCGGCAACCATTATCTGACTTTGAACGGCGGCAATAACGGCACGTCGTTCCAGGCCACTGCCGAAGGCTCCGGCTTGGCTGATCAAGGGATTCCCAGCCGGGCCATCCTGGCGAATAACTGCACCGGCTGCACGTTCGAGAACCTCACGATCGCGAACCTCTACGTCCACAGCGTGAGCAGTGACACCACGGTCGACCAGACTCTCGACAACGCGTTCCTCATCAACGGCGGCTCGAACATCACGATCGCCAACAACACTATCCACGACGTGGGCTGGGCGATCGTGACCTACTGGAACAACGGCGACGGCAACGACGCGATCTACGGCAACAACATCTACGACATGGACCACGGGTGGGTCACGGCAGCCGCCTTCAGCGGCGGCAGCATCGGGCCGTTTTCCTTCTACGACAACCACGTCCACGACGAGGGCGACTGGGACACTCCCACCGACACCTACCACCACGACGGCATCCACTGCTTCAGCCCCGACGCCAGGGGATTCACGCCGCACTACAACGGCCTCTATATCTACGACAACCGCTTCGACGGGAACACGGGTGCCAACATGACGGGCGATATATTCATCGAGGGCGGCAGCGGCAGCGGTTCCACGCCCTGCGGGGACTCGACCTCGAACCTCTGGATCTTCGACAACGTCGCCAGTGTGAGCAGCGGCGTGAACGCGGGCGCCTTCGGCATCTCCTCGACCAACCCGCACGTGGTCAACAACACGATCATAGGCTCGGACACTTCGACCGGCGTGGGCTACCTGAGCGCCGGAAGAACGGCGGTCGCTTCCAACACGACGTTCGAAAACAACGTCGTCACCACGGTCAACCAGCTGATCACGACCGGACCGTCCTTCATGGCTTCGGGCCAGCCCGACTACAACGTCTATGCGGCTGGCAGCAACAACGCCTTCGTCTGCGGCACGAACTACATCGACTTCAGCCAGTTCTCGACCTGGAAGTCGTGCATGCGCGCCGACTCGCGCTCGACCACGGCCTCGAGCGCGAGCCTGAACACCGACGGCAGTCCCCAGGCGGGCTCGCCCGCGCTCGGCGCAGGCACGAACCTTCATTCCAGCTGCACCGGCTGGCTGGTCCCGCTGTGCTCGAACATCGCCGGGACCGCGCGCCCGAGCACCGGCGCTTGGAACGCGGGGGCGTACTGATGCTCTGAGCGCCAGCGGCCAGCTGCCGCAGGAACACAGTTCCGCCCTGATCAGTGGTGAGCGTAAGCCCGCGCGCCTCAGCGCTCAGCTCCCCGATCCGTAGTGGACGCCAGCTGATCGGTGCCGCGCCGGCGCCGGGGCGGGACGGGCCGGTGGGATGAGCAGGCGAGGGGCGGCCGCGACCAGGCGGCTACGCCACCAACTGCTCGCTCATGAAGGTGTCCGCCAGGAGCTCCGCCACGCAGGCACCGACGTCCTCGAACGCGCGGATCCGACTCCGAGGTGACGGGATGTATTGCGTGAAGTGACGGACGCCCTCGGTCAGCACGCCGAACATCGAGATGCTCATTTGAGGCTGTCCTTCGGTATCGATCGGGTGCGAGTCTGGCGTCAGGTCGACGCTGCCAACGGCCACCTCGCCGTAGCGGAATTGACTCACTCGACCGCGACTGTACAGCCGCGTTAGCAGCTCCGACGCTGAGCCGGCGATCCGCGGCTCTTCGAGGTGCCCTCGGATCACGACGTCGACATCGTCCACGTACGGCCGCTCGAACGCTGTCGACGAGATGCGAGTCCGAGCCGCTGCCGGATCAGTGTCGTTCACGGCCAGGCCTCGAGCCGGGGCGGGACCGTATGGTATCTGCACCACCCCGGCGTCCATCAGCGCCAACATCTGCCGCGTTCGGAGCGCCGGCGGACCGGCTACGAGGCGATGGATCCGGCTGCAGATGTCGGCATTGAAGTCGAGATAGGAGTCGAACGACAGGCCTCCTTGCTCCACGACCGTGCGCATCTTGTCCCGGAAGAGTCGGAAGACCTGAGCGGCCGATTTGATGGGACTGGCGCCGTCCGGCACCTCCGCCTCGCGGAGATCGTCGGCAAACGACTCGTACACGAACCGCTCGTAATCGTCGCTGCAGGCATACTTGGGCTGGTGTCCGAAGAACAGCGTTTCGGCGTCGAAGCTGCCGAACCGCGCGCCGAGACGCGCCAGTTCCTCGTCGAAGCGGCCTTCGGTCCATGCTGCGCCGAGCCGCTCGCGGACCGCGGCACCGTCGGCGACGGCGCGCGACTCCTGGAAGGCGACCTGCGCGTAGTAACGCGCGGACATCTCAGCAAACAGCAACGGCAGCAACTCGCGCCGCACGTCGACCAGCCGCCTGCGGCCGTTCGAGCGGCCGCTGAGCATGTCGAGCCGTTCGTTGGTGCAGATCACCGGCTTGTATACGTCGGTGCGGTCCTTTCCAGTAACAGACTTGGACGTGAACGGCAGTCCACTCCGGCAGAACAACTGGAGACGCGGCTCGCGACCGCTGGGTCGGTACCGAAGCCCGCCGCCACCATTCTCGACGAACTCGCCGCCCCGCCCGATGGTCATCGCCGTCACCACATCGACCGCCACCAATCCCATCCCCGAGATGGCGACGGTCGCGTCGGTCGGGATTGTGTCGACGTACGAGCTGACGGGATACGGGTCGATCACGCGTCCAGCATGATCGACCTGCTGGTTCGCGGTATGACCCGAGGTGACGATCACGTGGTCGACGACGACCGACCCTCCGTTGGCCAGCCGCACCTCCTCGGTGCCGTTGCGCCGAGAGATCAAATCGACCGCCGCCGTCGGGTGGTGGACGATATGCACGCCCGGTGGGGCGCTGGCGACAAGCGCCCGGTAGAACCACTGGAGGTACTCGCCCATCAGGCGGCGCGGAAGGAAGTGGTGAGGCTCGATCGGCTGCCCCATCCGGTCGATCACGCAGCGGTCGCCCACCCAGCGGTAGCCTCGCTCGACGGCCCAGTCGTAGAGTCCAACTCCGTAATATGGCTGGTCTGACTCGGTCTCGAACGGGTACAGGGAGAGCTCCCCGCAGGGGTTGTTGAGGAGGAGGTAGTCGGGCTGGCTTACGTCGTAGACGCCGGAGCCCGGGGTTCCAGGCTCGATCACGTGAACGGCGACATCGACGGCCGGCGGAAGCTCTTGACGTGCTGTGGTGACGACGCGCTCAAGAGCGCAGACGCCCCACGGCCCTAATCCCACTATTGCAATGCGTAGCAAGGCGCTTAACCCCCATAGTTCCCATTTCCTGTCCAGTGAACGGGGCGGCTGCCGCAGATCTTTCGACCGCGCATAAAATCCGGTGGCCTCCGACGGCGCAGCGGGAGGACGTAGCCCGCGCAGAGGCCGTCTACCGGCCGACCAACGAACATGGTCATGGACTCGGAGGCCGCGTACCGGCGCGCCGCCGAGCCTGGAGACGCTGCGCCGCTTAGGTCCGCACGTCCGCCAAACACTGGACGGACGGGTAGGTCCGGGGCCCCCGTATTGAAAACCCTCTGGCCGAAAGGCCGTTGGTGGGACACAGCGACGAGCTTAGTTTGGGGGCGCACATGAATTCATACGCGAAAAAGCGCGGGAACGGGGCGAGCGCGTCGCGTCGGATGAAGGTCGCAATAAGCGTGCTCTGGTACTCGGGAACCGCGCTCTCGCGAGGCCTGATGAGGCTCGCCGGTCGCGGTCCATCAGCCCGGTTCATCGTCCTCTACTACCACGAGGTTCCGGAAGACGCTCGAGCTCGCTTCGCGCGTCAAATGGACGCGCTAACGCGCGGAACGACGGTCCTGCGCGCCGCGCACACCGGCCCGCTTCCTGACGGGGGCTCCTACGTGGCGATCACGTTCGACGACGCGTTCCGGAGCGTCCGTACGAATGCTGTGCCCGAGCTTCTCAGCCGAGGATTCCCGGCAACCATCTTCGTACCGGTCGGCTTTCTCGGCCAGAAGCCCGGCTGGGAAATCAGAGACGGGGTCAACGAAGAGGTCATGACCTGCGACGAGTTGCGATCGCTTCCTGAGCTCATCGAACTTGGATCGCACAGTCTCAGCCATCCCCACCTCACGAGGCTCGACGCTGCACGCCTTCGCGAGGAGGTCGACACCTCACGGCACAAGCTTGCGGAGTTGCTTGGCAGCGACGTGTCGCTGTTGGCCTTTCCGTACGGGGAATACGACGATGGCGTCGTCGACACGTGCTCCCAGGCCGGCTATGAACGGGTGTTCGGGATTGATCCCTGGCCCGCCGATCCCACCGGAGTGGACTTCGTTCGAGGCCGCGTGCCGGTGGATCTGAACGATAGCCCGCTCATGTTCCACCTGAAGGCGCGAGGGGCGTATGGGTGGATGATTCACGCCTCAGCGCTGAAGCGCAGATTGACCAGTTTGAGGAGGGCCCGATAGACATCATCGTCCGAAAGGCCTCTCGCTCCGACAGGCCGGCGATCGCAAAATTCATCGAAGATGCGTACGGTTCGCGCGCGCAGTACAAGGCGACGCCACGCTGGACCTGGCAGTTCATGGATAACCCGTTCGGACCTCGAGAAGGCGACGAGGTACCGGTGTGGGTTGCGGTGGACGGCGATCGCGTCGTCGGTCAGGTCGCCGTCCAGAACGGTCTCCTCCAGGTCGACGGGAAGACGCTCGAGGCCGGGTGGGCCGTCGACATCATGATCCTCCCAAGTCACCGGGGAGCGGGTTTGGGACATCGTTTGCACGACGCCGTTGTGGATGATGTCGACGTACTGATGGCACTCACGATGGCGGACGCAAGCCGCCGGATGGCAGAGAAGCACGGCTGCATCACGCTCGCGGACGTTCATCAGCTCACGCGGTGGGTTCGATTGGATCCGGCCAGCGTTCAGCGCTACCTGTTGGTGCGCACGGCGAACCATCACCGGGCTCGCGAAGTCGCACGCCTCTCCTGCAGCGTATTTCAGTTCCACCGGATCTTTTCTCGTCTCGCCAACCCGCTACTGCATCTACGCGACTCCCTGGAGCGGTCGCTGCGGCGGCCGGGAGCCACCCGCATGATCGAGGTTGATCGCTTCGGCGCGGAGATGGACGAGCTCTGGGAGCGAACGCGGGGAGACTACCCCGCGATCTTCCCGCGCGACGCGCAATTCCTCAATTGGCGCTTCGTCGACTGCCCGGAGCCGCAATACCGGCGTTTTGTCGCAGAGCGCGGTGGCCGAGTCGTAGGCTACGTCGTCCTCCGCTGTGCCGAGCCCGTCGAATTGCCGCACGGAATCGTCGTTGATCTGTACGCCTCCCGCCACGACGTGCAGACGGTCAACGAGCTCATCCGGCACAGCCTTGCGTTCTTCGGCGACACGGTTTCCGCGGTGGACTGTGGCACCTCGGTCGCAGAGTTCGAGACCGTGCTGCGCAAGCACGGCTTCTTCCGAACCCGGGCCTATCACCCGACCTGCATCTGCCGAGACAGCGCTCTGCGCGATCGTGTCGCACAGCTGAGGGCTGACTGGTTCCTCTCCAAGGGCGATCACGACTGGGACCAGATCCACGTGGCCGATCCAAACGCCGTCGGCGAGTAGGAGTGGGCCGAGCGTGGTTTTAGGGGTGCACCTTGTCCGCGACTAAGTCCCCGGGCCAGGATGTGAGCGCCCCGGGACGGGAGACGCATGCAACGACCGGCCGATCCTCCCGCCGCTCTGACCGACCGTCGCCGTCTGCACCGGAGTTCTGGCGCAGCCCGTTGCGCGGGCCCTGGCTGACGTCGTTCCTGGGCACACTCCTCATCCCCGCGGTCGCGGTGATGTTGCTGACCGGTTTCATCAGCCACTGGGCGTACTACCCGGAGGGCACCGTGGCTGGGCGCGACCTCCCGGTGCTATTTCATATTCCAGCCTCTTGGCCCACGTGGAGCTACGCGGTCAATCAGGGAACCCATGTGACGCTTGGGTTGATGACCCTGCCGTTCGTCTTGGCCAAGCTGTGGTCCGTGATGCCCAAGCTTTTCCAGCGCCCGGTGGTGAGCAGCTTTGCCAACGCGCTGGAACGGATCTCGTTACTGGCTTTGGTCGCGAGTGTCCTGGTCGAGTTCGCCACCGGAATCCTGAACGTCGACGACTACTTCGGCGGGCCCCTGGATTTCAACACTCTCCACTACTACGGCGCCTGGGTGTTCGGCACGTTGTTCGTGCTCCATGCTTGCGTCAAGCTCCCGACGGTCCGTCGCGCCTACCGCACGCGGGGGGTTCTGAAACCTCTGCTTCAGGGGCTGCCGCAGACCTCCCCAGAGCCGCCGGTCGCCGGTGGGCTTGCGCCGACAAACCCCGCTTCGCCCACGATCAGCCGTCGTGGCCTTCTGGCGATGGTGGGCGGTGCGTCCCTGACCATCTTCGCGGTGCAGGCCG
>Ga0187779_10000857_pt1 | contig 19786 bp, 15 predicted proteins | sample 1015_Q2_SP10_10__FD_132435 | JGI IMG/M metagenome (GOLD analysis project Ga0187779, IMG submission 132435) | Tropical peat soil microbial communities from peatlands in Department of Meta, Colombia - 1015_Q2_SP10_10_MG | ecosystem: Environmental > Terrestrial > Soil > Wetlands > Peat | place... | reverse complement strand
CCCACGCCTGCGGGAAATCCTTGATGTCTTCATTGCAGAAGAGATAACCGACGCCGGAACGCTCCGGATCATAAGCCGTAATTTTGCCCTTGTAGAAATCGGCCTTCGCGTTAAGCAGCTTCAGCAGGTCGGTGTGGTCCTTCGGTACGTCACCTTCCGGCACCAGACGTTTATTGTAGACGAAGGTGATCGGCTCGTAGGTCGTGCCGTAAGCGGCATCCTTCCACACCGCCCATTTCGGCAACGCCTTGATTTCCGGCGAGGCATAGGTCTCGGCCTGTCCATCGGCGACGAGTTTCACCTGCAGATCCATGGCTGATGACCACAACAGGTCGGCCGTGCCGTTGTTCGCGGCAGCCTCGGCGATGAAGCGGTTGTAAAGCTCGGTGGAATTGAGATCGGAATATTCAACCTTTATGCCGGGATAGAGCGTCTCAAAATCCTTGATCAGCGGGTTGGCGGCGACTGCATCAGTGGTCGCGTAGATAACGACCTTACCTTCTTTCTTCGCCGCGTCGATGATCTTGGCGTAGTCCGCCGGGTAACCCTGCGGGATCTGCGCTTGTGCGCTGGTGACGAGAGCCAATGTAATTGCGATGAAAATCGCAGATACGACGTTTCGCATGAACTCTCCTTGGTGACGTTTTTTCGGCGGCGGCCCTTTGCTGCGATGCTACTCCAGGCCTTCCGCGCCCGCCTAGAGGCCCGGGCAAACGAAAATCCCCGCCGCATTGCGGCGGGGATCTTGTTTTGTCAGTGCTCGGGATCAGTGCGCGAGCGGATCGGGACGGATCTGGATGTGCACCGCGCGCGGGCTGGAACCCTTGCCGGTTTCCATCAGCCAAGGGGTGCGGTCACCGTTGGTGCTCCACAATCCACGGCCTTTCCAGCCGGCATTCGGATCATCGATGCGTCCATCGAGGCCCTTGGCGTAGAAGCCCATGGGATAGGGAATGCGCAGCATGACCATCTTGCCGTTTTTCAACGCTACGAAACCATCGTTTAGGTTAGCGGTGGAAATCGGGATGTTTTCTCCGAGCCCGACAGTGTTGTGCTGGTCGACCCACGTGTAATAGCTCGCCTCGACACTTCGGTCTTCGAAGCCTTCGAAGCCAGGACCGGGGTATTTGTAGAACTTCCATCCCTCGGGGCAGTGATTGCCGGTTGCCTGCGGGCCATTGAGCGGAGCTTTGCACAAGCTGCGGTCGAAGCTCACAAGATGGCCGCCCGACTCCGAGCCCCATGCGACGCCGTTGGCGTCGATATCGCCGCCACGGATGCCGACACCTGGTTTTGGCACGGCGAAGAACTCGGAAAGCTGTGTCTTCGGATCGAAGCGCAGGAATCCTGCCTGTCCGCCAAACACACCGACGGTGTACCAGATTGAGCCGTCTTTCGGATTGGGCATGACAGCGTAAGGCCCGGAGCCGGCCGTAATGCGCGTATCCTTGGCGGCATCGCCCGGTTGCCCCGGCTCCGTGTACTCGTCACGTTTGCCGTTGCCGTTGGTGTCGAGAATGAACGGCGTCCAGCCGGTTGCTTTTTGCGCGTCGTGGGTTTCATCCCAGATTTTTGTGTTGACCCAACCCGCCACCGGTCCGGTGCCGGAGAGCCACAAGGTGTTGTCGGCGTCGTAACCGAATTGCGGATGGTGCGTGCCGAAGCAGGTGTCGATGAATTCATATTTCATCGTCTTCGGATCGAGCATCGCCACCTGACGCGGGCTCTTTTCCAACGGGAAAGCCTTTGCGTAAGGATTATCCGAGCCCTTCTTGCACCAGTCAGGATTGTCCATGCCGCGCACGGTCGCCGTGAGCCAAACACGACCTTGGCTGTCGAACATGGAGTTGTGATTGTTGGCGCGCGTATCCCAGAGCACCTCGCCGCCCCAGTACGGTGAATCCGCCGTCGGTTTGACTGCGCCGGCATGGCCCGGCCCAAGCGACACGGGCATTTCCGGATCGCGCACCGGCATCTTGAAGAACGAAACCTTGTTTGTCTTCGGATCGAGGATCGGCATATTGTCGGTCGAATATTCCGGCGACCCGTACAACGGACCGTAGGCGTTCACCGTCGGCTTGCGGCGATCGGACGAAATCAGGTCATGCAGATATTTGTCCGGTTTCGACCATTCCCATGAGGTAACGACGAGGTTGCGCTCTTCGCCTTCGGGACGCGGCGGTTTGCTCTTGGGCAGTTCACCTTTCGCGATGCGGTCCGTCCAGTCTCCGAAATATTTGTACGGTACGCCGCCAAATTGGCCAGCGATCCTGTTTGTCATCATCTCACCGGACTGGCCGGAGAGGATGCGCCGCTGCCAAGCCTCAGCGCCAGATTCGAATTTGCCAAGCGATGCCGGGATTGTGCGTGTTGCTTCCTGACCGAGCTGGTGACACCCGATACAGTCAACATTGTTCATCTGCCGCAGCCAGTTTTCCTGGGTGATATTTTTTGGAATGTCGGTTGATCCGCCGAAATCTTTTGTCGGCGGGATCTTCAACAGCGCATACCAATATGCCGCCGGGTAGTAATGGGCAGCAGCTGCTTCGTTCGGTGCAATGGTCGCCGTGAGATTGAGAGTGGCTCCAGGTTTGGCCTGTGACTTGGCAGAATCCACCAAACCATAGCCGCGCACCCAAACGGTGTAGGTCGCGGCTGGAAGATCGGGAATGAGATAACGGCCCTGATCGTCGGTCACGACGATACGCGCGAATTTGGTCGGAAGCTCCGTCGTCTCGGCGATGACCCAGACGCCTGCTTCAGCTCCTTTCGAACTGGTAACAACGCCGCCGATCTCGTTGGCACGAACCTCGACGCCCTGTTGCGCATGCAGACACGTGGAATATGCGATCGCCAGCGCGGAGAAGATGACAGCCGGCAGCAAGCGCGGAAGCGCTTCAACCAAATGCAACATGGATTACCTCCCTGGCACCGAACCGGCTGAACCACCGGCTTTCGTTGCGGCAACCCTAACAAAGCTGATCGGCAGCGTCCCGCGGATTTTACGCGAAAGTTTTTCAGCCGGCGAAACCGCCGCCATCCAGGAAAGCCTGTTCCTCCGTGGTCGTCGTGCGGCCGAGGACAGCGTTGCGATGCGGAAATCGTCCGAAGCGCCGGATAATGTCGGCATGCACTTCTGCCCATTTCAGGCCGTCGGCATCGCCGATTGCTTTGTAGAAAGCGATGCCACGTTCCTGGTCGGCGAGATCTTCCGAATGCTCGAACGGCAGACAAAAGAAGCCGCGCATATCGGCGGGAACTTGTGCGTCAAAGCCGCGAACGATGCCGCCGGCGGCGACCGCGCGCGCCAGTGGATCCGTAGCAAAAGCGCGCGCCTCGCCGCGAAACATGTTGCGGGGAAACTGGTCGAGCAGAATCAGCAACGCGAGCGTGCCTTCAGCACTTTGTTCCCAGGTGGAGAATTTTCCGGCTGCGGCGGCCTCATAAGTATCAAGAAACCGCTCCCGGATGCTGTCGTCGAAGGCGCTGTCCTTGGTGAACCAGCGGTCCGGGCCGGCCTCACGCCAGAAGGACACCACTTCAGCGGCACTGGCCAGCATTGGCATCTCGGATCAACTTGCCGCTTGGCCAGTAGACTCGTCGCGCAATGCGCGCCGGAGGATCTTACCAACGTTCGTTTTAGGCAATTCATCGCGAAACTCGATCTGTCGCGGTACCTTGTAGCTCGCCAGCCGGGAAGCCAGAAACGTGCGTAGATCGGCCGCGGTCAAATCCGGGTCTTTTTTGACCGCGTACAGTTTCGCCACTTCACCGGAGTGCTGGTCCGGGACGCCTACAACGGCGCACTCGAGCAGGCCGCCCTGGCTCATGGCTACATCCTCGACCTCATTTGGAAACACTTTGAACCCGGACACTGAAATCATGTCCTTCTTGCGGTCGACAATTCGCACGCGGCCCTGGATGTCCATGACGCCGATGTCGCCAGTGCGGAAGAATCCGTCTGCGGTCATTGCCTTTGCTGTTTCCTGCGGACTATTCCAATAGCCGGCCATGATCTGGGGCCCGCGCGCGCAAATTTCGCCCTCTTCTCCGTTCGACAGCTCCTTTCCGTTGTCGTCGCGAATTGAAATCTCCGTTGACGGGACCGGCAGTCCGATCGTTCCGGTCCATTCAGTGATGTCGCCGCGATTGCAGGTCAGCACGGGCGAAGTTTCCGATAGTCCGTAGCCTTCGATAATCGGCTTGCCGGTGGCCTTGAACCATGCATCAGCGACGGATTTCTGGACAGCCATGCCGCCGCCGATCGCGACCTTGAGCATGCTCCAGTCGATTTTGCCGAAGCTCGGGCTGTGGAGCATTGCGTTGTAGAGAGTATTCACTGCCGGAAACATGTTCACTTTGTAGTGGCTGAGTTCGGTGATGAGACCGCGGATGTCGCGCGGGTTCGTAATGAGGAGACATGTTCCGCCCGTGCGTATGCCAAGGAGAAAACACGCGGTCAGCGCAAAGATGTGGTAGAGCGGCAAAGCGCAAACGATGAACGGACTGTCCACTTTAGGTGGTACGTTCACCATCGGTTGATTCCACGCTTCCACCTGCAACATGTTGGCCACCAGATTCCGGTGCAACAGCATTGCGCCTTTGGCAACGCCCGTTGTGCCGCCGGTGTATTGCAGGAATGCGATATCGTTTGGCTCGATCGTCACAGGTTTTAAGCCGAGCTTGCGGCCGGCTGAGAGCGTGTCGTTGAACGGCACGCTGTCCGGCAACGAATAGGCCGGCACCAGTTTCTTCACTTGCCGCACGACGACATTGACGAGCGTCCCTTTGAGCATGCCCAGCATGTCGCCCAGGGTTGCGACCACGACATGTTTAACTGGAGTATTCGGCAGCGCCTGCTGCAGCACCGCAGCGAAATTTTCCAGCACGATGATCGCTTCGGCGCCGGCGTCGCTGAGCTGGGACTCCAGCTCGCGCGGCTTATAGAGCGGGTTGACATTGACCACGGTCAGGCCGGCACGCAGAATGCCTGCGATGGCGACCGGATATTGCAGAACGTTCGGCATCATGATGCCGACGCGGGCACCACGCTTCAGCCCAAGACCTTGCAGCCAGGCGGCGAAGGCGCGCGAAGCCTCGTCGAGTTCGGCATAGCTCAGGGATTTGCCCATGCAGATGCAGGCCTCGCGGTCCGCAAATGCCTTGAAACCCTCCTCGAACATCGCCACCAAGGATCGGTAGCGCGACGGGTCAATTTCGGCGGGAACGCCCGGCGGATAATGCCGCAGCCAAAGCCGTTCCATAGACGCTTCCCCTGCGCCGGCATTTCGGAGCCGGCGATTCTCACATCAGCATGATTTCAACCGGGTCTGCATGCAAGGCCGCCGAACCGCGTCTAACGGCCGCCGAAGGGAACGAGTGGATTGTCGGCCAGGGCGGTCCGGTCGGGTTGGTCCGGGGCGGCGACGCCAAGAAACGCTTCGAACAGTTCGCGGACCGTGCGTTCGGGTAGGTCTCGGGTGATAAATACTAGCCGGGTGCTGTGGTCTTCGTCCGGCCAGCGCTCGAGTTGCGCCGTCGGATGAAAGACATGCTGAACGCCGTGCACCACCACCGGCGTTTCGGGTATTTCCGCGAGTTTTACGATGCCTTTGACGCGGAGGAGCTTAGCGCCATGCGTGGCGCGCAGTAGCTCAAGAAACATTTCCAGCGTGCCGGCGGGAATAGCCCGTTCGGTGGAGAGGACGAACGAGCCGATATGCTCATCGTGTCGGTTCACATCGTGATGGTGATGGTGATGATCACCGGCATAGGCTTCGGCGGCCAGCCACTTCCGCACGTCGGGTATTTTCTTGTCAGGATCGTAAAGCCCGCTACCAAGGAGTGAGTCGGGGGTCGCCTTGCCATCGGCCGCGACAAGAATAGGTGCCGCGGGGTTAAGCGCACGCAGACGCGCAGCGACGCGTTCGCGCTGCGCGGCGTCGACCAAATCAGTTTTGGTCAATACGATGCGGTCGGCGACCGCCGCCTGCTTTATTGCTTCTTGATGCGCATCGAGCGTGGCTTCGCCATTGACCGCATCGACCACAGTCACGACGCCGTCCAGGCGATAGCGCAGCAGAAGGTAGGGATGTGACATCGCGGTATGCAACACCGGCGCCGGATCGGCGAGGCCGGTTGTTTCCAGCAATACGCGGCGGAACTTGCATCGCCGATTGTCGAGATCACGCAGCAACGTTTCCAGCGCATCGACCAGGTCGCCGCGCATTGTGCAGCACAGACAACCCGATTGCAGAACCACCATATTGTCGCTGATGTATTCGACCAGCAGATGGTCGAGCGACACTTCGCCGAATTCGTTGATGATGACGGCGGTTTCCGCGAGTGCCGGATTCTTCAGCAGCCGATTGAGCAAGGTGGTCTTGCCCGCGCCCAGAAAGCCGGTGAGGACTGTCAGCGGGATAGGCATCGGCGGCTGGCGGCGTTCGGCGCTTGGGCCGGGTTCGCTCATTGATTGACCGAGGTCACTTTCGGTTTGGCGGCCTTTGCCGGCTTGGCGGTCTTTTTGTCGTCGGTCTTGGCCGGCTTGTCAGCAGTCTTTGGCGCTGGCTTTTCGGCAGCCTTCTTTTTCTTCTTCGGCGCGGCGCTTGCGGTTTGCTGGATCGTATCGGGGTGATCGGCCGGCCCGGTAAACACCACGATCGGCGGTGTGGTCTCGACGGGCGGACCGAGCACAAACTTGCCGCTCGCAGGTTTTAGGCTGGACAGCATGAAAGCCTGTTGGCCGTTGTCGGATTCGCCGCTGGCGGTCGTCGCCGACTCTTCCGGCTCCTCCTCGTTTTCCTCCGACGGCGGCTTGCGGCGATGGCCGCCGCACATCTCGTCTCGCAAATTGGGCGGCTGTGCGTCGATCGGCGCGAGCGCGTCAACGGTCCCGAGCGAAGGTGTAAGCCACGAAAGCCCGCCGCTGTTGAACCCGCGTTCCATGAGTTGCGCAGCTTTCTGCGCGCGTACGGCGCCGGACCAGGCACCGAGAATGACGACAATCAACCGGCGTCCGTTGCGCGTCGCGGAAGCAACGACATTATAGCCCGATGCGCAGATAAAGCCGGTTTTCATGCCGTCGGCGCCGGGATAGCGGTCGATCAACGAATTGTAATTGCGCATTACGCGATTGCCGTAGCGGATCGACGAGATGTGCCAGTAACTGTCGTAATCCGGGAATTCGCGGATGAGCGCGCGCGCCAGTATTGCAAGATCGCGCGCCGAGCTCACATGATTTTCCGCAGGCAGACCGTTCGGGTTGACGAAGTTGCTCTGCGACATGCCTAGCCGCCGGGCGTTGGCATTCATCAAGTCGGCAAATCCCGTGATCGAGCCGCCGACGCCTTCGGCAATTGCCACCGCGATGTCGTTCGCGGATTTCACCATCAGCATCTTCAGCGCGTTATCGACCGTTACCGTGGTGCCTTCCTTGAAGCCCATTTTGGTCGGCTGCTGCGCGGCTGCGTTGCGCGACACGGTGAGCAGCGTATTGAACGAAATTCTGCCTTCCTTGACCGCGCGCAACGTCGTGTATGCCGTCATCAGTTTGGTGACAGACGCCGGATACCACGGGTAGGTGGCATTCTCGGCATGCAGCACCTTGCCGGTGGAAGCTTCGATCAATAACTGCGCTTCCGCCTGGGCGTGATTTACGCCCGCGAACGAGAGCGCGCCGGCGGCGAGGCCGAGGACCAGGACGCGAGAGCAGCGGTTGAGAGCCATCATCATTCGCAGTTCAAGATGCCAAGGTCCCAGTAGTAGGAAAGTTCCATAACTTGCGGCGCTAGGCTATCTAAGCTTTGAATGGTAGGCAAAGCTTGTGAACCGCGGCTGAATATTATGGTGACTCGCAGCTCTTCCCTTAGGAAAGCGACCAAAATTCGGCAAAGGAGGCGTCAATGACCGCTTGCATTGTCGGGTGGGCCCATACCCCCTTCGGTAAACTCAGCGATGAAACGGTCGAAAGCCTGATCGTGCGCGTGGCCGCCGATGCATTGGCCGACGCCGGGGTCGGCCCCAAGGACGTGGATGAAATCATTCTCGGTCACTTCAACGCCGGATTCTCCGCACAGGATTTTACCGCCGCACTGGTCTTGCAGGCCTCGCCCGACTTGCGCTTCGCGCGCGCCACGCGCGTGGAAAACGCATGCGCCACCGGTTCCGCTGCCGTGCATCAGGGATTGAAGACAATCGAGGCGCGCGCAGCGCGCATCGTGCTCGTCGTCGGCGTTGAACAGATGACGACGACACCCGCGCCGGAGATCGGCCGCAACCTTCTCAAAGCCTCGTATATGCGGGAAGAAGCCGATATCGATGGCGGCTTCGCCGGTATCTTCGGCAAGATCGCCGGACTTTATTTCCAGAAATGGGGTGATCAGTCCGACGCGCTGGCCATGATCGCGGCCAAGAACCACAAGAACGGCGTCGGCAATCCCTACGCGCAGATGCGCAAGGATCTGGGCTACGACTTCTGCCGTACCGAGAGCGAAAAAAATCCATTTGTCGCAGGCCCACTCAAGCGCACCGATTGCTCGCTCGTCTCCGACGGTGCCGCCGCGGTCGTGCTCGCCGATGTCGAGACGGCACTCAAACTGAAAAAGGCAGTCGCATTCCGCGCCGCCGCGCACGTGCAGGATTTCCTGCCGATGTCGAAGCGGGACATCCTGAAATTCGAAGGATGTTCACAAGCCTGGCATCGCGCGCTTGCCCAGGCGGGCATGAAGCTCGGCGATCTGTCGTTCGTGGAGACACACGACTGCTTCACCATCGCAGAGCTGATCGAATACGAAGCCATGGGCCTGACCGGCGAAGGACAGGGCGCCCGCGCCGCGATGGAAGGCTGGACGCAGAAGGACGGCAAGCTACCTGTGAATCCGTCGGGCGGTCTGAAGGCGAAAGGTCATCCCATCGGAGCGACGGGAGTATCCATGCATGCGCTCTGCGCCATGCAGCTGACCGGCAGCGCCGGCGATCTGCAGGTCAAGAATGCGCGCCTCGGCGGCCTCTTCAATATGGGAGGAACGGCGGTGGCGAACTACGTGAGCATTCTCGAGCGCATCAAGTAGCGTGCTAGTTGACCTTGCGGCCCGTCGCGGGCGGCAGGAATGACGGATCGAAAATATCGCCCGCCATCGGTTTGCCTGACTTGAATTTATGGGTGAGAGCGATCTGGTCGATAGCGCGGGCGAATCGTTCCTCGTCGATGGTGCCGTAGCCGTTCGTTTTCACTTCCGGCGTGACGATGTTTTCCTTGATAGCCATTGTGAGCCGCTCAAGTTCGATATTTTTTTTGGCTGCGCTGTTACGCTTGAGCACCGGTTCGACCGCAATCGCGGGCTGGCGTACCGCCTCTTTCAGGCCTTTCGTGAAAGCGCGCAAAAAACCGCTCACTGCATCGGGATGCTCAGCCGCGAATTTCGCGTTTACCAGGATGGCGCTGCCGTAAAGCGTCACGCCGTAATCGGCCATCAGCAGCACGGCGATATCGTCGACCGGCACACCTTTGTCCTTGAGATCGATGTAGGAGGAAAGCGTCGACCCGGTGATCGCATCGATCTGTCCGGCCGCCAGCATCGGCTCGCGCACCGGGAAACTGACATTTTCGATCGTCACCTTGGCCGCGTCGATCTTGTTCGCCTGAACGAAAATAGGCCACTGGGCAAATGAGATATCGGTTGCCGGCGCGCCAAGCGTCTTACCTTCCAGGTCCTTGGGCGTCGTGATGCCGCGGCTTTTGCGGCCGATCACCGCGTAAGGCGGCCGGTTGTACAGCACGAACACCGCTTTGACAGGCATGCCGGGGGCGCCATCACGTAACCCGATCAATAGATTGATGTCCGCGAAGGCCATGTCGTAGTCGCCGGCAGCGACGCGACGAATCGACTCACGCGAGTCGGCCGCGGTGTCGACGCTGACATCGAGCCCTTCCGCTTTGTAGAAACCTTTGTCGAGCGGCAGCAGGAACAGCCCCGAGGGGCCTTCGAATTTTGAATCGAGTGTAAATTTGACGGCCGTTTCCGCCGCCGCATCGCCGGTTGTCAAAGTCCCGGCGAGAAGCAGCGCCACCAAAGCCCACCAACTGCGATGGTGAGCACTCATCACTCGGCTCCCTCTCCAGTGACCACGCCCGATGCGTGACCTGGCCACAAGCTCACTCGTTTTCAGAAAAGAGCAAGCCGTCTCAAAGAGCAAGTATCGGTGCGCAATCGATGGCCGAAATGCGACAGTATGACTAACGCTGACGTCGTTAATTTGGATATCGGCAACCGCAAGGCGCGGAATTTGTGCGTTTGGGTTAAGCTGACACATTCGGTTCGGAGGCTTGATGCCGGCAAAGTCGGACAGGCAATCGCGGGATATTCGTCCGCTGAGAACACCTTACGCGCCACCGGACGAAGCCCTTGCCCGCACGCTGCTGGCGGACGCCGATCGTCCGCAGGACGCCGAGGCGCGCATCGATGCCCGGGCGCGGCGCCTCGTCGCGGCAATCCGCAATCGCATCGGAGGTCTGGGCGGTGTGGAGGACTTCCTCCACGCCTATGCACTGTCCACCAAAGAAGGGCTGGCCTTGATGGTGCTGGCCGAAGCCTTGCTGCGGGTTCCCGATGCCGAAACCGCTGACCGCCTGATCGAAGACAAGCTTAAGGCCGGCGACTGGGCGCACCGCGACGCCCGTTCGGCGGCATTATTGGTATCAGCTTCAGCCTGGACGCTCGGCCTTACCGCGCAGGTCATCCATCCAGGGGAGACGCCGGAGGGCATCGTTGCGGCTTTGGTCAAGCGGCTTGGCTTGCCGGCTGTGCGCGCCGCAACACGCCAGGCCATGCGGTTGCTCGGATCGCATTTTGTCCTTGGCCAGACCATCGAGGAGGCGCTGGCGCGGGCGGGCTCTCACCGCGAGTTTCTTTATTCGTTCGACATGCTCGGCGAGGCCGCGCGCACCGGCGAAGACGCGCAGCGTTATTTTGAAGCCTATGCCAAAGCCATCGCCGCGATTGGCAATAGTGCGGGCAACGAGACTTTGCCGAAGCGCCCGGGCATCTCGGTGAAATTGTCGGCCTTGCATCCGCGCTACGAAGCCCGGTCGCGTGAGCGCGTGCTCCGCGAGCTCACGCCGAAGCTGCTGGAGCTGGCGCGGTTGGCGAAATCCCATGAGCTCAATTTCACTGTCGATGCGGAGGAGGCGGACCGGCTGGAATTGTCGCTCGATGTGATCGCGGCGACGCTGCGCGATTCGTCGCTGTCCGGCTGGGATGGTTTTGGAATGGCGGTGCAGGGCTACCAGAAACGTGCCGGCGCCGTGATCGACTGGATAGCGGATGCCGCCGCGGCGCTCGACCGCCGGCTCATGGTCCGTCTCGTCAAGGGCGCTTATTGGGACACCGAGGTCAAGCGCGCTCAGGAGCGCGGACTTGCCGACTATCCCGTGTTCACGCGCAAGGCGATGACCGATTTGTGTTATCTCGATTGCGCGCGCAAGCTGCTGGCTGCGCGACCGCGTCTCTATCCGCAGTTCGCAACCCACAACGCCTTGACCGTTACCTGCGTGATCGAAGATGCGAGAGGCACGGAGGGTTATGAATTCCAGCGCCTGCATGGCATGGGCGAAGCGTTATACGACGCGCTGCTCACGGATTTGCCGGATCTGATCTGCCGGGTGTATGCCCCGGTCGGAGGCTATTCCGATTTGCTCGCCTATCTGGTGCGCCGGCTTTTGGAGAACGGCGCCAACTCTTCCTTTGTTTCTGTTGCAGCCGACCCGTCCGTGCCGGTCGAAACCATTCTCCGGCGCCCGCAGAGCTGGATAGCAGATCCATCGCATGCGCGGCATTCGCACATCCGGCTGCCGCGCGATTTATTCGGCCCTGCTCGGCGCAATTCCGCCGGCGTCGAGTTTGGCGATCGCGCCGCGCTCGACTCGCTGCTCGCAGAGATTCGGTCCGCTCCGCAAACGGCGCAGGCAAGCCCTTTGATCGACGGCGTCGCAGTGTCCGGCCGCGAGCGAGCACTCACATCGCCGATCGACGGTAGTCCGATCGGCTGCGTGCAGGAAAGCGATGCAGCGATTATCGATGCCGCGGTTTCCACGGCGCGGTCTGCGTTTCCCACGTGGAATGCGACAGCGGTGGCGGAGCGTGCCGCGGTTTTGATGCGCGCTGGCGATCTGATCGAGAAAAATCGCGGCCATCTGATCGCGCTTTTGCAACCCGAGGGCGGCAAGACGATCGACGATTGCGTCGCCGAGGTGCGAGAAGCGGCTGATTTTTGCCGTTACTACGCGAGCGAAGCGCTTCGTTCACTTATACCCAAGGCCCTGCCGGGCCTGACCGGCGAGAGCAACGAACTGCGGTACCGCGGGCGCGGCGTCTTTGTCTGCATCAGCCCATGGAATTTTCCACTCGCTATCTTCATTGGCCAGATCGCCGCAACCTTGGCTGCGGGAAATTGTGTCCTGGCGAAGCCGGCAGAACAAACTCCGCTTGTCGCGGCTGCCGCGGTAAGACTGCTGCATACGGCCGGGATACCGGTTGGCTCGCTGCAGCTGGTTCCGGGTGATGGCAAGGTTGGCGAGGCCCTCGTCGCCGATCGTCGTATCGCGGGCGTCGTGTTTACCGGTTCGACCGAAGTCGGCCGTGCCATCAATCGCGGCCTGGCGGCAAAAGATGGGCCGATCGTGCCGCTGGTTGCCGAGACGGGAGGCATCAACGCCATGATCGTAGATGCCACCGCGTTGCCCGAACAGGTCACTGACGATGTCGTTACGTCCGCGTTTCGTTCGGCCGGTCAGCGGTGCTCCGCACTGCGATTGCTTTGCGTGCAAGGTGATGTAGCGGACCGCGTCTTGGCCATGGTCGCGGGCGCGGCGCGCGAACTCACGCTTGGCGATCCGCGCAATCCGGCCACCGATATCGGTCCTGTGATCGACGCCGAGGCAAAAGACAAGCTTAACCGGTGGATCGCCGCGATGAACTCGCGCGGCGCCGTGTTGTTTCAATCAGACGCCAGGCCGCCAGGTGGCGGCACTTACGTCGCGCCAGCCATTGTCGAACTGGGTAGCGCGCGCGAACTCAAGGAAGAGGTGTTCGGTCCCGTGCTGCACGTTGTGCGCTGGCATGCGGACCAAGTCGATCAAGTGCTCGATGACATTCTGGCTAACGGCACCGCGTTGACCCTCGGCATTCATTCACGCATCGAGACCATGATCGCGCACATCGCTGCACGATTGCCGAACGGCAATGTCTACGTGAACCGCAACATGATCGGAGCGGTCGTCGGATCACAGCCGTTTGGCGGCAGCGGCCTGTCCGGGACCGGTCCGAAGGCGGGAGGGCCGAATTATCTGCATCGTCTTGTTATCGAGCAGGTGGTGACGGTGAATACGGCCGCATCTGGCGGCAATGCGACTCTGCTTTCGGAAGAAGAATGAGCCAATGCGGCGTTGCAGCGGGCCGGACGCTGCTTTTTGGACCCATTTCCTCTGTTAATCAGTCAATAACGTGGCGTTAGCCAAGTACCGCGTCGTAGCGCCAGGTGGCACCTGCGTTAACCGGTTTGGCCCAGAGATCGGATATTCTGGAGTGCATGACTGATTCGGTCGCCCGGCTTTACGAAGCGGTCGTTGCCGTTCGCGGCTCCGATCCGTCGAAGTCGCGAACCGCCAAACTTCTGCGCGCTGGCCGTGCCAAGATGGCCAAGAAGCTCGCTGAAGAGGCGGTCGAGGTCGTCATTGACGCAATGCATGGCCAGCCGGAAGCGGTGGTCAAGGAAAGCGCCGATCTGCTTTATAATTTGGTGGTGCTCTGGGTTCACGCCGGCGTTCGCCCTGACGATGTCTGGGCGGAAATGCGCAGGCGCGAGCTGATGTTCGGGCTGGCCGAAAAAGTGCCGAAGGATTTGGTGCGCGGCGCGGCGCGGCGTAAAGTCGTCGCGCTCGAAACCAGACGAATTCGCAAACGCCGCTGATCCGTCACAATTTTTCCCCACGAGTGGGTTCATGACTGTTGAGGCCACCGAGCCGCGCTCCCTGCTGCGCCGTCTTTATGACTGGTGCATCGCTGCAGCCCACAAGCCGTACGCCTTGTGGATCATGGGCGCCGTGTCGTTCGCGGAAAGCTCATTCTTCCCCGTGCCGCCCGACATCATGCTGATCCCGATGGCGCTGGCGTACCCGCAGCGAGCCTATGTGATGGCCGCCTGGTGCACGGTGACGTCAGTTGCGGGCGGCCTGCTCGGATACGCCATCGGTGCGCTCCTTTATGACTCAGTCGGCACTTGGCTGGTTCAGCTCTATGGCTACGGCGACAAGGTGCAGGCCTTTCGCGACGCCTATGCGCAATGGGGCGGCTGGATCATCCTTCTCAAGGGCCTTACGCCAATTCCCTACAAGATCGTGACCATCACGTCGGGCTTTGCGGGCTACAATCTAGGGCTGTTTTTCCTATTTTCGGTCATCACGCGCGGCGGCCGGTTCTTCGTATTGGCGTTTTTGCTGCATCGCTACGGGGATCAGGCACGTCATATTATTGAAAAGCGTCTTGGGCTATGGGTAACGCTCGGCGCGGTGGTTATCGTTGTCGGCATCGTGGCCGCGCTATACTTGTTCTGACCGGCCGGGTTCCTCAATTTTGCCACCTCCCGGCTCGAAATTGATCCGGCGAAGAGGAAGCGGCCGGACAGCCATTTTGGCCAGCTATGGGCGGAAGACAGACTTTAATCTTTTACCGGAAGGCGGCGGTGCGAAGCTGCGCATTCGCGACCCTCTTGATGCTGGCGTCAGCTTTGGCCGCTGCGCAGGACGCGACGGCTCCGGGTCAGAAGGCTCAGCAGAGCGAAGGTTTTTTCGCATCTGTCAGCCGCTGGTTCAAAGAGCACAGCGCAAACGTCAATTCGTCATTTGAAGGCGCGCGCAAACAGGTCGAGGGCTTCGGCAGCGCTGCCAGCGACGCTGCCAAGACGACGATGCAAGGCGCCAAGGATGCCGCGGGCGCGGTAGCAAAAATTCCGGCCGCGCGCGCCGTCAGTGGGCACGAGAAATGCCGGGTGGCAGTGAACGGCGCGCCGGACTGCGTGGCGGCTGCCAACGTCATGTGCAAGGCGAAAGGCTTCGAATCCGGCAGCAGCCTCGACATGACCACGGCCGAAGTTTGCCCGCCCAAGGTCTATATGTCGGGCCGCACGACCGGGGATGAGTGCAAGATGGAGACTTTCGTCTCGCGCGCCTTCTGCCAATAGCCGCAGGTGGTTATTAAGGCGCTTGTGCCGGCCCCGAGCCTGTGTTTCCGTTTTGCGCATGAACCTCCACGGCAAACTACTCGAGCGCGAGATCAGCGGGCGGCCGGTGACGGTCGGCCTGATCGGGGCCGGCAAGTTTGGCACGATGTTCATGGCGCAGGCCAGGCTCACACAAGGCATACATCTCGCTGGCGTCGCCGATCTTGATGTCGCGCGGGCGCGCGGCCAACTCAAGACCGCAGGCTGGCCTGATTCTACTTATGCGGCCGGCTCCCTCGATGATGCACACAAGAAACGAACGACGTTCATCACCGACAGCGCGGAGATGCTGATCGCCGATCCACGGATTGAAGTTATTGTGGAAGCGACCGGGATTCCCGGGGCTGGCATTCATCACGCATTGAGCGCGATCAAGAATGGCAAGCATATTGTCATGGTGAATGTCGAAGCCGATGCGGTGGCGGGACCGTTGCTCGCGCGGCGCGCCAAAGCGGCGGGCGTCGTCTACTCGCTGGCCTGGGGCGATCAGCCGGCGCTGATTTGCGAGCACGTCGATTGGGCGCGCGCTGCAGGTTTCAAGGTGGTTTGCGCCGGCAAGGGAACCCGCTACGAGCCGCACTATCACAAATCCAACCCCGACAATGTGTGGGATATTCTCGACAAGTATCTGAACATTTCCGATCGCAAATCGATCAATCCGAAAATGTTCAACAGCTTCGTCGACGGCACGAAATCCGGCATCGAGATGACCGCTGTTTGCAATGCGACCGGCCTGGTGCCGCAAGCGGGCGGCCTCGGCTTTCCGCCGGCCACGCGTTTCGAGCTTGCGGAAATCTGTAAACCCAAACGCGATGGCGGAACGCTGGAGAAGTCGGGCGTGACCGAAGTTACATCGTCGGTCTATCGCGACGGGCGCGACGTGCCGCACCATCTCGCGCTCGGCACTTACGTTGTGTTTGAGGGCGACACCGAATACGCACGCCGGTGTTTCAAGGAATACGCCATGCTGCCGGACAAGACCGGCAAATACGCCGCGCTTTACAGGCCGATTCATATGATCGGGCTGGAGCTCGGAATTTCGGTCGCCAGCGCCGCGCTGCGCAACGAACCGACCGGTGCTCCAACGGGTTTTCGTTCCGATGTTGTGGCCACCGCCAAGCGCGACTTGAAGGCCGGCGAAATGCTGGACGGGGAGGGCGGTTTCTGTGTCTGGGGTAAGCAGACGCCGGCCGAGGTTTCGCTTGAGCAGGGCCTGCTTCCGCTCGGTCTTGCGCACAACGTCAAGCTCAAGAACAACATTTCGGAAGGCGGCGCGCTTAAGTGGTCGGACGTTGCCTACGATCCACATGATAACGCAGTGAAGATACGCCGCGAGATGGAGGCCGCCTTTGGCCGGCGGAATGTCGGCGCGGAGCCGGTGTTATAGCTTATCGACCACAAGAAACTGCCGGGAGGATGACATGAAGATCGGACGTTTGGCCGGCGGAATGTTTGCGGCGGTATTTGCTTTGTCTGGCATGGCCCGCGCCGACGATGCCAATATCACCGTCATCGTATTTCCCGGCGTGCAAAATCTGCCGATGTTCGCGGCGCAGGCGAAGGGGCTCTATGCCAAACGCGGTCTCAAGGTCGACCTCAAGTTCACGCCGAACTCGGACGAGTTACGGAACGGGCTCGCCGGGGGGCGCTATCAGATCGCGCATTCGGCAGTCGACAATGCCTTCGCTCTTAAAGACAAGGCCAATGTCGATATCGCGGTAGTGTCCGGCGGCGACAATAGTTTCAATCATCTCATCGTACAGCCGGAGATAAAGTCGCTTGCCGACATAAAGGGCAAGACCGTCGGGGTAGATGCCGTGAATACCGCGTATGCTTTTCAGCTCTACGAAATGTTGCGGCAAAAGGGACTTAACAAAGGCGACTACGAGGTCAAGCCGATCGGGGGCACGGCATCGCGTCTGGAAGCGATGACCAAGGACAAGACGATCGTTGCGGCCATGATGAATCCGCCGTTTTCGGTTCGCGCCGACAAGGCGGGCCTGAAGGACATGGGAACGGCCGCTGCGGCGCTCGGCACCTATCAAGGCACGAGCATCTTCGTACTGCGTGCATGGGGCAAGGCAAATGCCGACACCCTGGTGAAATATCTGGAAGCTTATGTCGAAGGATTGCGCTGGGCCTTTGATCCGAAGAACAAGGCCGAAGCGGTCGGCTTGCTGGCAGAGCGTCTCAAGCTACCGGAGGACATCGCGACGTTATCGTACGACGCCACGAAAAACGAATTCAATCGCGATGGCGCGATCGATCTGGACGGCGTAAAAAACGTGCTCAAGCTGCGCGCGCAATTCGAGGGCGGCTCGCCGGCGTCGCCGGAGAAATACCTCGATCTGTCGTACTACCAAAAAGCGAGGGCCGGACTTTGAGCGGCGGTCAGCCGAGCTCGATCTCGCCGTCGACTTTGTGAGTGAGGCCAACTTTGCCGATGGTGAGCACCATCTGCGCCTGAATGGTCTCGTTTCCCTTCAGTTTGCCGTTGGCCACGGCCGCGCGGATTGCTTTCTCGATTTCCTGCTGGGATGTGACGCCCACGATCTTGAGGAATTTGCGCAGCGACATATTGAGGGCTTCTTCATTCATCTCGGAGCTCCTTGAAAGGCTATATTTTCGCACAATCTTACGGCGTGGCTTGCGCTCACACCACGAAGTTATGGGCTAAAGCAATACCCGCCTTTTTGTTTGGCTGCACAGCAACTTGACGCTATAGCTTAAGCCTTCAGCCGGTGTGGCGGAATTGGCAGACGCGCACGACTCAAAATCGTGTTCCCAAAAGGAGTGTCGGTTCGACCCCGACCACCGGCACCACCAATCGACACGCGCACAATGAACGACTACGTCATGCTGCTTCGCCGTGACCCACTCCTTGCCGCAGCGGCAATTATCGCGGTCGTTGGTCTGCTCACAATCTGTGGCTTTTTCTTTTTCCAATATGTCCTCGGCTATCCGCCGTGCCCGCTGTGTCTTGAGCAGCGCGATGCCTTTTACGTCAGCGTTCCGCTCGCTGCCTTGCTGTGGCTCGGGGTCAATCATGGCGCATCGAGCAAAGTCTTGATTGCGGGTTTTGCAGTAATCACCCTCGCTATGCTGTGGAATACCGGGCTCTCCGCCTATCATGCAGGCGTCGAATGGAAATGGTGGCCTGGGCCGACTGATTGTTCGGGGCCGATCACCGGTTTTGGCTCGGCCGGCAACCTGTTGAACCGTCTCCAGGACATCAGGATCGTGCGCTGCGATGAAGCAGCCTGGCGCTTTCTCGGGATCTCGCTCGCGGGCTATGACGTACTGATCTCGTTGTTTCTGGCGACAGTTGCCGCCTGGGGCGCGAGGGCTTCGCTCGCGCGCAAAAAGAATTCCTATTAAAATGCCTTGCAAAGGTTGGTCATCATGGAAGTTCTGATTATCGGCGGTGGCATCGGCGGACTGACGCTGGGGCTTATGCTCCATCGCGCTGGCATCGCTTGCCGTGTTTTCGAAGCGGCTCCCGAACTCAAGGCAGTCGGCGTCGGCATCAACATCCTGCCGCATGCCTCGCGCGAACTGTGCGCGCTCGGCCTTGAGGCCGCGCTGGCAAAGGTCGCGGTCACCACGCGCGAGTATTGCTTCTACAACCGTTTCGGCCAGTTCATCTACAGCGAGCCCGCCGGGCGATTTGCCGGCTATGACGTGCCGCAATTCTCGATTCACCGAGGCGATCTGCAGATGGTTCTGCTTGATGCATTCGTTGAGCGCGCCGGCGCCGACAAGATTATTACCGGCTGGCGCTGCACGCGCGTGGATCCCGATGGGCCGGAAGCGATAGCGCATTTTGAAGACATCAACGGCAAGCCGCTGCCGTCGCAGCGCGGCGGTGTCGTGATCAGCGCGGAAGGCATCCATTCCGTATTGCGCAAGCAGCTTTTTCCGAACGAGGGGCCACCGAAATATTCCGGCATCAACATGTGGCGCGGCGTCACGCGCTGGAAGCCATTTCTTTCCGGCGCCAGCATGATCCGCATCGGCTGGCACCACCCGGCAAAGCTGTTGATCTATCCGATCCGAAATAACGTCGACGCCGAAGGCCGCCAGCTTGTGAACTGGGTGTGTGATATCGAGACGCCGCAATATCAGGCGCGCGACTGGAATCGGCGCGGCCATCTGGAAGATTTTCTGCCGGCCATGGCCGACTGGCATTTTGACTGGCTCGATGTACCGGAGTTCATCCGCAGCTCGGACGCGATTCTCGAATACCCTATGGTCGACCAGGATCCGTTGCCCCGCTGGAGCTTCGGGCGGCTGACGCTTTTGGGCGATGCGGCGCATCCGATGTATCCACGCGGCGCCAATGGAGCGGCGCAGGCGATTCTCGACTGTCGGACGCTGACTGACGCACTATTGGTAAATGCCGATCCGGTAGCTGCTCTCAAAGCGTACGAAGCCAAGCGCCTGCCGGCCACCAGCGAAGTGGTGCTGGCGAACCGAAAAGCGCCGCCGGATGCTATCTTGCATGAGGTTT